>ERZ857882.1168-NODE-1168-length-31606-cov-8.658331_pt1 | contig 31606 bp, 23 predicted proteins | sample MGYA00519697_ERZ857882 | MGnify/ENA primary metagenome ERZ857882 (study PRJEB31778, sample SAMEA3449373) | human gut metagenome | biome: human gut; feature: human-associated habitat; material: faeces | place: United Kingdom | collected 2010/2012 ...
TGCCCTTATAGGGCTTAATCAAGCCACCAGCTAAGCTGGTGGTACATGACTTTTTTTTAACGTTGGAGGATAAAATCATGGAAAACTTACTAAAAAATGACGGGATTAAATTAAACTATAAAGTTAATGACAATCCATCAATGGGAGAAAAAATATTATTTGGAATTCAGCATATATTTGCTGCTTTTGGGGGAATAATAGTTGTTCCATTAGTTATATCTAGCTCTTTAGGATTTGATGCTAAAACCTCAACAGCATTAATAAGTGCATCAATACTTGCTGCAGGAATAGCAACTATAATACAGGCTAGAGGTATGGGACCAGCAGGAGCTAAGGTAGCTTGTATAATGGGAACAGATTTTACATTTGTATCACCTTCCCTTGCGGTTGGATCAACTCTTGGGTTATCGGGAATAATAGGAGCTACAATTTTAGGTGGAATATTTGAAGTTGTTCTTAGCTATTTTATAAGACCTTTAATGAAGCTATTTCCACCTATAGTTACAGGAACGGTTGTATGTTTAATAGGATTAACTTTATTACCAGTTTCAATAGATTGGGCAGCAGGAGGATCTGGAGCTGCAGATTATGGTAGTATTAAAAATATATCAATTTCAATGGTTGTACTTATTGGTACATTATTATTGAATCGTTATGGTAAAGGTATGCTTAGTAGTGCATCTATACTAATTGGTATGGTAATAGGATATATAGCATGTATACCACTTGGATTAGTAGATTTTACAGCAGTTAAAGAAGCAAGCTGGATATCAATGCCTAAGATATTTGAATACGGTGTTACTTTTGATTTGAAAGCACTTATTGCATTTATACCAGCATATTTTGTTACTGCAATAGAAACAGTAGGTTGTTTAAAAGCAGTTGGAGAAGTTTCAGATGTTGAAATGACAGAAAAGCGTATAGGAGCTGGAGTATTATCTGATGGTATTGGAAGTATGATAGGGGGAGTTGTAGGTACACTTCCAAATACAACTTTCAGTCAAAATGTTGGATTAATACCATTAACTAAAGTAGCTAGCCGTTATGTAGCAGTTATGGCAGGAGTCATATTAGTTATTTTAGGATTTTTACCGAAGCTTGCAGCAATAGTAAATAGTATCCCTCAACCAGTATTAGGCGGAGTTGGTATAGTTATGTTTGGTACAGTTGCAGCTGCTGGAATAAAAACTTTAAGTAAAGTAAAAATAAATGAAAGAAATCTTTTAATAATAGCTACTTCTATTGGATTAGGCCTTGGAGTAACTTTTAGACCAGAGTTTATATCTCAATTACCAGAAGCTTTAAAGATGATTTTTGCTTCAGGTATATCAACTGGAACTATAACTGCATTAATTTTAAATATAATTTTAAAAGAAGAAAAAGAATAATGTAAAATAATTATAAAATAGCAACTTATAGATATATGAGTTGCTATTTTATATTCTAAAGTAGTATATATAAATTCTAATTATTTCTGTAAAGGCTTTATTTATATAAATTAAATCTTAATGAAAAGAAAAATCTATAAAAGTAATTGATTTATAAATAAAGAGTTATTCTAAAATTTAATAATAGTATATTGGAGAAATATGGTATAATAAAGATTACTAACTTTCCTAAATTTTTTTGAATGATTGGAATATCTGAAGAGAAATGGATTAAAGCATATTTGTATTTTTATGATGAATATATAGATGAAGAAAATAAAAAAGAGCCTATAGCTAATTTCATTAAGAAATATTATAAATATACTGTTTTAGGAGGAGAAGATGAGAAATATAAAAACTGCTTTAAAGATTTCTGGTTCACTGATTTTATTATCTTTTATATTATCTATATCAATTATTTATTACTTAAAATTAGATAATCCTGTATTTTTAAAGAATTATATAGATGTAAATTATTATGAATATGAGAATATGTACACTTTGTCAGTATTTGATATTGAGCTTAAATATATTGCAAATATTGAAGATAAAAGAAAGGTTGTATCAGTAATATTTGAAGAAGCTCCTGAATTAAACTTTTACGCTAGTGAAAATGGTAAAAAGGGAGCAATACAATTATATGAGAATACTAATGATAATATTGAAAGCTATGGAAGATATGGTATTCATACAGTTTTTTTAAATTTTAACTTGCCAAAGGAAGGATACAAACTAGATGAAACAATAAAACTAAGCAAAGCAAAAGTAAAATTTGATGATGAACTAGTTTTGGATGTGGATTTAGGTAAAATAATTCTAAGTAAAATTAATAAAGAGGCTTCACCGTTAGAAAGGCCATCCTTAACTGGTTCAAGTGATGGGTATAGTCAATTATTTTTCTGGGTTAAGGATTATATACAAGTCTCAAAGATATATTCTCAATTATTTGAAGATACTAGAGACTTATTTGATTTTAATATCAATAAAGTTGGTGATATAGAAGAGAGAGATTTAATATACAATAAGGGTGATAATTTATTTTTTACTTCTCAGTTTAATAATATTGATGACCCAATAAAAAAACTTTATACCTATGATATTAAGCCTATTATGTACTTTAAAGATAGAATGGGAAAAGAATATGAAGAAAGAATATATAATATAACTTATAATCCTTATTTTACTTTTTATAATATATACAGATATTTAGTAGAGATGGAGGAAATATAATATGATTAAGGGTTATAAAAAAGTTTTTTGGGGAACTATTTTAAAAGTCTTTCATTTTAATATTGGGCAAATGGAAATTTTGCCAGAATTTATAGGGATTTTAATTGTTTCTTCAGGCATAAGAGAATTATTAGATAGCTATGATAATTTAAATCTTAGAATAGCATTAAAAATAAATAATATAAAAGCTTTTATTTCTTTTATTACAGTAATTTTGTCATTTGTAGGAATAGAAAATTATTTTGGTAATATAATAATAAGTATAATTTGGTTTAATATAAATTGTGTTTTAGAAATTATGTTTATAGTAAAGCTTTTAAAAGGAACATCAGAAGTTTTAACAGAAAACTTTAATGCTTATTTGGGAAATAAATATAATAATAATGCAATCATTTATAGTTATCTTTATTCTATAGTAGTAATTATATGTAATATTAACTTTGTATTTATGTCTAGACTAATATCATTTTTAATTGCAACTTATGCAATAATAATAATTTTATGGGTAGCATTCTCCTTTAGAAAACTATATAAAGGTGATTTTCAAATAACTTAAATAAATAAAATTATTTTTACAAATAATACTTCTATATAAATAAGGAGGTGTTATTATGAGCAAGGATATATTAGACAAGTTAGAAATTAAAAATTATGAAAATTTATTAGAGAATGAATTTAAGAATAATACAGTTTTAGAAATGAATAAAGATCTAGATAAGTTGAAGATAAATGATGATTTTTCTAATGAAGATGCTTTGAATAATGAATATATATCAAAAGTTACTAATTCTTATATAGAGCTAAGGGATGTTATAAAAGATGATGATAGACATAAAATAAATAAGGATGATAAAAACAAAACAGATTTAAACTCATTAATATTAAATAAAATATAGTATAAGAGAGCTCTTGAAAAGTATCAAGAGCTTTTTTATTATAACAAAATAGTGATAATATTTATCTCTAGTGCTTTAAGATTAATTTAAGGTAAAAATGATATTATTTACTCAATAAGAATCTAGGAGGATTTATTATGAGTAAAAAAATTATAGCAATTTTATCTATAATCACTATATTAATGGGGGTTACAGGCTGTACAAATAAAACTACTACATCAAATGATAATGTAGTATCAAGTGAAAATACAGAAAAAGTAGATACTAATATTACTTTAGGAGATACAATTTCAGTTGAAGGCAATGGAGTTGTAATTGAAAATAATAAAATTACAATAAGTTCTGCAGGAACCTATGGAATATCAGGAACTCTAAAGGATGGGCAAATAATAATTGATGCAGGTAATGAGGATAATGTTAAATTAGTTCTAAATGGAGCTAATATATCTTGTTCAAATAGTGCACCTATATATGTAAAGAATGCTAAAAATGCATATTTAGTTTTGGTAGATGGTAGTGAAAATGTTATTACAGATGGAGAAAACTACGTTTTTGAAGATGAAACTAGTGATGAACCTAATGCAACTATTTTTAGTAAAGATGATTTATTTATTAGTGGTACTGGGAAGTTAAAAGTAAATTCAAATTACAATAATGCAATAACTAGTAAAGATGATTTAGAAATAGCTGAGGCTAACATAGATATAACTTCTGTTGCAGATGGACTAAGAGGAAAAGATTCTATTACTATTTCTAGTGGAAATATTAATATAAATGCAACAGGAGACGGTATGAAATCTAATAACTCTGAAGATGCTGAAAAAGGTTATATATTAATTAAAGATGGAACTATAAACATAACTTCCGGAGAGGATGGAATACAAGCTGAAACTAATGCAACTATAACTGGTGGAGATATAACTATAAATTCTGGTGGAGGTAGTGAAAATAGCAGTAAAGAAAATAATTCCTGGGGAAATTGGGGTAAGCCAATGGGCTTTGGAGAAAATACAAATTCAACAGCAGAAAATGATACTGCAAGTGCTAAAGGAATAAAAGGAAATACCTTGGTAAAAATTGATGGTGGTAATATAAACATAGATTCTTCAGATGATTCAATACATTCTAATAGTAATGTAGAGATAAATGGTGGTACTATAAATATAACTTCTGGTGATGATGGAATCCATGGTGATTCAACTATAGATATAAATGCTGGAGAAATTAATATTACAAAATCTTATGAAGGAATTGAAGCTGAAACTATAAATATTAATGATGGAAATATAAAAGTTGTTGCAAGTGATGATGGGATAAATGCAGCTGGTGGTAATGATGGTTCTTCTGTAAATGGTAGACCAGGACAAAATAACTTTGCATCTTCTGGAAATGGGGAAATAAACTTTAATGGTGGAAGAGTAGTTGTAGATGCAAGTGGAGATGGATTAGATGCAAATGGATCTATATATATGAAAGGTGGTACAGTTATAGTAAATGGGCCAGAGAATAGTGGAAATGGAGCTTTAGACTATGATGGAAAGTTTGAAATTTCAGGTGGATTATTAATTGCAGCTGGATCTTCAGGAATGGCTCAATCACCAAGCGAAACATCAACACAAAATTCAATTAATGTATTTACTTCTATTTCAGCAAATACATTGCTTCATATTGAAGATGAAAATGGAAATGAATTAATAACTTTTGCTCCAAGTAAAACAGTAGGATCAATTGTTATATCTTCACCAAATATAAAGACTGGAACAACTTATAAGCTTTATACAGGAGGAGAATCAACAGGAAATGCAACTGATGGATTATACTCAGATGGAAGTTATTCAGGAGGAACAGAAGGGGATAGCTTTACAGTATCTAATACAGTTACTAATGTAGGACAAAGTTCTGGTGGATTTGGAGGCCCGGGAGGTGGAAGAATTCCAGGACAAGGCGGAATGTCAGGTCAAAGAGGAGAAATGCCTTCTAGACCTTAAGTAAATAGAATATAATAATATTATAAGGAATATTATAAGTAATTTTTTTGTAATATTCCTTTTTTATATATATGGTAAAATTAATAAAACAATCAGATAAATAGGGGATGAGGATAATGTATAAAAGAGTGATTTATTATGTTATTATAACACTTTTATTATCTGTTATTTTTATTGGATGTGGGAATTTAAGTAGTAAAAATGATAAAAATAAAGAAGATGTTCAAATAGGAATTGAAACAGTTACAGAAATTACTCCAAGTGAAGCAAAAGTAGATGAAGAAACTTGGATAGGAGTAGATGTTGCAACTCTTAACTATGCATCAGAGGATAGAATAGTTTTTCATGGGAATTTTGGGCTTTTTATTTATGATTTAAATAGGGAAAAAATCATTAGAGGAATTGATGTTAAATCTATAGGTTGTGGTTCTACACAGTGAGATAATGTATGCATTGTTTCTGTTAGCAAGGATGGAAATATAATCTCACTTCATCCTTCTAGTAGTGAAGATATGTATATATAATGTTGAAAAAAATACATTAATAAAGACTAAATATGAAAAGTTAGATGATAAACTTGAAACATTACCAATGGATGAATCATATTATACATACGATGAAGAATATACTTACTCTTATATAAAGCTAATTGATGGAGAAACTAGTTATTTAAAAACTCCTCAATCAAATATGGCTATAGACTTGCAATATATAAAAAATGATAAAGTATATGATATATTTAAATAAATCCATATTGAAACAACAAATTTAGAAGGACTATTAATTGGTCCTTCTAAATTTAGTAGTGTCTAAAAATTTCAAATTATACCTAGTTATAAACTTTTTCTTCAAATCCAGAAAAGGTTAGAGAAATATTTAAGTTTCCATTTTTACATCTTAATTCATCTATAAATTTCTTTTGATTAGCATCAAGCTTCATTTCAATTATATAATGGATTTCAAAAAGAGAACCAAAATCTCTAGTTTTAATAGTTTGAATCTTCCATGAGTTTGTGTACTTGTCCAAGATTTCATCAAATATTCCATCATAATTTAAATCTTCAGGAATTGTTATTTTAAGCTTTGAAGTTTTAGTTTTAGGCATAGCGAACTTTATTGCATCTAATACTATTGTTAAAGTACAAAGAACTATAGTAAATATAAAGGCGTATCCAATATACCCCATACCACAAGTTAATCCAACTGCTAAAGTAAAGAATACATAAGTTATATCCTTTGGATCTCCAGGTGCACTTCTAAAACGAATAATTGAAAAGGCTCCAGCTAAGCTAAAGGCTCTTGCTACATTATTACCTACTAAAAGAATGATAATAGATATTATAACTGGTAGCATAATTAAGGTTACTGTAAAACTTGGAGAATATCCCTCTCTTTTGTGAGTTCTCATATATGCAAAGCTAATAATTAAACCAAGCACAATTGACGATGTAATAATAATTAAAGCATTTAATAAAGTAAATGATTCCCCATTAGTTGATGTTATTATAGTTTCTAGCATATGTTTTTCCTCCTTATGTCATAAGTATTATTTAAACAATACCCCATATATTCATTTCCATATTTAGAAAAGTGAGTATTGTATATTTTTAATTCTGAAAGTGTTTTAGTTAACCAAACTGGCATAGCACCTAATATTTTTACTTCCATAAGATAATGTCCCTTTGGAAGTATTTCCTTTCCATAGCCTCCCATTTTAAGAGATAAGTTATCACGTCTACTTAATATATTTGAATCAAATGTAATTCTAAAATTCTGATCATTTTTTCCAAATAAAGCTTTTCTACTATAACTTATAAATACTTTAGGTGAAACATTATTTTTTTCTAAATAGTACTCTAATTCATCTAAAACTTGATTATTTAAGTAATCAATGGAATCTGGTCTTACTCTAGATTCTAAAAATATTTCAGCTTCTTCTAAAGTTAAGGTTGCTCTTCTTTTACTTACAATTCCATTAATTTTTTTCTTAAGTTCTAAAAAAACTTTACCATTTTCATCTATTGGAGCTTTATAACTTCTTAACCTAAGTTTTTCCTTATAGTAAGGTTTATTAATTGAATGCCTAATTACTTGATTGTCATCAGTATCATAGTAAATACTATAAATGTTATAGTTATTTCCATCTTTACAGTATTTATCAGGATTCATATATTTATATAAAATAGGTAGAAGAGATTTATATTGACTTTCATTTAATATGAACTTCTTTTCAAACCTTTTAAATGCTTTTATTGCCATATAATTACCTCCTGTTAATTTTCTTCTTGAGGTAATTATATAAACTTAAGCTTAAATAAATCTTAAATTTTAAAAATTTTATTTTAAGATTATTGGTATTTACTTTATAAAAATAGTAAAATTATGTTATATATAGTAAGTTGAAGAGGTAATAGTTTATGAAGAAGTTATTAATTTATTTATTATTTTCTATACTTTTATTAACTGCTTGTACATTAAATAAGTCAGCTAATGTAGAAAAAACAGTTGATAGTAGTAAAAAGGAAGTTACTAATGAAGTATCTAATTCTAATTTAGAAGAAAATGATAATTCAAAAGATACAAATGAAATTTCACAGAGCAATACTAGTGATAATAGTAATTCATTAAATGAAAATATAAGTGAAAAGGTTAAGGATTATATTATAAATGGACAAGAAAATAAATCTGAAGCAAAGAAATTAAAATGGAGTAAAAGGTTTTTAAATGAAGTTAATATTGAAGATTTATATAGTAAATATATAAAGGATGGAGGTAATGAAGAAGACATAGAAGGACTTGCGACCTATGTAACCTTAAATGCTCCTATACTTTCTAATTGGGAAGAATTATTTAAAAAAGATTTATATGATACTTACAATGAAGAAGTAGTTAAGTTAGAACATTTAGAAGGAGATTTATATCAGGCTTATGTTATTAAAAATGGATTAGAAGTTCCTTTTGTTGTAGTTTCATCAAGAACTGGTTATTTTCATGGATAGATCTTTATAAGGTGTTAGCACACAATGAAAAATTAATAAGGAAAAATGTAAAGTTAAGGTAGATACTTCTTTTCCTTCCGTATATGAGGATATAGATATTATATTCTGCGACTTGGAGTTTGTAAGGTCGCAAATAATGTAATATCTATATCCTTTTTTATTAAAAAATGACTTAATAGTTTTTTTATATTTTCGTAATTGAAAAGTAATTTAGAAGTAGGATTTTTAGTGTAAAATCAAATTGTTATTACAAAATTTGGATGAGGGTGGAAGCATGAGAAAAATAAGATTAAATAAAAATAAGCTTTTGATTATTATATTAATATTTATTATTGCAATAGTTGGCTTTATAAGTTTTAGGAACATATCTAAGAAAGATAAGTATGAAAATGAAGGAATTAATATGACAGAAGAGGAAAGAGAAATTATTGATAAGGTTATAGCATTAGCAGAATCGAAAATTGGATTGCAATATGTCTGGGGTGGAAAAGGAGAGATAATGACAGAGGAAAGACTTGATGAACTTATTAGTTATTATGGAGATAGTTACTACCCATTAAGTAGAGAAACTTATATAGGAAGCCAAGCTTTTGATTGTTCTGGATTAACATATTGGGCTTATAGAGAAGTAACAGGAATAGAAATAGGATATTCAACTTTTGATCAAGAAGATATTTTACAAGGGTATGAGGTAAGTGAAGAAGATTTGCAACCAGGTGATTTAATATATACTCCTGGACATGTAGTTTTATATAAGGGAAAAGGAAAAATAATTAATGCTTATAACAAATATGTTTACCCAATTGGGGGAGTAAAAGAGGCAAATCTATACTTAAGTGATGATAGTGTAATTTATAGACCTATTGATTACGTTAATTCCTTAAAATAATTTCAAGAATACTTTTAAAATATTGACAATTAGAAAAATAAGTTTTATAATCGGTAGTAACAAATAAGCATAACTAAGAATTATTAATATAATTCGGAGTATAAGATAATAAAAAGCTGTGATAAGAAGAAGTAGTAATTAGAAAGACTTACAGAAAGTTACCGGTTGATGAGAGGTGCAAGAAAAGCTAATTATGAATACATCTTTGAGCTTCACACCAAATGGTATTGTTTTAAATGTAGTGCGAATAAAAAATGGATTATTATTATGTGAGCTGTATTAAATTATAACATTAATTTAATTTTTAAAACTCCAAAGGAGTTTTTCACTTCATTTTACATTCTTCATTTTACATTTTTCATTGCACCATAGTGCCTAGTAGGCTGTGACGTATTCCTTGCACACGTTATAGTGCTAGAGTATTACCTAGATTAATCTAGAGTACTCGAAAAGGTAGGCAATGTGAATTGTCTATGAACTTAAGGTGGTAACACGAAGATATATCTCTCGTCCTTTAGAAATAATGGACGAGAGTTTTTTATTTTTATTAAGTTCAATATTATCAAAAAGCTATATAACATTATTCTTATAGAACTTGCTTATATTAAAAAAATATAAGAGGAGTGTAAAAGATATGAAAACAGTAGAGGAACAACTGAAAATTATTAAAAAGGGAGTAGAATTAATAGTTAGTGAAGAAGAGCTTAGATTAAAACTTGAGAAATCAATAAAAGATAATAAGCCATTAACTATTAAGCTAGGCCTTGATCCAAGTGCACCAGATATACATTTAGGGCATGCTGTGGTTTTGAGAAAAATTAAGCAAATGCAGGACTTAGGCCATAAGTCAGTTATAGTAATAGGTGATTTTACAGGGAAAATTGGAGATCCAACAGGAAAAGCAAAGGGAAGAAAAGCTTTAACAGATGAAGAAGTATTAAAGAATGCTGAAACTTATAAAAAGCAAATTTTTAAGGTTTTAGATAAGGATAAAACAGAAGTTAAATTTAATAGTACTTGGCTTTCAAAATTGAATTTTGATGCTGTGTTGAAGCTAGCAGGAACAACAACTGTAGCTAGAATGTTAGAAAGAGATGATTTTCAAAAAAGATATAAGAATAATGTTCCTATAGGAATACACGAGTTTTTTTACCCGTTAATGCAAGCATATGATTCAGTAGAGCTAGAAGCAGATATTGAGCTTGGTGGAACAGATCAAACCTTTAATATATTAATGGGGAGAACTTTACAAAAGACAAGAGGACAGGAACAGCAAATTGCTATATTTATGCCGATATTAGAAGGCTTAGATGGAATTGAAAAAATGAGTAAAAGCTTAGGTAACTACATTGGAGTAAATGAAGAAGCAAATGTAATGTTTAAAAAGGTTATGGAAGTTCCAGATAATTTAATAATAAAATACTTTGAGTTAGCAACAGATGTACATCCAGATGAAATTAATAAAATAAAAGAAAGACTTAATAATGGAGAAAATCCAAGAGATATTAAGTTAGAATTGTCTAAAATTATAACAGCATTATATCATACAGAAGAAGAGTTAGAGGAAGCCATTGAGTTTTATAATACTGCATTTTCTAAAAAAGCTATACCTGATAATATACCAGAGTTAAATTTAAAGGGTGATACAATAAGAGATATACTAGATGATTTATTAAAAGAAAAATTTATACCAAGTAAAAAGGAGTTTAATAGGTTAATAAAGCAAGATGGAATTCAGCTTAATGGAGAAAAGATAAAAGAATTAGATACAAATATTAATGAAAATGATGTATTAAAAATAGGAAAGAAAAAGTTTGTGAAATTTATAAATATCAATTGATTTATTTTATTTATTAGTGCATTATTATGTGTAAATAATATATATAAAAAGAAAGATGGCGAAAAATATTATGACAATAAAAAGTGATTTAATAAAAGTTGAAACAGTAGTTAATGCACCTATAGAAAAGGTTTGGGAATATTGGGCAGCTCCTAAACATATTGTAAAGTGGAATAATGCTTCAGAGGATTGGCATACAACAGAAACGAAAAATGATTTAAAAATTGGTGGAAAGTTTACTTCAAGAATGGAAGCTAAAGATGGTAGTTTTGGTTTTGATTTTGGTGGAGTTTATACTGAAGTAAGATTATATGAAGTTATTTCTTATGTTTTAGGTGATGGTAGAAAGGTTGAAATAAACTTTATAAATGAAGAAAATAAAACTAAGATAATAGAGAATTTTGAAGGAGAGAATGAAAATCCTCCTGAATTTCAACAAATGGGATGGCAGGCAATTTTAGATAATTTCAAAAAATATTCTGAACAAGTGGAGAATATTAATTAACATCAAATGCAACATGAATTATTTTATAAGAATTATACAAAGTAATTTACAAATAAAAGATAAACTAAATATAAAATAATTTGAAATGGTTTAAATTTCAGTTATAAGTAGGAGTTTAGTTGTTACTAAATATTAAAGATATCTATGTTTTACTTTTTATAAATAATACATAGATATCTTTTTTTATATTAATTTTTATAAAGTTTTATTTATAAATTTATAATACAATATAAAGTTTATTAATAAGTAAGTGAGGTGCAACAAACAACTTAAAAATAAAAGATTATGAAGTATTATTTATTATGTGACAATTTAGATCTCTTAGTATATTTTTTTCCGTTAGAATGAGATCCTTTCTTTTTTCCATTTTCAATTCCAATTTCTGATCCAGATTCAGAATACATTTTCCTAAGCTCAGCATTAGATTTAGGATGATCTTTTAATCTATTTTTATTATTATCTATGAAAATTTACCTCCTTAGATAAGATATCTATATTATTATTTCCGAAATAAAATAAAAAATAGTATATAAATAGATACTTTCATGGTACTTATTTACATTTAAGTGTGTAGTTTGATTTTAAAGATTAATTCAAGTTTCAACAAATTACAGGCTTTTTATTATTATGTTTTTATTAATTTGGAATAAATACTAAAAACATCTTTAAATGGATAAATTCATTTTGATTTTATTACAATAAAACAACATAATACTATAAAAAAAATACTATTTTTATACAGATTTAATATTTATATTAAAAAGATAATTATGTATAATGATTGTAATAGATTACAATCAAAAGATTGAAGTAATCGTTTACTTTTACTAGAATTATTATTTTTTATAAATAATTATTTATAAATCTTAAAGTCTGACAGAAAAAATATTAAATAGAAAGGTCGTTGGTATAAAAAAAGTAGAAAAGTTAATCTAATAGTTGATCACATTATTTGTAATTTAGGAAGTAAAATAACAAATTATAGAATAATTAAATGTATACAAAAAAGACTATATTCATTGTTAATTTGATTATCTATAAAGAAAGGAAGAAGAAGTATGAATAAAAAATTATTAAGAAAATATTTAGTTTCTTTTTTAAGTGCATCTATGCTTTTATCACAAGGTGTAAATATTGTTAATGCAAAAGAGGGTGTAGCAGTATCTGCCACAGAAGCCTCTACAAGTGTACTACATAGTGAAAATATGGAGTTTGATGGCACTGAGGTTGTTGCTTCTAAAAATAGTGAATCAATTCAAGAAAAAATTTCAAGTTTAACTGTACTAGATAAAGGAACCATAACAATTCGCTATAAATTGAAAAACACTGATTCAGTAATCGAATCTTTATTTGCTTTATCGCTACCAACTTCTGAGCAATCTTATGCAAGCGTTTACTTAAAACCTAAGACTAAAAAAGTAGGTGTTGAATTTAAAAATCTACCAAATAATAAAACTGCAGAGTTTGATTTAGCTGTAGATAATACAAATTGGCACACTATTAGTTGTGTATTTACAGGAAATAAGATAATTTTTTACTCTGATAGTAAAATAGTAGGGGAAGCTGATTTCAATGGAATGTTTAGTGATTTATCATGGAAAGATACTGCTTCAAAAGTAACTATTGGTGGTTTACATAGAAAATATGTTAGTGGAACTAGAACTGATACTTTTCTATGGCCATTTAGTGGAACTATAGATATAGTGGATGTTACTAATAAAGTTTCATCTGAAGACGATATCAAAAAGCTTCATGCTGTAACTACTGAAGATATTAGTAACGATAAAAGCTACATATGGCAACAAAATGAAAATGATATTTTTTACTATAGAATACCTTCATTAGTTAGAGCGAGTAATGGTAATTTAGTAATTGCTGCTGATGCAAGAAAGAAACATTATAATGATTGGGGAGATATTAAAACAGTAGTAAAGACTAGTAATAATTCTGGAGAAACATGGAGTGATAGTAAAACAGTTGTAGATACTCCTACACAACCATATTATACTAGTGAAACTATTGGTTCTAGATCAGATACTACTTCATCTATGTCAATAGACCCTGCACTTTTAGCAGCATCTAATAATGTAGTTTATATGATTGTTGATGTTATGCCTGAAAGCAGAGGAAAATGGTTTGATTGGGGTGGAAATGATAAAGGTTATTTAAGTGGTGCTTATAATTCTCAATTAGGAACTGGATATATTGATGTTAACGGAACTAAATGCTTAAAATTATTTGGAGATAATAACACTCAATATTATGTTGCGAAAGAAGAAAATCAAGGTGTAGTATATAAAATTTTAGAGAAAAATGAAAATGGTTCTGTAAAAACATCTGAATCAACTGATTATAAAGTTAGTTACGGAACAGCAGAAAAAAATTATGCTGATTATGGAGATTTATACAAAAACAATGTATATGCTGGAAATATTTATTTGACAAATGATTCAAAAGATCCAGTAACACAAAATGGAACTGCTGCAGTTCAAAATAAAACTCATAAAGGGGAGTTAAGAGTTCTTATAACTAATTATTTATGGTTATTCAAGAGTACTGATGGCGGTACAAGTTGGTCAGCTCCAACTGACATTACACCAAGTGTAAAAGAAGAATGGATGAGATTTATTGGTGCAGGAGCAGGAATTGGTAATGAGATTACTAAGGAAGATGGATCAAAAAGATTAATTTTCCCTATTTATTACACAAATAAAAATGGTGGAGGAATTGGGTTACAAAGTAGTGCTATTATTTATAGTGACGACAATGGTGTAACATGGCAACGTTCTGAATCAGCAAATGATGGACGTGTTGTAAATGGAGTAAAAATTAGCTCACAAACAGCTTCTAAGACAGATTATGATATTAGTGAAAATCAAGTTATTCAATTAAAGAGTGGAACTTTACTACAATTTATGCGTACAACATCTGCAGATCAAAAGGTTCGTATAGCAAAGAGTACTGATTATGGTTTAACATGGGAAGATGACTTTATTGATAGTGGATTAAGAGATATAGGTTGTCAATTATCAGTTATTACAATGGAGCATAATAATAAAGAATATGTTGTATTTTCAAATCCAACTGGTGATGGTCCAAGTAAATCAGCAGCTAGATATAGAGGAGTTTTAAGAATAGGTGAAGTTCAAGAAGATGATTCAATTAAATGGTTAACTTCTAATGTAATTGAAAGAGGTAGATTTGCTTATTCAAGTGTTGTTGATTTAGGAGATGGCAATATTGGAGTAGCTTTTGAAGATAATGGAAATATTTCTTATTTAACATACAATATTGACGAATTGTTAGAAGCTAATAGCCAAGATGCAAATTGTGTTATTGAAGAAGTTACAAGACTTAATGATAATAAAGATTTAACTGTTGGTGATGAAGTATTAATTCAAGTAAAAATGAATCAAGAGTTAATAATGACAGGAAAACGTGAATTAGATATTAAAATTGGAGAAACAAGTAAAAAAGCAAAATATGTTTCAGGAACTGGAACAGATACATTTATCTTTAGCTATACAATAGCAGAAGAGGATATTGGAAAATTAATAGTAGTTGGTTTATCAAGTGATACAATAACTCAAAATCAATATTTATGGAAGTTAGCTTCACCAAGTAAGAGTTATGACTTAGGAGAGCTTTATGATGTTAAGTATGACGATTTAAATCATGTTTTCAATGGAGATTTTAGTAAAAATTCAAATTGGATATTAAAAGAAGGTGGAAATGCTTCTACAGATAAATTAGATGGAGATAATTACTATGGTAGTATTGCAAATGGAACTAGTGATGATTATCTTGTTCAATATGTAGATGTTGAAGCAGGAAAGAAATATAAATTAACAGCTAAGGTTAAAGTTGATTCTGAAAATAATGAGGTACCAGGAGTGTTCTTAGTTGTAAAATACGGAATTAGTAGAAACTTCAAACAAATAGAAGTAAAAAATACTGATGGATGGCAAACTTTTGAAATTGAATTTATACCTGCAGCAGGAAATAAAAAAGTTCTTGTAGGTTTAATTAAATATGCAGAAGGTAGTAATATTGAAAAATGTAGGAGTGCAACTGTAAGTATTGATGATGTTAAGGTTCTTCAAGAAAAAATTTCTGATACTGAAGTTAAGTGGATGGATGATTTTAATGGAACTAGTCTAGATACAAGCATATGGGGATACGAATTAGGACGTATTAGAGGTAATGAACAACAACACTATGTAGATAGCAAAGAAAACGTTTTTGTTAAAGATGGAAATCTTACATTGAAAGTTACAAAAAGACCAGAACAATACCAATATAGAAATCCATTTCCAGGAAAAGATCCTAGACAAATAATTTATAATTCTGGAAGTGTAAGAACTGCTGGTCAAAAGGAATTTTTATATGGACGTATAGAAATGAGAGCTAAACTACCAGAAGGAAAAGGAGCATTCCCAGCATTTTGGACATTAGGTGCAGATTTCTCATTAGATGGATTAATTGATTTAGATCAAGCTTATGGATGGCCAACTTGTGGAGAAATTGATATTATGGAAATGATTGGTGGTCCTACTGATGAACGTTTAAATTTAAATGAAACACCAGCAGTTAAGACTGGAGATCAACAAAGTAATAAAAAGATTTATGGAACACCACACTTCTATTGGGCTAATACTACAGATTCCGATAAAGATGGAAGTTATGGACAAAATTATAATAATGCAAGTGGTGGAAATGCTACATTTAGAGAAAATCTTTCTAATGACTTCCACATTTTTGGAATAAACTGGACTGAAACAAAGATTGAATGGTATGTAGATGGTGAAATATATAATACTATATATTTTGATGATTTAACTGATGCTCAAATGCAAGCAGCTAAAGCAAGCTTAAATAGGCCACAATATATTCAATTAAACCTTGCTACTGGTGGTAACTGGGCAGGAGATGCAGGACAATATTTAGCTGAAGATAATACTCAATTTGTAATAGACTGGGTTAAATGGTCACAAAATAGTGAACAAGAAGCTGCTGCAGCTAAGTATTATGAAGATATGCCTACACTTACTAGTAAATTAAGTAGTGATAGTAAAAATATTACTATAGTTAAGGGACAAACTGTAGATTTATCAAGTTATGTACAATTAAATGCTGAAAATACATCAGAGCAATACGAAGTTAGATATTCTATAGATAATGAATTTATGTTTGTAAATAATGGCATTGGACCAAATGAAACAGGTCAAACAAAAGTACAATTAGTATATTCAAGTACAAGTGCAAATGGTTTGAAAAAAGCATTAACAGATTTAGATGCTGGAGTTTATAATATTCATTATACAGCTGTACCAAAAACAACAACTACAGCAATATCTGGAAAAGTTTCTGCAACAAGTAAATTAGTTAGAAAAACTTTAAAGTTAGTTGTTCTTCCTAAAGAATTAACTGGTATTGCTGGAAATCAATTATCCTCTGTTGAATTACCTACTGGATGGTCATGGGAAAATCCTGAAGCAACATTAGATAATAATGTGGGAAATTACAATGCAGTATTTACTAATACAGCTAATGATACAAATCAACGTACAACAGCATTAACATTATCTGTAAAAGTACAAGCTAATCAATAGATATAAGAGTTAGTTAAAATAGTGCTGTAAATATAAATATCCCAGTAAATAATTTATGATTTTGTTTACTAGGATTATTTAATAAAAATTTTTAAAATTATCCTTTTAAAATTTAATGAAATTTTATGATATAATTTAAGTAAGATTAGCCTGTAATTTGTTTTGCAAGCGTAAGTTCAGTTGCAGCAAACTACAGGCTTTTTTATTTTATTTTAAAGCTTTAAGTTTATTTAAAAGGTCAATATATTCTCCTTCTAGTAGTTCCTTTTTCTCTAGATTGGTTTCAAAGGATAATAAAGATATTACTTCAGAAAGTTTGTTTTCTAATAGCATTATTTTTTCTTTATTTGCCTTTTCATTTTTAGAAGCTTTAGGTTTAGACTTAAAATTCATATACTCATCATAGCTACCATCAAATTTATGGATTTCATTATTTTCTATTTCTAATATATAGTTGCAAATGTTTGAAATGAATTTTCTATCATGAGAAACTATTAATAAAGTTTTATTAGTATTTTTAAGAGCATTTTCAAGAGATTCCATGCACTTAATATCTAAATAGTTAGTAGGCTCATCAAGAATAATAATATTATTATCAGAAAGTAATAGCTTACAAATAGCAACCCTTACTTTTTCACCACCACTTAGGGTAGAAACTTTTTTATAGACAGTATCACCTTTAAATCCAAAACCATCAAGATTAATTCTAATAAAACTTTCTTGATATGAGGAGTTAACTTGAATATTTTCTAATATTGTTTTGTCTTTATTTAGTATATCCTGTTCTTGATCAAGAAATCCAAATATAACATTATTTGAAATTTTTATATTTTCATTATCATTTTTTATTAATTCTTTTAATAGAGTACTTTTACCAGAGCCGTTTTTACCAATTAGAGCTACCTTCTTACCTTTTTTTATTTTAAAGTTAGCATTTGATAATAATATTTTATCATTTACTATAAGATTTAAGTCCTTAACTTCAATAGGATTTTTGGCTGTAAGTTCTAAACTTTCTATTACATTTATTTTTACTTCTTTTATATCTTTTGGTTTTTCTTTTACATCTAGATGGTCAATTCTACTTTTAATTGCTTTAATGTTATTATCAATATTTTTCTTAGCTTTTTGACCTCCCATTTTATGAAGTCTTGCTTCTGAATTACCCATTCTTTTAGGAGTTCTTTTTATATTGTTTTTAAGCCCTTCTTTCACTAGGATCGCTTCTTCAAGCCTTCTTTTTTCTGTTATATATGAGTTATATTCATTAGTTTGTCGTTCTCTTTCTAATTTTTTTAGATCTAAATATTTTGAATAGTTACCTCTATAGAAGTTCACTTTCCCATCTTCAATTTCAACTATGATATTGCATAAAGCATCTAGAAAATTTCTATCATGAGATACTAAAATAAAGGAGCCAGTATGATGTTTAAACATTTTTTCTAAAGCTTCAATACTATTACTATCTAAATTAGAAGTAGGTTCATCTGCAATTATTAATTCTTTATTTTCACTTAAGGCATTAGAAATTTTAAGCTTTACTTTTTCACCACCAGATAAATAATCTTTATATTCTTTAGGAGCATTAAATAAGCTAGTGACCTTACTAATAGAAGAATTTTCTTTATAGTTTTCTATTTGGCTAATATAAGAAAAGCTATTAGTTAAATAAACACTTCCAGAATCAGCTTCTTCTTCACCTATTAATATTTTTAAAAGAGTACTTTTACCAGCACCATTTTCACCTACTAATCCTATTTTATCTCCTTTTAAAATTTCAAATTTCTTGATATCTAATATTAATCTATCTCCATAATATTTTTTTACATTATTCATTAATGCTAATTGCATAAAAAAATCCCTCCTTATTTTTGGAGAGAGCTATAGACAAATAAAAAAGGCAACACAAATAAACCTCTAGTCAATAATCTACTCTCCATAATTTTGCGCACAAGAAAAAAGCCTAAAGACCACTTTTATATGCACTAAACTAAATTAAAGTAGATTACATTCTCATTATTGAAATTACCTTTACCTTTCCTATAATAAATTTATTTGAAGAAATAATTTCTTCATTTATATTATATATAAAATTTGTTTTTTTAGATAGTGTAATGTTTAGAAAATTATAAAAAATATGTGATTTTAGCTTTATATATAAAATGGTATAATTAAAATAATAATTTAGAAGAAAGGAAGAGGTATGAGTAAATTTTTAAAAAAAGAAATTAACAAATTAAATAAAAAAGAAAGTAAAATAATTAATAAAAAAAGCAATAAGATTATTAAAGATAAATTAACACCAATCTCTGATAAAATAGAAGAAAAGATTCCAGATAAGTTAAAATCAACACTAGAAAGTGCTTTTTATAATGCTTTTAAGGTAATTTTTAAAAATGGCAGTAAATATATAGAAAAGCTATATGATAAAGATAAGATAGAATTAGAACATGAGGTAAATGATAAGTATTTAAATAAGAAAATGACAAGAAAAAGTTTAAAGTTAATTGATTCTCATGGAAAGAAAAGTAAATTGTTAAATTCAACTATTTCTACCTTTGAGGGAGTAGGGTTAGGGCTTCTAGGAATAGGGATACCTGATATTCCACTATTTATTGCTATGATTTTAAAAACTATATATGAAATTGCTTTAAGCTATGGATTTAATTATGAAGATGAAGGCGAAAAAATATATATTTTAAATTTAATTAATGTTGCATTAACAAGTGAAGAAGAAAAATTGGTATATAGTGAAAGATTAAATAAAATAGAAGAAAAAATTCAAACAGGTTTGCAGTTAGAAAATCTTTTAGATGAAGAAATCAAAGAAACATCCAGAGTATTATCTAATAATTTGTTAATAGCTAAGTTTATACAGGGCTTACCAATTGTTGGTGTAGTAGGTGGAATTACAAATTATAAATTTATTAGCAAGGTAAGCAAATATGCAAGGATTAAGTATAAGAAGAGATATTTAAATAAATATTAGATTATTATAATTTTATTTTTAGAAAGGTGAGTAAATGAAAAAAACAATAGGAATACTTGCGCACGTAGATGCAGGAAAAACGACATTTTCAGAACAATTATTATATCATACAAATAGTATTAGAAATAGAGGAAGGGTAGATCATAAAAACTCTTTTTTAGATTCTCATAATATAGAAAAGGAAAGAGGAATTACAATATTTTCTGATCAAGCTATTTTTGAAATAGGTGATTCAAAATATTATCTTATTGATACACCTGGACATATAGACTTTAGCTCAGAGATGGAAAGAGCATTAAGTATATTAGACTATGCAATTTTAGTAATAAGTGCAGTAGAAGGAATACAAGGTCATACTTATACTATTTGGTCATTATTAAAAAAGTATAATGTGCCAACCTTCTTTTTTATTAATAAGCTGGATAGAACAGGTGCTAATTTAGAAAAGGTATTAGAGGAAATAAGAGAAGATTTAACTAGTGATATATGCTATATAAATAAATTAAATAATCTTGAAGAAGAATTAATAGAATTTATATCAGAAAGAGATGATAATCTTTTAGAAAGATATTTAAATGGTGATTATAATGAAATGGAATGGATTTATAATCTTAAAAAGCTAATAAAAGAAAGAAAAATTTATCCTTGTCTTTCTGGAAGTGCTCTTCAAGATGATGGAATTGAAGAATTTATAAATATATTTAATCAATTATCCTTTAGTGAATATAAGGAAAATGATAATTTTTCAGGACGAGTTTATAAAATAAAGCATGATAATAATGGAACTAGGCTCACATTTATAAAAATATTAAAGGGAAGTTTAAAGGTTAGAGATGAATTATCTTATGGTAAAGGTAATGAAATAAGTGAAAAAATCAGTGGTATAAGAATTTATAATGGAAGCAAATTTAGTACAGTAGATAAGGCTATTGCTGGAGATTTAGTTGCAGTTACTGGACTATCTATGTTTAAGGCTGGTGATGGTATTGGAGAAATAAAGGATAATATAATCTTTAATATGACTCCTACATTAAAATCAAAGGTTATTTTTGATGATAGTTACAATATTAAAGATGTACTAAGATACTTTAAAATATTAGAAAGTGAAGATCCAGCTTTAAATGTTATCTGGAATGAAGCAGTGCAAGAAATACAAATTTCAATTATGGGGAAAATTCAATTAGAAGTATTAAAAGAAGTATTAGATGAAAGGTTCAATTTAAAGATAGACTTTGGGCCTTGTGAAATAATGTATAAAGAAACCATAGATAATATGTCTTATGGATATGGACATTTTGAGCCATTGAAACATTATGCAGAAGTTCATTTAAAATTAGAACCTAATAATAGGGGAGAGGGAATAACCTTTGAGAATAAATGTCATGCAGATGATTTAACTACAGGACATCAAAATTTAATTAAAACACATATATTCGAAAGAAATCATCATGGACTTTTAACTGGATCACCTATTACAGATATAAAATTCACTTTGTTAACTGGAAGAGCTCATAATAAGCATACAGAAGGTGGTGACTTTAGAGAAGCTACTTATAGGGCTATTAGACAAGGATTAGAAAAGTGTGAGAATGTGCTTTTGGAACCATATTATAAATTTAAGATAGATGTTGATTTAGAGTATATGGGAAGAGTGATTTCAGATATACAAAGATTAAATGGTACTTTTGATCCTCCAGAAACAAAGTTAAGTAAGGTTACTATAATAGGAAGGGGACCTGTAGCAACCTTTATGGATTATAGTGCAGAGATTCTTACTTTTACAAAGGGCAAAGGAAGTATAAATTTAATTTTTGATGGCTATGATATTTGTCATAATCAAGAGGAAGTAATAGACAAGTTAGAATATGATAAAAATGCTGATATTGAATATTCATCAAGCTCAATTTTTTGTTCTAAAGGTCAAGGATTTGTGGTTCCTTGGATGAAGGTGGAGGAATATTTGCATTGTGAAATAAAAGAGTAAAAAAATAAAGCAGAGACTGTTATTTAAATTAGTTTCTGCTTTATTTTTTATGTTTATAATATATAAATTTAAATATAGTACTAGAATTATAGATATGCTTCTATTTTAAAATTAATAATTAGAATAAGTGAGCTAATAGTTTATTACCTTCTTCAAAAACAGTTATAGTAAAGTAATTCCATGGTACTATAGTTGCACCAACTCTAGATATTGCAACTCTAATTTTAAAGGTTAAACCAGAATTAACTTTAGAATTTACGCCTTCATAAGTTACTCTATCTAATCTTACTATCATTTCTTCACCAGTAGATAATTCCATTTGAGATCTTAATGAGTTTAAATCTTTAACAAGCTTTTCTTTATCTTTTTCAGTTATTTTAGTATAGCCTTTATCAGCAGTATTATCATACGAAACTAGATAATCATATACTGAAGAATCCTCATTCAGGTACGAATATAATAAATCATTAATAAAATCAGTTTCTTTGTATTCACCAGGAGTATAGAAAATTGATTTTTGATCATCATAAATATTTGAACCTTCTTTAATCAGTGAAAGATCTTTTGAAGAGGCATAAGTTTTTCCAAAAGCCTGAAATGTGGTTGGTTGTATAGGTTCTTTAATATCTTCTTTAGTTTCTTCCTTTTCTTCGGAAATAGATATTTCAGTATTATTTAGATTTGAATCATTTTTGCTGTTAGAAGTTGAGCAACTAATTAATGTGAAAGATAAAGAAAGTAATAATAAAAGAAATAAATAATTTTTTTTCATTATATCCTCCGAAAAATCAATAGATTTGTGTATTATGTAATTTATTTTATGATAAATAGAAAGAAAAGTAAATTGCTATAATTATTGATAATAAGATTCAATAGAAATATAATAAAATAGAATAATTAATAGGAGGACATAAAAATGTCAGTAAAAATGTTGCATACTTATATAAGAGTAATGAATTTAGAAAAATCTTTAAAGTTTTATCAAGAAGCTTTAGGATTAATTGTAACAAGAAGAAAGGATTTTCCAGAGCATAAATTTAGTTTAGTATATTTGTCAAATGTAGAAGGCGGATATGAAATAGAGTTAACTTACAATTATGATGTGGAAAAGCCATATGAATTAGGTAATGGATTTAGTCATATAGCAGTAGAAGCAGAAGATTTAGAAGCAATGAGAGAAAAACATGTTTCTTTAGGCTACGAAGTAACACCACTTAAGGGTCTTCCTGGAACTAAACCTTCATACTATTTTGTAACAGATCCAGATGGTTATAAAATAGAAGTAATAAGAGCTAAATAATATTAATCTAGTAACTTGTAAAAGTTACTAGATTTTTTTTAAAAAATATACATATACTAATTAATAGTAAATTGAATTGATAATTATTATTAATTAGTATATAATTAATTTATAACAAAAGTGGATAAATTATTCTAAAAAGGATGAAGGTGTATATATATGAGTAAAATATCAATTATTGGAGCAGGAGCAATTGGAGCAACTACTGCCTTTGCCTTATTACAAAAGGGAGTTGCTAGAGAAATAGTAATTAATGACATTAATCAAGAAAAAGCATTAGGTGAAGTTTTAGATTTAATGCATGGAAGTGCTTTGGCTAGTCCATGTAATGTTACACTTGGAGCCTTAGAAGATACTAAGGATTCAGATATTATTATAATTACTGCAGGAGTAGCACAAAAACCTGGAGAAACAAGATTAGATTTAGTAGATAAAAATTATAAAATTTTTAAAAGCTTTGTACCTACATTAGCAAAATTAAGTCCAAATGCAATACTTTTAGTTGTTTCAAACCCTGTAGACATACTAGCTTATATGACTTATAAGCTATCAGGATTCCCTAAGGAAAGAGTTATTGGATCAGGAACAGTGTTAGATACAACTAGACTTAGAAGTTTATTAGGTAAATATTTTGGAGTAGATGGAAGAATAGTGCAAGGCTATGTACTTGGAGAACATGGAGATAGTGAATTTGTTCCATGGTCATCTTTAACAATTGGAAACATTCCAATTGAGAATTTCTCAAATCAATTACAAATTGAATGGGATAAAGCTACAGAAAAAGTTATTGCTGATGATGTAAAAAATGCAGCTTATGAAGTTATTAATAGAAAAGGTGCAACAGCATTTTCAGTTGCAGCTGTTTTAACAAGAATAGTTGAAGCGTTTTTAAAAGATGAAAAAACTATATTATCAGTATCTACTTTATTAAATGACTATTATGGAGTAAATGATACTTATTTAAGCGTGCCAACAATAGTTGGAAAAAATGGAGTGGAAAAAGTGTTAAATATTGAATTTTCTGAAGAAGAAAAAGAAAAATTTGTTTCATCAGCTAATTTAATGAAAGAATATATCGATAGAATTAATGAAAACTAAATATTTATTATAAAAATGAAAAGTAGACTATAACTTATTTAATAAAGCTATAGTCTACTTTTCATTTTTATAAATTTTTATATAAGTTTTAAAATAATAAAGTTATACATATTATAGATTAGTTAATATTTTAATTAGAAAGGAATTTGTATGACGAGAGAAATTTTAAATAGAGCAATTAAAAATAAAGTTATAGGAAAAATATTTATATTTTTATTTTCAATAATTTTAATATATTTACTATGTTCAATATATTTTATTAATCACTTATTTATTAATACTAAGGTTAATGGGATAGATTTATCATTAAGAAAGTATAACGAAATAAATGAAGTTTTTTATAATTCTATAAATGGATATAGTATAAATATAGTAGGTAGGGATGGAAGAAGTGAGATAATTGATGGAAAAGATATAGAGATAACTTTTAATAAAAAAGATATTAAAAAAGAAATAAAAAGTCAACAAAATCCAATTATGTGGGGTAGTTCTTTAATATTAAAGAAAGAGTATTATATAGAAGATTTAATTGATTACAACAAGTACAAGCTAGATGAAATAATAGACAAGTTAGATATTCTTACTAAGAATATAGAAAAACCAATTAATGTTAGTTTTAAATATTTAGATGGGATTTACGTAATTGAACCAGAAGTATATGGAAATAAAATAGATAAAGAAAAATTAAAGAAAGCTTTAAGTAATAGTATATATAAAGGCGATGCTGTAATTAATTTAAATGAAAATCAATGTTATGAAGAGCCAGCATTTACTAGTGTTTCTGAAAAAACAATGGAAACAGAAGAAGTATTGAATAAATATATATCCACAAAAATAACTTATTTATTTGGGGAAAATAAAGAGGTTTTAGATGATAAAATTATAAAAGATTGGCTTTCGGTAAATGAAGATTTAGATGTTGTTTTAGATGAAAAAGCTTTAAATGAATATATAACATCTCTTTGTAATAAATATAATACAGTTGGAATAAGTAGGGAATTTAAAACATCTACAGGGAAAACCATAGAAGTAGAAGGTGGATATTATGGTTGGAAAATAAATTCAACAGCAGAAAAAAAGCTACTTAATGATTATATAAAATTAGGAGCTATTATAGAAAAAGAACCTCTATATAGTCAAGAAGGGTTATATAGAAATGAAGATGATATAGGAAATACTTATGTTGAAATAAATATATCAAGGCAATATATGTGGTTTTATAAGGAGGGAAAAGTTATAGCAGAAGGAGGGGTAGTCACAGGGGATCCAAGAAAGGGTTATTCAACCCTTAAAGGAACATATATGATTAATTATAAACAAAAAGATGCAGTTTTAAGAGGACCAGGATATGAAGCAAAGGTTAATTATTGGATGCCATTTAATGGGAATATAGGAATTCATGATGCTAGTTGGAGATCTTCTTTTGGTTATAATATTTATCAAAACAATGGAACTCATGGATGTGTAAATTCACCTCTAAGCCTTGCTAAAAAAATATATGAGAATATTGAAGCAGGCACACCAGTTATATGTTATGAGGAGTAAAAAAATAATAATTTTATGATTAGTGCATTGAATTGTTTGGATTAAAGGTAAATTTAATTTGAAATTAGAGTTTTAAAATTAGCTTTATTTAACATATATACCTTTTTATTGCTTAAGGGATTATAATAATATTACCATGTGAATAAATTCTTATAAATTCCTTACCATCAGTGTAAGAAAATATAGATATTATTGGATATAGCAAAGAATGTAATAGCTATATCCTTTTTTATTATAATTGAGTAACTTATATACCTATATAAAAAAATAGTTAAAAGTAGTATTTTATAATATAATTATTAAACTTAATTTTATAAATACAAGCAAAATGTTATGTCGAAAAATGGCGATAAAAATATATGTCAAAATGTGTATAAAAGAAGTATAATTTATTTTGAGTGAATTAGTAGAATGATAAAAAACATACTAGTTTATTTTAAAAAACAATTATAAGGGGGCTAAATAATGCGAAAAACAAAAAAAAGGGCGGTATCAATTGCTATTTTAATTTCTATGTTTTTATCATTAGTAGTTGGTACAAGCTCCTCTGTAGTTAAAGCAGACAATAATATTAATGAAGTAATAATAAAAGAAGCTTTACTACAACAATTAAACCAAAAGATAAATAAAAATGATTCTTTTGCTAATGTTAAAAAATTAGAAAAGAACACCGAAAATTCATCTTTAAATGATGAGCTTAATCCAGAAGAAAAAATAAGAGTAATTGTAGAATTGGAAGAAGAACCAGCTACATTACAATTAGAAGATGGAGAGCAACCAGAAGTTGAATTAATAAATAAAGTTAAAGAAGCTCAAAAGCCTATTAAAGATGAAGTTGAAGATCAAATAGGTGAAGAAGTTAGACATACTTATGGAAATTTAATCAATGGATTTTCAATTGATGTAAAACGTAAGGATGTTGAAAAGATAGAAGATATAGATGGAGTAAAGAAAGTAAGTGAAGCTAAAGTTTATTATCCAGATATGTCAAAAGCAAAAGAATTTATACAATCTGCTAGCGTATGGCAAGATTATGGTTATAAAGGTGAAGGTCTTGTAGTTTCAATAATAGATACAGGTATTGATTATACACATAAAGATATGAAATTAACAAATAATTCAAAGGTTAAAATATCTAAAGATGATGTTAATCAAGAATTTGGGAAATATTATACTGAAAAAGTGCCTTATGGATACAACTTTGCAGATGATGATGATAAAGTTATAGATACTTCAGGTAGTATGCATGGAATGCACGTTGCAGGTATAGTAGGTGCCAATGCATCAGAAGATGAAGTTAAAAATAATCAAGGAATACAAGGTGTAGCACCAGAAGCACAATTATTAGCTATGAAGGTATTTAGTAATAATAGTGAAATTAAAGGTGCATACTCTGATGATATTATTGCTGCAATCGAAAAGTCAGTAGAATTAAAAGCTGATGTAATTAATATGTCATTAGGTTCATCAGCTGGATATAGAGATGATAAGGATCCAGAACAAGTTGCAATTAAGAATGCTACTGATGCAGGAGTTATCTGTGTAGTTTCTGCAGGAAACTCAACAACATCTACAGCACCATATGTTATTGATGGAATTAGTGATGTAGGAGTTTTAGGATCACCAGCAGCTGCTAGAGATGCTATACAAGTTGCAAGTTCTGAAAACTCAGTTGTAACATTACCTGCATTTACAGCAATAATTAATAACACAGAATCAGTTGTTGGATATACACAAACAGATGTTGATCCAATTGATGTATTTAAAGAAAATGAGGAATTAACACTTGTTGATGCTAATTTAGGAAAACCTGAAGATTTTAATGGTAAAAATGTACAAGGTAAGATTGCTTTAGTAAAAAGAGGAGATATTAGCTTTGTAGAGAAGCAATTAAATGCTCAAAATGCTGGGGCTAAAGGAGTTATTATTTATAACAATGCTGCAACAACAGAATATATTAATATGGCAACTGATGAAGCTGTAAAGATACCAGCTATTTTTATAAATGGGAATGACGGAAATACATTAAAAAATAGTATTTCAAATGTTAAAATTAAATTTAATGGAAAAGTTTCAGTTATAGCAAATGCCGTTAATGGTGAAATGTCTGACTTTACTTCATGGGGACCAACTCCTGATTTAGAGTTTGCACCACAAATAACAGGACCAGGTGGAAATATTTTCTCTACTTTAAATAATAATAGATATGGAAGTATGAGTGGAACATCTATGGCAGCTCCAAATGTATCAGGAGCAACAGCATTAATTCTTCAAGGATTAAAGGCACAAGGAATTAATCTTCAAGGAAGAGATTTAGTTGAATTTGTAAAAAAATCAATAGTAAATACTGCAAAGCCTTTAACAGAAGAAAATACATATGGTGATGAAGTACCATATTCTCCAAGAAGACAAGGTTCAGGATTAATACAAACCAAAAATGCAATTAATAATAGAGTTTTAGCTTATGGAAGTAATAATGAACCAACTATTTCATTAAAAGAAATAGGCGAGACTACAGAGTTCGAAATCACTTTAAAGAATTATTCAGATGAAGATAAAACATATGAAGTTAAGTCTTTGGGTGGTGTACTAACAGCTTTTGAACCTAATATGGAAAATCAAGTAATTACAGAAAGTATGCATTTTGACACAGTTTTAGAGGATGCAACTTTAAACTTTAGTACTAATAATGTAACTGTACCTGCAAAAGGTGAAACAAAGGTTAAGGCTACTTTAAATGTTAGAAAAGATTCAGTTACAAATAACTTTGTAGAAGGATTTATAAGCTTTGAATCTAAAGATAATAAAGTACCATCTTTAGTTGTACCTTATATGGGATATTACGGAGATTGGTCAGAAGAAACAATTATAGATGGAGCTATTTGGGAGCCAAATACAGTAAATATGGTAGGTAGTTTTGCAGCTTCTAAATTAAATGGAGAATATAATTATTTAGGATTTATGGGTAAGGATAATAAAGGTAGTATTATTATTGATCCAGATAAGATAGCTATTTCTCCAAACGGAGATGAAGTGTTTGACTCTGTAATACCAGCATTATATTTATTAAGAAATGCTAGAGAAGTTAAAGTAGATTTACTAGATGAAAATAAAAATTTAATTAAAGAAAATATTAGTTCAGAAAATTATTTAAGAAAGAAAATTTTTGCTTCTGAAGGTGGAAACCAACAAGGTATTTATTCTAGCTTAGAATGGAATGGAAAGGTGTATAACCCTGCTACAGGAAATGAGGAAGTAGCTGAAGAAGGTACATACTACTTAAAATATAAAGCAAGAGTTGATGGAGCAACAAAATATCAAGAATTTATTATGCCTGTAAGCGTTGATATTACACCTGTAAAAACAACTTTAGAATCAAGCAAAGAAAGCCAAGATGTTAATTATGAATTAAATATAAGCTTTAATGGTGAATTAAAAAATAATAATATAAGTGCATATCTTTTATATGTAAATGGAAAACAAGTAAAAGACTATAACACAAATGAAGATAATTTAACAGCATCTTTAGATTTATTAAACAACAAAATTAATAAAATCGAGATTGCAACAATGGATAAGGCAGGAAATAGTTCTACAGATGTTTACGAAATAGGAGTAGGAAATTATAAGCCAGAGGTTAAGTTAATTGATTTTCCAGTAGGAGAAGCATTAAACACTGGTGAATTATTAGTTAAAGGTGAGTACATAGGAGATGTATCTGAAATATTAATAAATGGAGAAACTCCAGACTTAATGGAAAATGGTAAATTTGAAAAATTACTTAATTTAAAAGAAGGATACACTACTATAACTGTATTAGCTAAGGCTTCAAATGATGATGTGATTTTTGATAAGTCTTATAAAGTATTTAATGATACTGTTGCACCAGAAATAAATATTTCAGAGCCTGTAATTTTAGAGGATGATACAGTAGTAACTGCACAAGATAAAGTGAAGATTAAAGGAACCATAAGTGATAATACTGAAGGGTACAAGCTATATATTAATGGTGAAAACATATTAAGTGTAGCTTTAGATGGAGCAAAGAGTGCAAAAGATACTGAAAGAGAATTTGAGTATGAAGTAGCTGTAAATAATGGAGATTTTATTACAGTTAGAGCTGAAGATTTAGTTAATAATGAAACAGTAAAAAGATTTAAGGTTATAGTTGATAAAACAATTCCTGAAATATCAGTTGATAATGTTGAAAATAATAAATACTATAACACAAATATTAAGCCTGAAGTTAATGTAAATCCAGATACAGCTAATATTACTGCAACATTAAATGGAAATCCTTATAATTTCGAAGAAATAACAGAGGATGGAAATTATGTATTAGAAGTTGTTGCTTTAGGTTTAAATGGAGTTGAGTCTAAGAAGACTTTAAACTTTACAATTGATAAGGTTGCACCACAAATTAATCTTCAAGGTATAGAAAATAATAAAAAATACAATACTAATATTTTACCAAATTTAGATATTGATGAAGAAGCGACTGTTGTACTTGAATTAAATGGTGAAGCTTATAATGGAGAAAATATAGTTAATGAAGGAAGTTATACTTTAAAGGTTAAAGCAATTGATAAATCAGGAAATGAATCTGTTGCAGAGTATAATTTCACAATAGATAAAACTGCTCCAGAAGTTGATATTGATGGAATATTAAATGGAATGAAGTATAATAAAGAGGTTAGTCCTTTATTTGCTAGCAATGAAGAAGTAGAATTAACAATAACATTAAATGATAAGCCATATAATTATGAGCCTATTACGGAAAATGGAGATTATACTATTAAGATAATTGCTAAAGATTTAGCTGGTAATGTAACTGAAGTTTCAAAATCATTTACAATAAAATTACCAGAACTAGCAGTAAATAAAGATAATCCAACTCCAGTAGCAAATCCAAATGGAAATTCAGGCGGAGTAAACTTAGGAGATAGAATTAGTGATGATAAAGGCACAAATAATTTAGATACTTCTTCAATAGGAAAAGGAAACTTACCAAAGACAGGTAATGATGGATATTACTTTGTATTAATATCAGGTATAGTTATAATTGGATTTGGTGTGCTTCTTTTAAAGAGAAAAACTATTACAAGATAATATAATAATATAAAAAAGTATCGAATGCTTATATAGTATTCGGTACTTTTTTATATAGTAATAATAAAAATTATATATATTTATTACAATAATATAAGGTTATTATATACTGTTTATGGAAAAAAGTGTTATAATATTAAAAAGACCAGCTAATAATAGTCAAGTAAAAAATTAAAAAATAATTTTAATAAAAAA
>ERZ857882.1173-NODE-1173-length-31524-cov-7.795195_pt1 | contig 31524 bp, 27 predicted proteins | sample MGYA00519697_ERZ857882 | MGnify/ENA primary metagenome ERZ857882 (study PRJEB31778, sample SAMEA3449373) | human gut metagenome | biome: human gut; feature: human-associated habitat; material: faeces | place: United Kingdom | collected 2010/2012 ...
GATTATTATATGATCTATATTCTAATGATTATGAAAGCTTAAATAAATCTAAGGAAATGAAAAAAAATTTAAATAAAAGTTTAAAGGATAGAGAGAAAGAACTTAAAGATTTAAACTTATTATTAAAAAAAAGCGAAAAAAAATATAAAGATGTAGTACAAGCTTTTTCTAATGGATTATTAATTTTCGAAAATGATATATTAATTTACTCATATTATTTTAGAGAAATGTTTGATTTGAATAATAATAAAATCAAATATAAAAAAAATAAAATAACTTTAAATGAAGTTATTAATAAATTAACAGGAAAGTATACTGATGATAAAGAAATTAAAGAGTTTTCAAGTGAAGTTAAGATAAAAGATAAGTTTGGTAAATTAAGAGACTATGAAGTGTATCTAATAAATATTCAAGGAAACAAAAAGTTTCTTGTTTTTTTTGATGTAACTGAAATAATAAAGCAGAGAGAGGAAATAGTAAAAATAGAGAAAAAACTTAAAGAAGAAAATATAAATGATGAGTTTTATTCAAATATTTCTCATGAATTAAGAACTCCAATTAATGTGATTTATTCAGCTCTTCAATTAAATGATATTTATATAAAAGATAATAAATTAGATAAGATTAATAAAAATAATGCCATTATTAAGCAAAACTGTTTGAGGCTTATTAGAACTATAAATAATTTTATTGATAGTAATAAACTTTCAGAAGGTTTCTTGGAAATTGATCTTAATATTTATAATATAGTGGATATAATTGAAAATGTAATATTATCTTGTGATAATTACATGAAAATTAAAAAAAATAATATTATTTATGATCCACAATATGAAGAAATATATTTAAATTGTGATAAAGATTATATAGAAAGAATACTGTTAAATATATTGTCAAATTCTTTAAAGAATGGAAAAGAAAATGGGAATATTCATGTTGAAGTAAAAATTGAAAATAATAAGATAATTATCGAAATACTAAATGATGCAGATACTATACCAGAAGATAAAAGAAATGAGATTTTTGAGAAATTTACAAAGGTTAATACTTCCTTTAATAGACTTTCAGAGGGAAGTGGATTAGGTTTATATTTAACTAAAGGATTAGTGGAACTGCATGGAGGAGAAATTAGTATACATGAAGGACCTTTATATGGAAATTTATATAAAATAGTACTTCCATATAATAAAAATGTAAATGTTAAAGAAAATTATTTGAGTCGTGATATAAAAATAAATAAACTTCAGCAAAAGATAGATATTGAGTTTTCTGATATTTACTTCTGATAACATAACTTTATTTTTTATAGCATATATAATAAAGAATACTTAGTATAGGAGTGTTATCATTGAAAAGTAAAGTTAATAGAAATTTCAAGATTATTCCATTAGTTTTTAATATACTAATTCCAGTACTTGGAGGCTTTTTAGTTTCTTATATAAATAGAAATGCCATAAGTATATATAGTAATACTGTAAAAAAGCCTTTTTTCACACCGCCTAATATGGTTTTTGTTATTGTATGGAGTATACTATATGTATTGATGGGATTTTCATCATATAGAATATACATAAAGAATAAAGAAAATAATAATGACAATGGGGCTTATTTCTTTTATTTGGTACAATTATTATTAAATTTTATGTGGAGCTTTATATTTTTCACCTTTAGATTATATGGAATATCTTTTATATGGATAATAATATTATTTATTTTTGTTGTAATTACTTTTGTAAAATTTATAAGAATTGATAAAACTGCAGGTTTTTTATTAATTCCATATATGCTTTGGTTAGTTTTTGCGGGGATAATAAATTACTTTGTATGGGTTTTTAATGAAATGTAAATTAAGTTGTAGTATAATAAAGTAGACCTTCTATGAAGGTTTATTTTTATTTAGAAAGGAAGTTTCTATGGGTAAAACTTTATTTATTGCAGAAAAGCCTTCAGTTGCTATGGAGTTTGTGAAGTTGTTAAATGTCAAAGGTAAGAGAAACAACGGATATATTGAAGGTGAAAGAAGCATCTTTACTTGGTGTGTTGGACATATGGTGACTATGAGTTATCCAGAGGTTTATAATGAAAAATTAAAATTTTGGAATTTAAGAGACTTACCTTTTTTACCTAAAGAATATAAATATGAAGTGATTCCTTCTGCTTCTCAACAATTTAATATTGTAAGTACTTTGATGAATAGAGAAGATGTAGAAACTATCTATGTTTGTACTGACTCAGGGAGAGAAGGAGAGTATATATATAGATTAGTTGATGATATGGCAGGGAATCCAAACAAAGTGAAAAAAAGAGTTTGGATAGATTCTCAAACAGAAGAAGAAATAAAAAGAGGTATTAAAGAGGCAAAGCCATTATCTGAATATGACTCACTAGCACATTCAGCCTACTTGAGAGCTAAAGAAGATTACATATTTGGTATAAACTTTTCAAGGCTATTAACACTATTGTATGGTAAGACCCTAGCTAATATTTTAAAGAAGGATAAGAATGTAGTGGTGGCAGTAGGTAGGGTTATGACTTGTGTTCTTGGAATGGTAGTAGAAAGAGAAAGAGAAATCAGAGATTTTAATAAAAAGTCTTTTTACAAAATATCTGGTAAATTCTCGAAAGAAGAAGATACCTTAGAAATAACTGCAGACTGGAAAGCTATAGAAGGTTCAGATTATTTTGAGTCTCCTAAATTATATAGTGAGGTAGGCTTTAATAAAAAGGAAGATGCTGAAGAATTAATTACTAAGCTAAGAGATATAGGATTTGGAACTATAAAAGAAGTTAAAAAAACGAAGGAAAAAAAGAATCCACCACTTTTATATAACTTAGCAGAACTACAAAATGAATGTACTAAGAGATTTAAGATTAGTCCAGATGAAACATTAAAAATAGTACAAAATCTTTATGAAAAGAAGATGGTTACATATCCAAGAACTGATGCAAGAGTTTTATCAACAGCAGTTGCTAAGGGTGTTAGGAAAAATATTATTAAACTTAGAAATATGCCTATAGGTGAGGACTTAGCTGCAGTAACAAATGAAATAATAGAAAAAAATTACGAGAAGGGCATATTAAAAAGTAAATATGTAGATGATAGTAAAATAACTGATCACTATGCCATAATACCAACTGGTGAGGGAAAAGATACAATATCAAAGCTATCTAGTTTAGATAAACAAGTATACTTTGTTATATTAAGAAGATTTTTAGCTATATTTTATCCTCCAGCTCAATACAGTAAAATGGCTATAACAATATTAGTTGGAAAAGAAAATTTTATTATAAATAAAAAGGTATGCGTTGATAAAGGATATTTAGTAATACTAGGTAATGATAAAGAAGAAAAAGAAGAGGCTTTTCCTGAAAATTTAAGAAAAGGAACTAAAGTAATAATTAATGATCTAGAAATAAAAGAAGGGGAAACATCTCCACCAAAAAGGTACACAACTGGTTCAATGATAATAGCTATGGAAAATGCGGGGAAGCTTATAGAAGATGAAGAACTTAGAGAACATATAAAAGGAGCTGGAATAGGAACCTCTGCTACTAGAGCTGAAATTCTTAAAAAGTTAATTAATATAGAATATATGCAAGCTAATAAGAAAACTCAAATTATAACTCCTACTAACCTTGGAGAAATGATTTATGAGGCTATAAAAGTTTCTATACCATCACTTTTAAATCCTGCATTGACAGCATCTTGGGAAAAGGGATTAAAACTTGTTAATGACAAAGAAATAGAACCAGATGAATTTATGAATAAGCTTGAAGCTTATACTAGAAATAATACACAAAGGGTACTAAAATCATCTAATATAGGGCTTTTAAATACAAAGTTATTAAAGATAATGAAACAAGAACAGAAATAAGAATGAAAAAATCTCAATAACTTGATAAAATCAAGGTGTTGAGATTTTTTTATATATCTTCTCTTTTATTTTATTAGAAATGATAATAAGGCATAGAAGGTTGGAGCTAGGAATACAGTCATAATACCTGCTATACCAATGGATAAGGAACTCATAGCTCCTTCAGTTTCACCAAGCTCTAAAGCTTTAGATGTCCCAACGGCATGGGATGCTGTACCTATAGCAATACCAATAGCAACCTTGTTATTTATTTTAAATTTTTTGCATAAAAGTGGTCCAAGTATAGAGCCTATAATTCCAGAGATAATTATAGATAATACTGTAACAGGGGCTAAACCACCAAGTTGTTTTGTTATTTCTATACCTATAGGCGTTGTAACAGACTTTGATAATAAAGATATAGTTAATACTTTTTCAAAACCAAAGATATTAGCTAATAAAATTACTGATGATATACCTATAGAACTTCCAAGTAATATCCCAACTAATATAGGTAATAAATATTTTTTTAGTAAATTTAATTGCTTATATAATGGAACTGCTAATACAACAGTAGCTGGGCCAAGAAACATATTTATAAACTGCCCACCTTTATTATATATATCAACATCAATATTAAAAACTAGCAAAAAACTAATTACCAAAGCTATAGCTATTAGCAATGGATTAAAAAGAGGAAATTTAGTCTTTTTATAAATTAATAAGCCAGCTTCAAAGGCTAGAAGTGAAATTATTATTCCAAATAAAGCGTTTTCTGTTAAAATTTCCATTACTTTATATTGCACCCTTTCTTTACTTTACTTTCTTTAATTTTTATTATATATTGAACAATAATGCCAGTAGATATAATAACAATAGCTGTAGTTATTAAACATAAAAGTAAAATAAATATTAGGCTATCCTTAATTACATTAAATGATGAAATCAAACCTACACCTGCTGGAATAAAGAAAAAAGATAAATGATCTAAAAAAAATGCAGATATATTTTCTATCTTTTCAATTTTAATTACTTTTGTACATAATAATACTAATAAAATTATCATTCCTATAATATTACCAGGTAATGGTAAGGAAAAACCTTTAGATATCAACTCTCCAACTAAGTAAATGCCTAGAATAATAATAGCCTCTCTAAATATTTTCATCATATTACCTCCTTTAACTATCATTAATAATTTATCACTATTGAAAAGAGATGTAAATCTAATAAAACATTTACATATAAATAAAAACTAAATTAATTATATACATTATTTTTAAATAATTTTAACATTTATTCATATTATAAGCCATTGACTAATTACTATTCCAACAAAGTTTTATTTAATAAATATTGTGCATTTAAACAAAAAAAATGTCACTTAAACAATATTAACAATATAATAAATATATTATTATGTAAAAGTAAGTAAAGGTTAAATAATTAATAATATAAGTGTGAAAATTTAGTGGTATTAAGATTTAAGGAGGAAATAAAATGGCAGTTATTCATTGGAGTGGAGCAATTATTGGACTAGCAATCGGAATAATATTAATTTTAAAAAAAGTAAATCCTTTTTATGCACTTTTAACAGGTGCTATTATAGGAGGCCTAGTTGGTGGTGCAAGTCTAGCTGATACAACACAAGCAGTTATTGATGGAACTAGTAGTGTAATGGGTGCAGTTATTCGTGTATTATCAGCTGGAGCATTAGCAGGTATATTAATAGAATCTGGAGCAGCAGAAAAAATTGCCGAAACTATAGTAGAAAAACTTGGTGAGAAAAAAGCATTTTTAGCAATAGCTTTGTCAACTATGGTCATTTCAGCAGTAGGTGTATTTATTGCTGTTTCAGTTATCATTGTTGCACCAATAGCAATATCAGTAGCTAAAAAAGTAGGACTTTCCAAATCAGCAACACTTTTAGCTATGACAGGTGGATGTAAGGCAGGTAACATAATTTCACCTAATCCCAATACTATTGCAGTTGCAAAAGGATTTAATTTAGATTTAGTACAAGTAATGATGAATGGATTTATACCTGCAATAGTAGCATTAATAGTAACAGTTTTATTAGCTACATATTTAAATAAAAAATGGGAGCCTATAAAGGCAACTGATATATCAGAAGAAGATTCTAAAACTTCTGAGGACAAGCCAACTTTTGTAAAAGCAGTGGTAGCTCCAATTGTTGCAATTATGCTATTAGCAATAAGCCCTATTGGAAGTATATTAAATATTCCTGCTTTAGCAGCAATTAAAATAGATTCTATGATAATATTACCTGTTTCTGGAATAGTTGGATTGATTGCAATGGGTAAATTTAAAAAGGTTATTCCTTATACAACTTCAGGAATAAATAAAATGACAAGTACTGCAGTTATATTAATTGGAGCTGGAGCAATTGCAGGTATTATTTCAAAATCAAATATAAGTGATGCAGTTGTATATTGTACTCAACAAATAGGGATTTCAGGAGTATTTATAGCACCAATATCAGGAATATTAATGGCAGCAGCTACTGGATCAACATCAACAGGATCAATATTAGCAGTTGGAAGTTTTGGAGAAACAATACTATCTATGGGTGTAAAACCATTAAATGCTGCTATAATGGTTCACACAGGATCAATGGTTATAGACTTTTTACCACATGCTAACTTCTTCCATGCTTCAGCAAATTCTGTAAAAATGGATATGAAAGAACGTATGAAATTAATTCCCTTTGAAGCTGTAGTTGGAGGGGCTATGTGTATTGTAGCAACAATAATATATGGATTTTTAATGTAACATACTAATATTAATAAACTTACAAAAGTAATATACTAAGAAATATTAATATGATTTATTATAACTAAATAAATAGATATAAAGGCATATATGATTTTTGTTATATATGCCTAATTTTATTATTAAAAATATTTTATAAGTGTGAAATAGTTAGAAGAATTTATAAGAAGTTTCATATATTAATTTCTTTTGAAATTTTCGGAATAATGTTGCAATTATATTGTGAAATTATGTATTATTATCTTAGAATTATGTAGAAATACAGGAAATTTTTTACTGGATAAGTTAAAATATAATGATACAATGCCTTATTTATATTTAAATAGGAGAAGGTTTTTAATAATAATTAATTTAATTTATAAGGAAGTGAGTAATGTGAAATTATCGAAAAATATAGCACAAAAAATTGTTTTAAAAATGATGAATGTCATTCCTTATAATATAAATGTCATGGATGAAAATGGAGTAATTATAGGAAGTGGAGATGTTAGTCGTATTGGCAATATTCATGAAGGAGCTAAAAAAGCAATAGAAAATAAATTTATAAATGAAGTATATGAAGAAGAAGATAAAATGAAACCTGGAGTAAATGAACCTATAATTATTAATGGAAATGTAATGGGGGTCATTGGAATTACAGGAAATCCAGATGAAGTAAGAAAGTTTAGTAAGCTTGTATGTGTAACAGCTAACTTATTAATTGAACAAGCTAAGAGTAATAAAGATATTCAAAATGAAAAATTGAATAAGCAGAAATTTTACAATGAATTAGCATATAGAAAAATGGAGTATGATAGTGATTTTTATGAAATGGCTGAAAACTATGGGATTGTTATTACTAAAAAATGGAGAGTTATTGTGGTAAATGGAAATACTAATTCACATAGTTTTAAAATGTTACTGAATAAATATCCACATTATAGAGAAATTAACAAAAGGATAGAATTCTTTGTTACATCAAGTAGTGTATATAATTCATTGCTAGATAATTTAAGAGAGAATAAAGATGTATATAAAATAAGTATTGGATCAAAAGAACATATAGCTGCAATTTCATTAGAAAACGCAATGTTTGCATGGAAAATTGGTATTAAAATAAAGCCATCAAGTTTAATATACAGTTATGATGAATTAAAGTTTTTTATTCATTTACTACATGATGATAAGCTAGAATTAGTTTCGTTTATGAATAATCTTGATAATACTGGGGGAAAATTGGAGCTTATTAAGACTATACAAGTATATATAGAAGAAAATGGAGATATAAGTAATATTGCTAAAAAGTTAAATATACATAGAAATACTTTAAGTTATAGATTAGAAAAAATTGAAAAGTTAACAGGAAAAAATCCAAAAAAAATATTAGATTTATTTGAACTATTATGCGGATTAATTTGGAAATAAATTATAATATCTTATTTCTTAACAAAATTTGCTATTTACTCATAGTATAAAGCATAGATTAATTACTATTCTTTATGGAGGGTTAAATGAAAAGCAAATTAATTAAAATTGTATCAATAGTAGCTTTAGTAGGAATTACTTCTTTAAGTTTAATTTCTTGTAACAAAAAAACTGTTGATAAAAATAAAGAATTAACAAAAGTTAGATTGAATGAAGTAGTAAGATCAGTGTTTTATGCACCTATGTATGTTGCGATAAATGAAGGTTTCTTTAAAGAAGAAGGTATAGAAATAGACTTATCAACTGGACAAGGTGCAGATAAAACTATGCAACAAGTTTTAAGTAAAAATGCAGATATTGGCTTTGCAGGACCAGAACAAGTAATTTACATTAATAATCAAGGTAGAGAGGATTATCCAGTAATTTTTGCACAATTAACTCAAACTGATGGAGCCTTTTTAGTAGGAAGGGAAGCAAAAGAGAATTTTAAATGGACTGATTTAAAAGGTGCTGAAATAATTGGGGGACGACCAGGTGGAGTTCCAGAAATGGCTTTTGAATATGCGCTTAAATTAAATGGATTAGATGCTAAAACTGATGTTAAGATGGTAACTAATATAGACTTTACGGCTACTTCTGGTGCATTCAAAGCAGGAACTGGAGAGTATGTTACTTTATTTGAACCAACTGCATCAATGCTAGAAAAAGAAGGTAGTGGCAAGATTATTACTTCCATTGGAAAAGAAGTTGGAAATTTACCATATACTTGCTTCTTTGCAACTAAATCATATATGGATAAGAATCCTGAGATACTTCAAAGCTTTACTAAGGCTATATATAGAGCTCAAGACTGGGTGAATACACATAGTAACGAAGAGATAGCTGACTCTATTAGTTCATTCTTTCCTGGAACAGATAAAGAGATAATAATCTCTGTTGTGAGGAATTATAAGGAGATTAATGCTATTGCAACTAAACCTTCAATAAAAGAAGAAGATTTAACAAGATTAATGGATGTTATAGAGAGCTACGATAGCAGTTTATTACCAGAAAGACCTTCATTTCAAAAGATAGTTAATAATAGCTTTGCAGAAGAAGTAATGAAAGCTAAGTAGTTATGTAAAGGAGCTGCCCAAAACAGCTCCTTACATGTACTTTTAAATAACTATACATATTAGAAAGGAGGTTTAGATATGAGTTTGATAAATATTTCAAATATAAGTTTAACTTATCATTCTTTAAAGGCAGAAACTCCAGCTATAGATAAGTTAAATTTTTCTATAGAAAAAGGTGAATTTGTAAGTATAATTGGTCCATCTGGTTGTGGAAAATCAACATTGTTAAATATAATAAGTGGTTTATTAAAGCCTTCTGAAGGAAAAATAATTTATAATGATAAAGATATAAAAAATAGATTAGATAAAATGGGATATATGTTTCAAAAGGATTATTTATTTGAATGGCTTTCTGTAAGAAATAATGTGATGCTAGGACTTAAAATAAAGAAAATATATACTGAAGAAAACATAAAAAGGGTAGAAAAATTACTAGAAAATTATCAGTTAGACAGGTTTAAAAATCATAAACCAACTGAATTATCTGGAGGTATGCGGCAGAGAGTTGCTCTAATTAGAACCTTAGCTTTAAACCCAGATGTACTTCTTTTAGATGAGCCATTTTCAGCTTTAGATTACCAAACAAGATTAAAGGTTTGTGATGATGTAAAAGGAATTATTAAGAAAGAAGGTAAAACAGCAGTAATGGTAACTCATGATTTAGGTGAAGCCATTGCAACTTCAGATAGAATAATAGTTCTTACTAAAAGACCAGCAAAGTTAAAATTAGAAGTGAAAATAGAATTTAATAATAAAGATGCAACTCCTTTTCAAAGGCGAAAAGAGCCAGAGTTTAATGAATATTTTAATTTGTTATGGAAGGAGCTTGACATTGTAAATGAGTAAAGAACATTTAGAATATATAAAAAAAATAAAAGTAGAATCTTTAAAAGTTACTTTCTTCAGGATATTGATATTGATTGCTTTCATAGTGATATGGGAAGGGTTAGCACAATTGAAAATTTTAGATCCATTTTTGACATCTAGTCCAAGTAGAATTATAAAATCATTAATTTCTTTTATCAAAGAAGGAACCCTTTTTAGTAATATACTAATTACCTGTTATGAAACTATACTTGGATTTACATTAGGAACTGTATTAGGAGCTGTAATAGCCATTATTTTGTGGAGTTTTCCATTTACAGCAAAAGTATTAGATCCTTATCTTGTAGTATTAAATGCACTACCTAAGGTAGCACTTGCTCCTATAGTAATATTCTGGGTAGGAAATGGGATTACGGCAATTATAGTAGTTGCTCTTCTTATATCTATTGTAACAACTATTATAACTGTATTAACTGGTTTTAATGAAATAGATAAAGGAAAATTAAAATTAATGAAAACATTACAAGCAAGTAAATTTCAAACTTTAAAATTTCTTGTTTTTCCAGCTAATATTCAAGTTATAATATCAGCATTAAAAATAAATGTAGGATTATCATGGGTAGGAGTAATAATGGGAGAGTTTTTAGTAGCAAGAAAAGGACTTGGATTTTTAATAGTATATGGTGGACAAATATCTCAATTAGATATGGTTATGATGAGTATTGTTTTACTTTCAATAATTGCATTTATAATGTATAAGGTAGTAGCTAAGCTTGAAGAAAAGCTTAATAATATAAATTAAATAAGCATAGAATATAAATTCTTTGATTTATTTTGAATTTGAAGCTCCGAAAGGAGTTTCTTTTTCATATTATTTTTGAATACATAATATGTACTAATAAATTTATAATTGTAAATTAGGAAAATTTTTGATAAAATTTATAATGTGCAGATATAAAACGTATAGATAAAATTATTTGGAGGTAAATATGAAAGAAGTAAAGAAACTTTTTTCTAAGTTAAATACGGGTGTGAAAACGTTTTTCAACAAGGTTAAAAGCATATTTAAATCAATTAATAAACCTATAAAAAGTGGAATAAAAAAAATAAGTAATATATATAGAAAAGCAAATTCTAAAAATAAATACGTAGAGCCAATTGTTATTATAGGGACTTCATGTCTCTTAGTTCTTCTTTTAATATTATCAATTAGGAATTTCACCATAGGTGAGGAAGTAAATATAACAAGAAATGCTGCAGAATATTTATATTATGGAAATGAATTTGATAAAGCTGTCAAAGAGTATAAAAAAATGCAAGAAGAAGATGAATGGCCAATTTGGACAGCAAAAATTGCAGATATATATTCATTACGAGGAGAAGTGGAGAAATCTAATACATTATTAAGAGAAGTTTTAATAAAAAGAGATAAGATTATAAGAGCTGAAGGGTATGAAAAATATAAAGAAAAAGATTTAGAGCTAATAAGCTCAATGTTGTTTACATTTACTTTAAATAAAGAATATGGTGATGTTATTTCATTTGCAGAACAGTATATTACTGATCACGGAAATAATAAAGATATAATAAAAATATTATTTACTGCATATATACAAAATAATAATGAATATAAAGCAAAAAAACTAATAGATACATATCCTTTAGATAAAAAATCTGCATATGATATGTCAACTCTTGCTAATATGAATATATTAGTAAATAGATGGGATGAAGGGATAGAATTATTAAATGAAGCTTGGACAATAAATAGTAATGAATTAAAAATTTATAATGTAGTGAATGATATTTATTTATATGATAAAGATACATTAATAAGTAAATTGGAAAATAAAATAAAGGAAACAGATGAGTATTCATATAAAATGTTTTTAGCAAGAGCTTATGCAAATGATAAATCCATTTTATATAAAGCATTACGTTTAACTGATGAATTCGAAAAAAATGGTATAGATAATATTGGTACTGATATTATAAAATATAATATATATGTAACTGCAAAAAACAAAGAACTACCAGATTATTATTTAGATAAGGCTGTTATTAAAGCTAAAGCAATAGATAAAAATTCCTATTCAACATATTATTTATTATCTCTTAAGAATTTGAATAGTAAAAACTATGATGAAGCTTTAGTTAATGCAAAGAAAAGTATAAATTCTGATAAAAATAATTATGATAGTTTTAGTGAATTAATTCCAAATATATTAAGTTCTAAAAAAGACTTTAAATCAATTGAAGTTTACTATAGAACTGCTATGTCAAAGGAACCATATAATTACAATATAATAATGAAGCTAGCTGACTATTATTTAAATTATGCTTCAGATAATAATAAAGTAAGAGAATACTATGAGTTTGCAATTAAAATAAGAAAAAGTGATAGTACGTTATATAAAAAAATCGTAGATCTAGATATAAAAGAAGAAAAGTATGAAGATGCTATAAAAAATATAAAAGAAGCAATAAGAATTGATGATAAACAAGAATATTATACAACATTAGGAGCTCTTTATTTAACTGAAGGAAAAAATGAAGAAGGAATAGAAAATATTCGTAAAGCGTATTCTATGAATGAAAAAGATGTTAGAGCATTAAATAATGCGGCTTATTATTATTTAACAATTGAAAAAGATTTATTAAGAGGATTTGAAAATCTTAAAGCAGCTTATTCAGAGGTACCTATAGGTTTAGATGAAGAGGATAGAAAAACAATAATAGAAAATTATGCCATAATGAAAAAAGCTTATGATAAATTTATGGAAGATGATACTAAAGAATTTAATATAACAGGATTAAAATTAATATATTAAAAGTGCTTTTTAGCACTTTTTTTATAAATATTTTTAGAGGGGTTCTGAGGAGTATGGAATTATTAAAGACAGATATAAGAAATTTAAATTATACAGGAAAAATGGATAAAAAAGACATACATTAAAGTTTAAGGATGTCTATTTACCTCCAACTATATTTACTGAAAATGAATAATTAATGAATAAAAATCCAATTGAAGAGATTAAATCTGAAGATGAGAAAGCATATATAGTTTTAATGAAGAAACAAGAATATAATAATAAAGAAAGTAATGAATCCTTTATATTAGGTGCATTTAAGGATGGAAAAATCCTTGATGAATATTATATAAGAGAAAATAATGGAGAATTTATAAAGGTTAAAAAGTATAAAGATGTAAAACTTACAGAAGGAAGTAATATTATAGAGCTATCATTAAATGGAGCAGATGTAACAAGCAAAATAGAAGTAAGTTTTAAGTAATAAATTTTTAAGGTTCAAAATTTATGGAGGAGTATAAAGCAGAATTGATTTAATTTTATAATTTTACTAAAATAAAAAAAATTCAAAATATAAATAATTCTACTTTTCAGTAAATTATCTTTATGATATTATAATTATGATAAGAAAAGAATGGTTTAAAAACATTTGTAACAATAAAATCAAATAATAAATATTTTTTTTGTTACAATTTGCAGAAAATTTTAAAAGTATAATCATTTTAAAAAATAACTAAATTGGTAGGGGGAATTTTTTATGTCACAACAAGTAAAAAAAATAGCATTATTAACTGGTGGGGGAGATTGCCCAGGTTTAAATGCAGTAATAAGAGCTGTAACAAGAACTGCTATACTAAATTATGGAATGGAAGTAATAGGTTATAAATTTGGTTATAGAGGATTATACAATAATGATTTCATGCCTCTAACTTTAGATAGCGTTTCTGGAATACTAAATAGAGGAGGCACTATTTTATATAGTTCAAATAAAGATAATTTATTTGATTATTTAGTTGAAGAAAATGGTGTTATGGTAAAAAAAGATGTTTCAGATGTTGCAGTTGAAAATTTGAAAAAAGAAGGAGTAGATGTATTAGTAGTAATCGGTGGAGATGGAACTTTAACTTCTGCAAGAGATTTCGCAAGAAAAGGTGTAAAAGTTATAGGAGTACCTAAAACAATTGATAATGATTTAGCATCTACAGATGTTACTTTTGGATTTAATACAGCTATTGATGTAGTAACAGAAGCATTAGATAGATTACATACAACAGCAGAGTCTCATCATAGAGTTATGCTTTGTGAAGTTATGGGTAGAGGTGCAGGATGGATTGCGTTAGAAGCAGGAATTGCTGGTTCTGCTAATGTAATATTATTACCTGAAATTCCATACGATATTAATAAAATTGTAGAGAAAATAAAGGAACGTGAAGCAGCAGGAAAACAATATAGTATAATTGTAGTTGCAGAAGGTGCAAAACCTAAGGATGGGGAAGTAGTAGTTGCCAAAATAGTTGCGGATAGCCCTGATCCTATTAGATTAGGTGGAATAGGTAATAAATTAGCAGAGGATTTAGAAAAAGTTCTACCAGGAAAAGAAGTTAGATGTACAGTTCTTGGTCATATACAAAGAGGTGGAACAACATCAACATATGACAGAATTCTGTCAACTAGGTATGGAGTAGCAGCAGTTGAATTAATAAATGAAGAAAAATTTGGAGAAATGGTTTGTTTAAAAGATGGTAAAATCTCAAGTGATAGCTTAGAAAATGTTATAGGTCAAAAATCAAAGCTAGTTGATCCTAATGGAGAATTAGTAAATGTGGCAAAAAAAGTAGGTATTTCTTTTGCTGATTAGGAAATTATAAGTGGTGGAGATTTACTTCACCACTTTTTAGTTTAAATTATTTCAAGGGACACTTCAAAATTTTCTGACAATATGCTATAATCAGAATAGGCAAAGAATACAGTAAGAAAGCTGGAGGGTATTATGAAAGAGATAAAGAAATATTTAGAATCAAGAATTGGAACATATGGATTTTTTTTCGAAGATTTAAAAAGTGGTTATATTTATGGATATAATGAAAACGTTCAGATGACGGCAGCAGGTTGTATGAAGTTGCCTATAGCAGTATCTTTAATTAAGGCTGAAGAAAATAAAAAAATAGATTTCTTAGATAAAATTAAAATTGACAGCAAAGATAAAGTATATGGAACAGGAATAATTCATGAATTTAATGAAAGAGAGTATACAGTTTTTGAATTATTAGTTGCAATGTTAATTCAAAGTGATAATACTGCTGCAAATAAAATAATTGAAATAGTTGGAATTGACAATATAAATGATGATATATTAAAAATGGGATTAAAAAATACTAGATTATACAGAAAAACTACTGATGAAAGAAATTCTAGAGATGAAGTTGAAAATGTTACATCTGCTTACGATTTAGCACAAATATGGAGGCATTTATATAATGAATCGTATCTAAGTAAAGAGAATAGTCAGATGTTAATTGATATATTAACAAGGCAACAAATAAAGAATAAATTAGCTTTATATATTCCAGATGATTTAAAATACGAAATTTCAAGTAAAACTGGAGATAAAACTGGAGTGGAAAATGATACAGAGTTAATCAGATTACCAAAGGGTAATTTCTCATTTACTGTTTTATCAATGGGAATACCTAATAGTGTATACGGAACAGTAACACTTGCTAAGTGTGGTAAAATGATGTGGGACGAAGTTATGAATAATTGGCAATAGTTAAAAAAATAAATACTAATATTTTTATATAGAGTGTCGGTAAAGTCGATACTCTTTTTTATTTATTTAAAATAAAAGTTTACAAATTTAATAACACAATATCTTATTATTAATATAATAAATAGTAAGAACAAATATTTCAAAAGATAAAAGACAATTTACAGAGGTGAGATATAAAGTGAGCAGAACATTTGGCATAGATGTAAGTACTTGGCAAGGAAACTTTAATTTTAAGCAAGCTACTAATGAAGGCGTTAAATTTGCTATAATTAGAGGAGCTTATAATAAAAGTAAAGATAATAGATTTGAAGAATATTATCAAAATGCAAAAGCTGTTGGATTAAAGGTTGGAGTATATCAATATAGTATGGCTACTACAGTAGAAGAAGCTATATCAGAAGCAAAGTTTTTAGAAAGCTATGTATTAAAAAATAAGAAATTTGAACTTCCTATTTACTTTGATATAGAAGATAGTGTCCATAAAAACCTTAGCAAGAATCAAGTTTCTAATATAGCAAAAGCTTGGCTTGATTACCTTGAAAGTAAAGGATATTTTGTAGGGATTTATTCAAGTAAATCATTTCTTGAGAATTATTTAAATGAGGATTTAAGGATTGATTATTCTATATGGGTTGCACAATGGGCTACAGGATGTACCTATGAAGGACCTTATGGAATGTGGCAGTTTGGAGGAGAAATCAACTTAATTAGAACTAATATAATAGCTGGTGTAGTTTGTGATCAAAATTATATGATAATAGATTATCCTACACTAATCACAGAAAAGGGAATGAATGGGTATGGAAGTTCTAATAATGACAATGGAGCAGATGAAGAGCCTAAAGAAGAGCCTAAAGAAGAGCCTAAAGATGATACTGATAAATTAACTTTAATTAATTATGTAGTAAAAGAAGGAGATACACTTTCTTCAATAGCATCAAAATATGGAACAAGTTATCAAGCTATAGCAAAGCTAAATCTAATAAGCAATCCCAATTTAATATATCCAGGACAAGTTTTAAAAATAGAATCTTTAAAGAATGACTCTATCTATTATGAGGTAAAAGAGGGAGATACACTTTCTTCAATAGCTGCAAAATATGGAGTTAGTTATGGAGTTTTAGCAAGTATTAATGGAATAAATAATCCCAATTTAATATATCCAGGACAAGTTTTATTAATAAATGGAGATAATACTTCTAAATTATATTATACTGTAAGAGCAGGAGATACACTTACTAGCATAGCTACAAATCATGGAGTGAATTATCAAAATATTGCAAGTTTAAATGGAATTAAAAATCCAGATCTAATATATCCAGGAGAAGTATTAAGAATAATGTAGTATTTAATTCTGAACAGAGTTGTAAAATATAGCTCTGTTCTTATGTATATAAATAGTTTCTTGACAATAAATAGTATAAGTGTTATTCTAATTGAAAAGATAACCTTTAACTTAATCCAGAGAGATTAATAAGGGAGATATAAAGTATATTATACTTAGATTTATTATGTCTTCCTTTAATAAAGGAAGTTTTTTTATGTATAAAATAATAAACCTTTAAATTTAACACAGAGATGTTAACAAGGAGTGGTAATATGAAAAATAAACATTTAATTGATTCAATGGATTTTTCTAAAAGTGAATTAGAAGAAATCTTTAATCTCGCACATCAAATTATTTCAAATCAAAGAGAGTACTCCCATATTTGTGATGGAAAGATATTAGCTACTCTATTTTATGAACCAAGTACAAGAACTAGATTCAGTTTTGAAGCAGCTATGATGAAGCTTGGTGGAAAGATATTAGGTTTTTCTGAACCAAATTCAAGTTCAACAGCAAAAGGAGAAACTTTAGCAGATACTATTACTATGGTATCCATATATTCAGATATAATAGCAATGAGGCATCCTATGGAAGGAGCAGCAAAGCTTGCTAGTATGTATTCAAGCATTCCTATAATTAATGCAGGTGATGGAGGTCATCAACATCCAACCCAAACTCTAACAGATCTTTTAACAATTAAAACATTAAAACATGGCTTAGAAAACCACACAATAGGAATATGTGGTGATCTTAAAAATGGAAGAACAGTACATTCATTAATAAAAGCAATGTCTAGATATAGTGGAACTAAGTTTGTCTTAATTTCACCTAAAGAATTATCAATACCAGATTATATAAGGGATGAAATATTGATTAAAAGTAATATTGAATTTAAGGAAGTTGAAAAATTAGAAGATATAATTCACGAACTAGATATTCTTTATATGACTAGAATTCAAAAAGAAAGATTCTTTAACGAAGAAGAATATTTAAGACTAAAGGATAGCTATGTATTAGACCTAGACAAGATGAAATTAGCAAAAGAAGATATGATAGTTCTTCATCCATTGCCAAGAGTAAATGAAATAGATATAAAAGTAGATAAAGATAAAAGAGCTTGCTACTTCAAGCAAGCAGAATTTGGAATGTATGTAAGGATGGCATTAATTGCAAAACTATTGGGGGTGGTATAAATGCTAGAAATAACTACTATTAAGGATGGGTTAGTAATTGATCATATAAAATCAGGAATTGGAATAAAAATATTTAATTATTTAAATCTAGATAAGTTAAATAGTCAAGTAGCTTTAATTATGAATGTTAAAAGTGAAAAGATGGGAAAGAAAGATATTATAAAAATAGAGAATTCTTTAGGTTTTGATTATACAATTATTACTTTATTGTCTCCACATTTAACTATTAATGAAGTAAAGAATGGAGCAATATATAAGAAAATAAAGCCAGAATTACCGCAAAAAGTAGTGGATATATTAAGGTGTAATAATCCAAGGTGTATAACTACTGTAGAAAGTTATGTTCCTCATACATTCAAATTAATTAATGAGGACAAAGGTACTTATAAGTGTGATTATTGTGATAATATAATAAAATTATCTGATTTATAAAACAAGAGGTGTAACTATGGATTTATTAATAAAAAATGCTAGAATTGTTGATTGTTCACAGGATTTTATTGGGGACGTTTATATAGAAAAAGGAATTATTAAAGAAATAGGATTAAGTATTAGTATAGACAATATTGAAATTATTGATGCAAAAGGACTTGTATTAATGCCTTCATTTATAGATACACATGCCCACTTTAGAGAACCTGGACTGACTTATAAAGAAGATATAGAAACTGGCTCTAAAGCTGCTTTACGAGGTGGATATACAGGGGTTTGTCTAATGGCAAACACTCAACCTATATGTTCAAGCAAAGAAGTTTTAGAAAAAGTTAGAAATAGAGAAAAAGAATTAGGATTAATAGATTTACATCAATGTATTTCAGTTACTAAAGGGTTTAATGGGAAAGATTTAAGCCATCTTGATGATTTCGAAAATGATGAAAGGCTTAAAGCAATTTCAGATGATGGCGTTGGGGTTATGGATTCTGAAATAATGTATAAGGCAATGCTTAAAGCAAAAGATAATGGATGGATTATAATGTCTCATGCCGAAGATAAAGGATTTTCAGATATAGATATGAGAATAGCTGAAAATATAATGACACTAAGAGATATATACTTAGCTAAAGAAACAGGAGCTAGGCTTCATATGTGTCATGTTAGTACAAAGGAAGCTATTAAATATATTAGAGATGCAAAGGAAGACTTTAGTAATATAACTTGTGAAGTTACTCCACATCATATATATCTAACAAAAGATAAGAAGGATTATAGAGTTAACCCACCAATAAGAGAAAAAGAAGATGTAAATGAAGTAATAAAAGCAATTAAAGATGGAATAGTTGATTGTATAGGAACAGACCATGCACCACATACAAAAGAAGATAAAGAAAAAGGTTCTCCAGGAATGGTAGGCTTAGAAACAGCTTTCCCAATTTGTTATACAAGTTTAGTTAAAAGTGGAGAAATAACTTTAAATAAACTAAGTGAGATAATGTCTAAGAATGGAGCTAAAATACTTGGAATGAATAAAGGAATTATAAGCCCAGGAATGGATGGAGATTTAGTATTATTAGATTTAGATAAGAAGATAGTTGTAAATTCAAAGGATTTCCATTCAAAAGCTGCAAATACACCTTTTGAAGGAATGGAGTTTTATGGTGAAGTTCAAATGACTATAAAGTCTGGAAAAATTCTTTATAAAAAGTAGGGGGATAATATGAAAAGTTTTATAATAGATAAGTTATATAATAGAGTAGAGGAAAGAGGAGAGGTATGTGTTGGTTTAGATACAGCTATTGAATATATACCTGATCATCTTTTGGAAGGTAGAAGTGAAACAGAGGCTTTAGTTGAATTCAACAAACAAATAATAGACGCAACTATAGATGTAGCTGCTTGCTTTAAAGTACAAATAGCTTATTATGAAGCTTTAGGATTAAAGGGAATGCTTGCCTATAAAGAAACATTAGATTACTTAAGAGAAAAAGATGCAATTATTATTGCAGATATAAAAAGAGGAGATATAGCTGCAACAGCTAAACAATATGCAAAAGCTCATTTTGAAGGAGATTTTGAAGCTGATTTTATTACTTTAAGTCCATATATGGGAATGGATAGTATAGAACCATATATGCCATATATGGAAAAAGGAAATAAGGGAGTTTTTACACTAGTTAGAACTTCAAATCCAGGGGCTGAAGATATAGAAATGGTAAAAACTGAAGATGGAAGAGATGTTTATAAAGTAGTTGGAGATAAGCTTGCTGAAATGGGAAATAAAGTATCTGGAGACTGTGGTTATTCAAGTATTGGTGGAGTAATAGGTTGTACACATGTGGAAGAGGGAATTGAGATAAGAAAGAGATTTAATAATATGTTCTTTTTAATACCTGGATATGGAGCACAAGGTGGAAAAGCAGAAGATGTAGCTTTATATTTAAATAATGGAAATGGTGGAGTTGTTAACTCTTCAAGAGCTATTCTATTAGCTTATAAGAAGCAAGAAGGAAGAGAAAAAGAATTTGCATTATGCGCAAGAGAAGAAGCTATTAGAATGAGAGATGAAATAAGAGCTGCAGTAGATAATCTATAGGAGGAAAACTAATGGTGAAGATGACTTATACTAAATCAAAAGTTATATCAAATGAAAATATAGTTCCTGGTATATATAAAATGGTTGTAGAAGATAATAATGAAGTAAGAGCAGGACAATTTTATATGTTAAAATTAAATGGACAAACTTTACTTCCAAGACCTATAAGTGTATGTGAAAAGAATCAAGGAACTATAACTTTCTTATATGCTGTAGTAGGAAAGGGTACTAAAGAATATATGGATCTTAAAAATGGAGATTATATAAATCTTACTGGACCATTAGGAAATGGATTTAATGTTTATGAAGATCTTGGTAAAGTAGCGTTAGTTTCAGGTGGAATAGGTACAGCACCTATGCTAGAGGTAGCTAAAAAACTAAGGGAAAATAACAGGAACTCTAGAATAGATTTATATGCAGGTTTTAGAGATGATATTTATTTAATAGATGAGATAAAGGAATATGCTGATAATGCCTATGTAAGTACTAATACTGGAAAGCATGGACACAAGGGATTTGTAACTGATATTCTTAAAGTGGAAGAATATGACACAGTTCTTTGCTGTGGTCCAGAGATAATGATGAAAAAAGTAGTAGATATGTGTAAAGAAAAGAATGTGAAAATATATGTATCTATGGAAAAGCATATGGCTTGTGGAGTAGGTGCTTGTTTAGTATGCACATGTAAAACAAAAGACGGAAATAAGAGAACTTGTAAAGATGGTCCAGTTTTTGATGGAAATTATGTCGAGCTTTAAAGTCAAGGGAGGAAATTAAAATGTTAAAGGTAAATATAAATGGAGTAGAATTTAAAAATCCAGTAATAGCTGCCTCAGGAACCTTTGGATTTGGAGCAGAATATAACAATTTTTATAATGTTGGAATTTTAGGGGGAATATCCTCTAAAGGACTAACTTTAAATCCTAAAGAAGGGAATGATGGAATTAGAGTATACGAAACTCCATCAGGAATGATGAATTCTGTTGGACTTCAAAATCCAGGAATAGATAAATTTATAGCTGAGGAATTGCCAAAGATGAAATCTTTAGGAACTAACATTATTGCTAATGTTGGTGGAGGATGTATGGAGGATTATGAAGAAGCTATTGAAAAATTAAGAGGAACAGATATAGATATGATAGAACTTAATATATCATGTCCTAATGTTAAATCAGGAGGAATGGCTTTTGGAGTAAAATCCAAGGTAGCATATGATGTAGTGTCAAAGATAAAGAAACTTACAGATAAGCCTCTAATGGTTAAACTTTCACCGAATGCAGAAGACATAGTTGAAATGGCAGTAAGCTGTGAAGAAGCAGGTGCTGACTCTATATCCTTAATAAATACCTTAAAAGGATTTGCAATAGATCCATATAAAAGAAAACCTATATTTAATAATATTTATGCAGGACTTTCAGGCCCAGCAATAAAGCCAATTGCTTTAAGAATGGTACATGAAGTTTCTAAGGCTATAGATATTCCAATAGTTGGTATGGGTGGGATATCTAATGGTATAGATGCAATTGAATTTTTAATGGCAGGAGCAACTGCAATTCAAATAGGTACTATTAATTTTATTAATCCACTAGCTGGAAAAGATATAATATCAGAAATAGAAAACTTTTGTATAGAACAAGGAATTAAAGATATAAACGAAATAATAGGATGTATAAAATAATTTTTTTTAGTTGTAGGATTATGATTAAAGTAATCTTACAACTTTTCTTATTATGTTAATTATTTATATCTTATTAAAATATTCTTTATATTATTATCTAAATGGTGTAAAATATATAATGAACAATAATATAATAAATCATTGTATATAATAAACTTTAAGTTTATTAATATGGTAGTGAAGGAGGGTACAATGAGATTTAAAAAAGCAAGTATAGTTTTTAGTGTAATTATTATAGTATTGTTAATACTTATAGGATTTAGTATAAGCAATATACTAGATAGAGGCACAAAAGAAATTAAAGTAGCAAAAAATTTTATTGAGGAATTATATGATAATAATATAATTGAAAAAAATAGTATAATTAAAGAAGATGTAATTGAAGACAATGCACTGAATAAACTATCCAATAAAAATTCTATTATAAAGTATTCCGTTATAGTAGGAAACTATGGAGTTGATATAGATAAATACTATAATGTTTTAGGATTTTCTAATAAAAATTTAGGAGAAGAAAAATATAAAGCTGAAGAGATTAGTGAGGATAAAGCAGTTGATTTAGTTAAAAATTATGTTTCTCTAATAACAAAGGAAGACTTTAGCTTTAAGGAAATAAAGAAAAAAGATAATGATAATTCAGTAGTATATAATGTGGTTTTTTATAAATACAGAAATGGATATCCTTGCTATCAACAAGAAATAAACACATTAATTAATAAAATAACAGGAAAATTAGAGGGATATACCAATTATCCATTAGAAACTTTAAATTATATAGATGAAATAAATATAGATGAACAAAAGGCAACAGAAAATGTAATTAATAACTTCCAAAGTTTAAATATTAATGCAAAAGTTGAAGATAAACCAATTCTTGCTTACATAAAAAATTCAGATAAAGAAATGGTACTAGCATATGTATTTAAGATAAAGATAAATAATAAGGATAATAAAGAAGAGTATATTAATTCTTTTGTAAGAGCAGATAATGGAGAAATAATAAATTATAATTTAGAAACGTTGGCTAAAAAGTAAAAAATGGAGATATCATATGTATCTCCATTTTTTTACTTTAAAAAACTATATTTTTCTTTTTTTAAGGTTATAGAATATTTATTTAAGCTAATTATGCTACTAATTCATCCTCATCATCTTCTTCATCAGAGATCCAACAGTCTATTATATGATTTTCTAATTCAGGAATAGATGATGAAAAGAATACTGGATCTTTAATTCCATTATTTTTTTGATATATGTAATCTTCTAAAGCTTTAATAGCTATTTTACTTAACATTACTATAGCAATAAGGTTTATTATAGCCATAAGTCCCATAAAAACATCAGCTAAATTCCAGACTATATCCATGCTTACTAAAGAACCGAAGAAGACCATAAAACCAACTGATATTCTATATAAATTAATATAAATCTTTTTATTTGTAATGAATTGAATATTTGTTTCTCCATAATAATAATTACCAATTATTGAACTGAAGGCAAATAGCAAAATACATATTGTAATAAATATACCACCCCAAGTACCAACTTGAGAACTTAATGCTAGTTGTGTAAGTTCGATACCTTTAATTGAACCATCTAGTGGTATATCAGATAATAATATTATAAAAGCTGTACAACTACATATTATTAATGTATCTGTAAATACTCCAAGAGTTTGGATTAATCCTTGCTTAACTGGATGTGAAACATCTGCTGTTGCTGCTGCATTGGGAGCAGAACCCATACCAGCTTCATTTGAGAATAATCCTCTTTTTATTCCATGCATAAGTGCTGCACCAAGTCCACCTCCAACTATTTGATTAACCCCAAAAGCATTTTCTAATATCATTTTAAAAACTTCAGGTAGAGAAGTGATATTTTTAATTACTATAAATAAAGCAACTATAATATAGGCAATAGCCATTATTGGAACTAGAAAAGATGAAATTTTTGCTATTCTGTTAACTCCACCTAAAATAACGGCTAAGGTTAAAATTGTTATAATTAGACCAATTATTGTTTTGCTAAAACCAAAGGAATTATTTAATGAAAGAGTTATTGTATTAGCTTGTACTGAATTAAATACTAATCCAAAAGCAATAGTAATTAGAATAGAAAAGATTACACCCATCCATCTTTTTTTTAGTCCTCTTTCCATATAGTAAGCAGGACCTCCAATATAGTTATTTCCATCCTTCTTCTTATAGATTTGAGCTAAGGTTGATTCTATAAAACTTGATGCTGATCCAATTAATGCAATAAGCCACATCCAAAAAATAGAGCCAGGGCCACCAATTGATATTGCTGTAGCAATACCAGCAAGGTTACCAGTACCTACTCTAGAAGCAGTACTTATACAAAAAGCTTGGAAAGATGAAACAGAATTTTTATCTGTAGAATTTCCATCTGATAATAAGCTAAACATATCTTTTATATTTTTAAATTGAACGAATTTTGTCTTAAAGGTAAAATATAGACCGATTATTATTAACATTCCAATTAATATATAAGTCCAAATAAAATCGTTAAATGATAATATTAAATTATTTAAAAAGTTCAAAAATAAGTCCCCCTCTTCATTTGTACAAATTTTAATTGATTTTACTAGAAATATAATATAATATATTTTTAAATTTTGCAAGATATTATCAATGAAAATTCATAAATATATAACAAAATACTGTTTACATAGTAAAATGAAAGTAAAAATGAATTAAAAAAATACAAATTATTCATATAGAGGAATAAAAAAATAAGAGCTATGTAGCTCTTATTTTTTTATTGCCTTTAATAATCTATAGTAGTTTATTGATTAGGAACTTCTGTATTTTCATTTTCATTTGGATTTCCATTGCTATTAGGAGTTTCGGATTCTACTTCAATAACTATAGTATCACCTTTTTTTGCTTTATCAGAGGAGATACTCTTAATTGTTCTATTTTTTGATTCGTTATTTATAATAGTAATATTTACTCCTTTTGATTTTAAAATGTTTATAGCATTATCTACATTACTACCAACTTTGATACCTAAATCTGATAATTTAAATTCTTCGTTTTTTTCGGCTTTTGTATCATCTTTTTCTGTTGGTAAAACATATTTATAGTCAGCTGCACTTGAAGAGGCATTTTCTTTTTTAATAAATACTTTTTCTTCAACTAAGTCTTTTGGAGTATCTTCTGTTGCCAATTTATTATTGTTTTTATTAACTTTTGCTGATACATGGACATCGCATACTCCTGAAGGTTCTGTTCCTGATATAAACATTTCTGTATAAACTCTTGAACCTCTTTGATCATGAGTACAAAGATCAGTTGCTCTCTTACCAGAATCTTTACAAATTGCTACAGTCGTAACTCCACCAGGATTTCCATCGAACTCTTTATATTCTAAATTTTCATGTATTGGAGCCATAATAGCACCCCATAATGAAGCAGCAGAGGAACTATAACTTCCGCCCATTGGAGCTTGGTTATCATAACCGATCCAAACAGCTCCTGAATAATAAGGAGTTAATCCAGCAAATAAGAAATCTGTAACACGACTAGTTGTTCCTGTTTTACCTATTACAGGCATATTAGAAAGTCTTGCTAAATAACCATCAAAACTTAAAGGTCCTTTTAATAAATCTCGCATAATATATGCAGTTTGTGGAGAGAAAACTTGTTCTTGTTTAGGTGTCTTCTCTAGTAATACTTTACCATTTCCGTCTACAACTTTAGTATAAAGAATAGGTTCAGTATATAATCCATTGTTACCAAAGGTACCAAAAGCAGATGCCAAAATGAAAGGATTACCACCATCTATAGAACCGTCTTCTTCATCATATCCAGTGAATTCTCCTAAAGAGAGTGTAGCTATACTACTTCTTGATTTTTCACCATAAATTATACCTAATTTTTCACCGTAGGATAATCCATTTTCAATACCAAGTTTATCTTCCACCATAACTGTAGTTACATTCTTAGATAATGCAAGTGATTCTCTAACTGTAATATATCCATCAGATTTAAAATTCCAGTTTTGAGGATTGTAATTATTATATTTAGCACTAATTGAAGAAGGTAATAAAGCATCATCAAAAACCGTTCCCGCAGTTACAACTTTGGTATCTATAGCAGGTCCATAAACTGTTAATGGTTTAGTAGTAGAACCTATAGATCTTAAAGCATCATAAGCTCTATTAGTAGATCTTGCAGGCTGATCACCTCTACCACCAACTAAAACTTTTACTTCTCCAGTTCTATAATCCATTATTGCAGCAGCTGCTTGAAGTAATAGGGTACCATTTTCATCAGTTACTTCTGGATTGGCATAAATATCAAGTTGCTTAATGCTATTCCTATCATCTAAAACTGCTTGAGTAGAATCTTGCATTGCTCTATCCATAGTAGTATATATTTTAAGACCACCTGTTGAGAATAATCTATCTACTTCTTCATCATTGTATTTATATATTTCTTTTAAATCTTCTCTTACTTGATCAACTGCAGGATATACAAACCATTCGTAATTGATTTTATAACTAATAACCGTTTGAGAAAATGCAAATTGATTTGCATCAACAAAAGCATAAGCTTCATCGTATTCCTCTTGAGTTATTTTTCCTAAATCTTTCATTTTCATAAGAACTGTTTTAGTTCTGTCTAAGTAAATTGTAGGATCTTCTTTGTTAGCCTCATTATATGGACTATAAGAAGTAGGTGCTTGAGTTAATCCAGCAATAAATGCTGATTCTGGTAAAGTTAAGTCTTTAGCACTTTTTTCAAAGTAGTATTTTGCAGCGGCTTCAACACCATAAACTTTACCTCCTAAAGGAATAGTATTTAAATATGCTTCTAGTATTTGATCTTTAGTTAGTTTCTTTTCTAGACTTAAAGAAAGATAAATTTCTCTAATTTTTCTTTCTATTTTAACGTCATTTGTTAATAAGGTATTTTTTATTAATTGCTGAGTTAAAGTTGAACCGCCTTGAACAGAACCTTTTCCAGTAAAATAATAAAGACCAGATCTTAAAGCAGATCCTAATGTCCTTTTTATATCAATACCAGGATGAGAGTAAAAACGCTCATCTTCAATAGCTATATAAGCATCTTTAATATATTCAGACATTTCATCTAAAGTTATTTTATATCTTTCTTCGTTGGTAGGTAAATTATCAATATATGTTCCTTCGCTATCAAAAAGCATAGAAGGTTCATTTAAGCTTAATACTGCGTTAACATCTAATTCTGGAGTACTTTTTATAATTGCAAATACATATCCAAGCCCTACCACAAAGCATAGAAGCAGTGCAACTAGTATTCCAAGAAATGTACCTTTCAAAATTTTCTTATATTTAGGTTGATTTTTTTTCTTATTCTTTTTGCCATTGTTTTTATTTTTCTTAACATTAGCTTGGCTTTTTTCTGTTCTAGAAGTATCTTTGTTAGCCATTTGTTCCTCCCTTATAATTTATAATTATTTAATGGTTCATAATAAATAATATACTATATTATAGCATATTTATATAAAGAGTAAAATAATAACTCTAGAAGGTGCCTATGAAGTATTATACAAAAAAATCTAAAATACGATTTCAAATTAAACACCCTAAGATTATAATGGTTATTATTGCCATTTTTTTGTTGATTAATTCTATTTTGTACTTTTTTGATAAAAATATTCTGCCCACTGTATTATCTATAGGAGAAGAAAAAGTTAGGAGGGAAGCTACAACAATAATTAATGAAACAGCTTTAGATATTTATTCAAAAGATTTTAATTATAACGATATGATACTTACAGAAAAAGATAATGAGGGAAATATTACTTTGCTAAGGGCAGATACAGTTAAATTAAACTATTTATCTGCAAAATTAGTTTTAGCATCTAATGATAAAATAGATAAGTTATCAGAAGTAGGATTAAAGGTTCCTTTAGGATATATGACTAAAAACTTAGTTTTTTATAATTTAGGTCCAAAGATTAATGTTGATATTACTCAAATTGGTAATATAACCAGTAGTTATGAATCAGTTTTTGAAAGTGCAGGAATAAATCAAACTAGACATAAAATATATTTAAATGTAGATATGAAGATGAAGCTTATAGTGCCATTAAATAGTAGAGATGTGGAAATATCTAGTCAGATACCAATTGCTGAAACTATAATAGTTGGTAAGATACCAAATACAGCAATAGAACTTAATAAAAATTAATTGTTTTACTAGGAAAGGAGCTGCCTAAACAGCTCCTTTATTAAAATTATATTTATTTTTATTTATTTTCCCAATTAAATACATAAGGAACATTTCTATAGAAGCTTTCGTAATCAAGGCCATAACCAACAACGAATAAATCCTCTATTTCAAAACAACAATAATCCGGTGATAAATCCACTTTTCTTCTAGAAGGCTTATCTAATAAAGTACAAGTTTTAACTGATTTAGCACCACGTTTTTTTACATAGTCAACAACAAATTCCATTGTATAACCAGTATCTATTATATCGTCTACTATAAGAACATCCCAGCCTTCGATATTGTCTGGAATATCATTAACTACTTTAACCTCACCAGTACTTTCTTCACTATGACCATAACTAGAAGTGGTCATAAAACCTACTTTTGCCTTACAATCTATAGCTCTAAAAATATCTGCTCCAAAAATAAAGCTTCCTCTAAGTAATGGTAAAACATAAAGTTTCTTATCTTTATAATCTTCAGTTATTTCTTTACCAAGTTCAGTAATTCTATTTTTAATTTGTTCTTCTGTAAAAAGTATATTTCTTTTCTTATCATCCATTTAAGTGAATCCTCCTAAAGAAAAATGTAAAAGTTAATAAATTTAATATTATATTTAATAGTACATATTTTTTATAATATTTGCAACTTTATTTTGAATATGTAGTGTTCATTGTAATTAAATGTATGGAAACCATCCACTTATAGAGATAGAAACTGATAAAAACCTAGATAAAAAAATATTAGTAATTAAAGATTCATTTGCTAATAATTTTGTACCATTTTTAACTGAAAATTACGGAAATATTTTTCTAATTGACTTAAGATATTATACAGAGTCTATTAATGAATTCATAAAAAATAATGATATAAATGAAGTTCTCTTTTTATATAATGTGAATACTTTTAATGAGGATGATTCTATTTTTAACTTATCTACATAAGATGTTATAGCATAAATACTTGACAATAACTTATAATATAAACATAATTAATAGAAAGTAAAAGGATTATATTTATAGTTAATATAATAAAAGTAAGGTGATATATAATGATATTTGGAAATATAGATGGGATAAAAAAAGCTTTTTTAGAAGAACTTGAAGGAATTTATAAAATGAAGGTTCTTAAGGATGAAGTTTGTAGCTTAGAAATAATTAATATAATTTCAAGAGTAACTTCATTAATAGAGCGAGAAATAAGTGTGGCTATTGATAGGAGAGGAAAAGTAGTATCTGTTGCTATTGGTGATTCAACATCAGTAGAAATTGGAATGATAGATATAAGAGAAAAAAGATTATCTGGAGTCAGGGTAATACACACACATCCTAATGGATTATCAAATTTATCAGCATTAGATTTATCAGCTTTATTGAAGCTTAAGTTAGATGCTATTATGGCAATAGGCGTATATAATGGTAATATTACAGATTATTCATTAGGTTTAATAACAATAACAAATGATTTATTAGATTATGAAGAAAAATTAAATCTTTCTTTAGAAGAATTACTTTCTATTCATATTTTAGATAAAATACAACATATAGAAAAATTAATTAAGGAAAGAGATATTGTTGAAGATCAAGGAGAAAAAGCTATTTTAGTTGGTTCTGACACAAAGGAAAGTTTAGAGGAATTAAAAGAATTAACTAAAGCTTGTGACATACCTGTACTTGATTTAGTTTATCAAAGTAGAAGTAAGATTGATCCAGCTTTTTATATTGGAAAAGGAAAAGTCTTAGAAATAGCTACTTTAAGACAAAGTAAACATGCGAATTTAATTATATTTGATGATGAACTTTCAGGATCACAAGTAAGAAATTTAGAAGCAGCATTAGGAGCAAAAGTAATTGATAGAACAACTCTTATACTTGAGATATTTGCAAGAAGGGCTAGAAGTAAGGAATCTAAAATCCAAGTAGAATTAGCGCAATTAAAATATAGAATGAGTAGGTTGCAAGGTCTTGGAACAGTACTTTCAAGAACTGGCGGAGGAATTGGTACAAGAGGGCCAGGAGAAAAGAAGCTAGAAACAGATAGACGACATATTAAAGAAACAATATATGATTTAAATGACCAATTAAAAAAGATTAAGAAAAATAGAGAAGTTCAAAGAGAAAAAAGAAATAAGGAAAGTATTCCTAAGGTATCTTTAGTTGGATATACAAATGCAGGTAAATCTACTCTTAGAAATAAGCTTTGTGATTTAGCTGCTCAAAAGGAAGTTCAAGGAAAAGAAAAAGTATTTGAAGCTGAGATGCTGTTTGCAACTCTAGATATTACTACAAGGTCAATAATACTAAAAAATAAAGGAGTAGTTACTATTACAGATACAGTTGGATTTGTAAGAAAGCTTCCTCATGATTTAGTTGAAGCCTTTAAGTCTACTTTAGAAGAAGTAATATATTCTGATCTTTTATGTCATATAGTAGATGCTTCTTCAAACTCTGCATTTGATCAAATAAAAGCTGTAGAAGAGGTTCTAGAAGAATTAGGTGCCAAAGATAAAGATACCATTTTAGTATTAAATAAAATTGATAAAGCTAATGAAGAGAATTTAGAAGAATTAAGAAAAGCTTGTTATGAATATGAAGTTATTGAAATTTCAGCAAAAGATAATATAAATTTAGATGGACTTTTAGAACTTATTGAAGAAAAACTTCCATACAAAATGAAAAAGTGTAAATATCTAATACCTTACGATAGAAGTGAGATTAATTCATTTCTTCATAGAAATGGTAGAGTGTTAGAAGAGGAATACAGAGAAAATGGAAGTTATATGTTAGTAGAAGTAGATGATGAGATATATAATAAATCAAAAGAGTTTGTAATTGAAATTATTAGCTAGAAAAATATAAAAATTGCTAAACTGCAATGAAGATTATACTTTATTGCAGTTTTTATTTTTATTCTATATAATTATTTTAGTAATGTAAATCGTATGTAGATAGTGTAAAGTTTCGTATGAAAAAATAGCGTTAATCAAGGTTGAGGAATAAAT
>ERZ857882.1182-NODE-1182-length-31417-cov-5.544895_pt1 | contig 31417 bp, 31 predicted proteins | sample MGYA00519697_ERZ857882 | MGnify/ENA primary metagenome ERZ857882 (study PRJEB31778, sample SAMEA3449373) | human gut metagenome | biome: human gut; feature: human-associated habitat; material: faeces | place: United Kingdom | collected 2010/2012 ...
CCCGCGCCGCCCATCCGCCAGCAGCCGCTCCATGCGGCTGTGAGCGGCCGAAAGCTGTTCCGGCAGCGCCGCATAGGCGTCCGCTTCCGCCTCCTCCGGGTAATCAACGGCGGCGTCGATGCCGGAAAGTGCGTCCAGCAGGAGCGACTCGATCGAGGCGACCTCGCGGCTGACGCTTCCATGGAGCTGCTGCATCGCCGCCTTCAGGCTCTGCTGTGCGCCCGCCGTGATCACATCCATGACCGCCTCCGCCTGCGACAAATCCATTTTTCCGTTCAGGAACGCACGGCGCGTGAATTCGCCGCCCTCGGCCGGACGAAAGCCCAGTCGGGAGAGCAGCGCCAAAATGTGCTGCACGGTCTGCCCGCCGCCATGGCAGTCGATCTCCACCATGTTCTCGCCGGTATAGGAATGTGGCGCGGGAAAAAACACCGCCATACTGTCATCGACCGTCTCCGTACCGTCCAGAACGCGCACAAAGCGCAGTTCGCGCGGCGTTTTCGTGATATCGGCCGACAGGATGCGGGCGGTCTCTCCGGCCTCCGGGCCGGAAATGCGCAGAACGGCAATGGCGCCGCCGATAGCGCTTGCCGGCGCGTAAATGGTATCCTCTCTCATGCTGCTCTCTCCGAACGTTCCTAACACAAAAGCGCCGTCCGACCGAACGGCGCTCTGTTGTTTCTTACCGATCCGGCGTAATAATCACCCGGCGGTTCGGTTCCTCGCCCTCACTGTGCGTGGTCACGCCGCGAAAGCCCTGCAGGGCGCTGTGCAGAATGCGGCGCTCGTAGGGGTTCATCGGCTCCATCGCAACGGCGCGGCCCGTAGCGCGCACCTGCGACGCCGTTTTCCGTGCCAGCCGGCACAGCGTCTCCTCGCGGCGCGAGCGATAGCCCTCCGTGTCCAGCGTAATGCGCTGGTATTCCGGCGACGTGCGGTTGACGTGCAGCGAAACGAGATACTGCAGCGCATCCAGCGTTTCGCCCCGACGGCCGATCAGCAGGCCCATGGAATCGGCGTTGATTCTGAGGCGCAGCCCGTTATCGGTATTGGCCGCGAACACGCGCGCCTGCACGCCCATCTTTTCGAGCAGTTCGCTGAGAAACTTGCCCGCAGGCAGTTCTTTGGCGAGTTCCTCGCTGTAGTCGAACACCTCGTCCGCTTCCGGCGCGCGGCGCTCCTCCGCTTCCATGTCCGGCCTTCTGCCGCGGTTGCCGCGATCACGCCCGCCGCGGCGGCTGCCGCGATCCCCGCGTTCTTCCCGTTCCGCGCGCGGCCGGTCATCCTCTTCGCGCTTCTTGTACTGCTCCAGATCCGGCACAACGGGCGCTTCGCGCTCGGTCAGCCGCACGATGGCGAGCTTGGAACCAAAGCCAAACAAGCCCTTCGTCTCCGTTTGCAGCGTCTCAATTTCGACCTCATCGATCGTCACGCCCATCTCCGTGAGTCCATGGAAAATGGCTTCATCGACCGTGCGGCCCGAAAACTCGATACTTCTTCTCATTTCTTATCCACCTCGATTGCAACAGACTGCTTCGCAAAGCCCTTGTTGATAAAGAATGTCGTCAGCATGGAGATCACGTTGCTGACCGTCCAATACAGTGCAAACGCCGCGTTCGTGCTCAGGCAGAAGAAGAACGTCATCGCCGGCATCAGCCACGTCATCATCTTGTTGGATCCGGCGGTGCTGGCCGCCTGGGGCTGGCCGCGCTGCATGAGCCACGTGGACAGGAACGTTGTTCCGCAGCAGAGAACCGGGAACAGGAACCAGCCGTTGTTATAGCCGGCATACAGATCCACGCACGGCTGCACGATCGCATTGTACTTTGCGACCAAATCCTCGGTAAGATCTGCAATCACCACGCCGTTGGCGGCATTCTTGGCCGTGCTCTCTACAAAGAAGCCCAGGTTTTTGAACAGTTCCAGCGCTTCCGGATGCTCGGAAAAATAGAACAGGCGATGGATTTCCGTGCCCTGGAACAGCATTTGCGCCGACGAAATGACCGGTTGGAAGCCATTGTCCGGCTGCCACATGTTGTTCACCCAGAGGAAATGGAAGTTCTTGAACAGTTCGACGCCCGCTTCCGGATCGTTCTCGAGCGTGACGATCAGATGCACCATCATCTCGTTGCCCCACTGCCGGAACGCCGCGATGAACACGAAGAACAGCGGCATGGTGAACAGCATCGGCAGACAGCCGCCAAACATGGAGACGTTGTTCTCCTTCATCAGCTTGCTGGATTCGCGCTGCAGCCGCTGCGGATCGTTTTCGTATTTTTTGCGGAGCTTGTCCAGCTGCGGCTGAATGGCCGACATCTTCATGGACGACTTGCGCGACTTGATGTCGCCGATGATCGTGATCGCCTTGATAATGAGCGTGGAGATGATGATGGTCAATACAATGCTCTGGCCGGTGACGGTCTCAAACAGCCACCGCATTCCCAGAAAGACACCCTGTGTCAGGAAAAAATCACCTTGCAAATTCGTACCCTCCTCTTGTCAATCAATGCACCGGCCGGCGCCTACGGCACCGGATCATACCCGCCGCGGCAAAACGGATTGCAGCGAAGGATACGCCAAATGGCCAGTGCCATACCCTTCAAAGCACCGTATTTCTGCAATGCTTCAATTGCGTATTGTGAGCATGTCGGCATGAAGCGGCAGTGGCGAGGAAAGGCCGGAGAGATGTACCGCTGATAGCCGCGCACGATGGCGATAAGAAACCGTTTCATACGTTAACCTCCGCTTTGCATAGCGTCCGGCGCCCAGCAGGGGCTCATCGGCTTGCTTTCAAAAAGCCGCCGGCGCAAAACGGGGTTGGGAACGCACCTTTATGCGTTCCGGTCCCGGAGAAGCCCCGCCCTGCCGAGCGTTGTCTGCATGGCGGCGCGAATGTCCAGAAAGGCTGCATCCACAATGGGGTCGCGCGCAATAAAAATGAGGTTGACATTGCTGCGCAATTCCGGTATCAGCGGTGTGACCGCCTCCCGCATGCGCCGCTTGACGCGGTTGCGCACGACGCTGTTGCCGATCTTTTTGCTGACGGAGAACCCCACATGCGGTTCGTGCGCCCTGCTCCTGGCGTATACGAGCGCCAGCAGATGATGCCCGGTGGATTTGCCCACGCGATAGGTGTACCGGAACTCTTTCTTCTTTTTCAGGGAATCACTGCGTTTCAAGACCGTTCTCCCAGAGACTGGTTTAGAAAAAAACATGCGGCAAGCACAAGCCTGCCGCAATCGCTTGTATCCTTACTCGAGCCGATTCCGAACACACAAATCCGTTTTACGCGCTCAGCTTTTTGCGGCCCTTAGCGCGTCTGCGCCGGAGCACATTACGGCCGTCGGCGGTCTTCATGCGCTTACGGAAACCGTGCACCTTGCTGCGCTGTCTTTTTTTAGGCTGATAGGTCCGTACCATCCCTTACACCTCTCTCTTCATAGAATCTGTATGGGCGAAACCCCGCCCCCTATGGAACGCGCGGACACAGCCGACACGATCATAACCTCGTTTATTATAGTAGAACGTCCGGTTGCTGTCAAGCGATTTTCATACAAAAACGCGGAAACCGCTCGGTTTGTCCGATGGCGCACGGTTGCGTGCTTGTCGCAGCGGCGCTTCCTTCCTTCATCCGGTGGTCGGAATGCGAATGCGCGCAAAGATCATCCTGCCGGCGGCCGTTTGCAGCGAGCTGGTAACCTGCAGGTCGACCGTCTGGCCGATAAACCGTCTGCCGCCATCGACAATGACCATGGTGCCGTCCTCCAGAAAGCCGACGCCCTGCCCCTGCTCCTTGCCCTCGCGCAAAATGGCGAGCTGAAGCTCCTCGCCCGGCAGCAACACGGGCTTTACGGCATTGGCAAGCTCATTGATGTTCAAAACGGGCGTGTTTTGCACCGCGGCCACCTTGTTGAGATTGTAATCGTTCGTGACCAGTATGCCGCCCAGCTGCTCGGCAAGGCGCAACAGCTTCAAATCCACCTCGTCAACCTCGGAAAAATCCGTGCTGTCGATGCAGACCCGCGCGCCGAATTCCTTTTGCAGCAGTTTCAAAATATCGAGTCCGCGCCGACCGCGGTTGCGCTTGGTGGCGTCCGAGCTGTCCGCAATATGCCGCAGCTCGCGCAGCACAAACTCCGGCACGACAATCCTGCCCTCAATGAATCCGGTCATGGCGATGTCCAGCACGCGTCCGTCGATGATGACGCTTGTGTCCAACACCTTCGGCGGCGCGCCGGCGTCGTTTGCGGCAGTGCCGGACATGATCTCGCTTCTGCGCGTAATGCCGAACTTGCAGCCAAAGCACCCGCACACCACATACAAGATCACGGAGAGCACCGTGGAGAGCACCGGCACACGCAGACTTGTCAGCAGCAGGCTGACCAGATAGGCAACGAGCAGTCCCAGAATCAGGCCGGCAATGCCGAACAGGATGTCCAGCGCCGGCATGCTGCGCACACGATTGTCCAGCTTGCGCGCCCATACCTGTACGCTTTCAATAATTCTGGGTGAAAGGATGTATCCGAACAGGCCGAACAAAAACCCCACCGCCACATAGATGCCGATCAACACCGCCGTGTTGGTCGTATACCGCATGACATAAATATAACCGGGGAAACGGAAATTGTATAGAATAAGTGCAACAATGCCGCAGCCGATCCCCAGCCCCACCAGTGCAATTGCAATGCGGAGCAGCTTTTTCATAGTGTTACCGAGCTTCGCCGTACGAAGCCCTCCTTTCTTCCAAACTCACCGTCCGTTCCGTTCAGGGGGGCCGCCAAGGCGCCCGCCGGCGAAAGCGGACACGCCGCTTGCCTGCACACATCGCCGGCAGCTCTCCATCAGCCGCCGACCAAAGGCAGCAGCTCGCTCTCCTGTTTTCCGCTTGCTGCAATCAACTCCGCCAGCAGTACCTGCCGTGCGGTCGAAAGCATCTTGCGTTCTCCTGCAGAAAGTCCCTTTTCCTTTTCCCTTCGCATCAGGCACTTCACCACGTCGGCCACCGAAAAGATATCGCCGCCGCGCAGCTTGTCCAGATTATCCCTGTACCGCTGGTTCCAGTTGTCGCTTTCCGATTTGCAGTCCTCGCAGTTCAAGTAGTCGATCACGCGCTCGCATCTCGCTGCATCGGACAGCTCGCGCAGGCCAACCGCTTCCGCATTTTTCACCGGAACCATGGCAGTCATTTTCCCCGTCATGAAACGCAGCACATAGTAATGCGCCGTTTCTCCAAGAACCTGCTGCTCCTGGATCGCCTCGATCACGCCGACCCCGTGCATCGGATAGCACACCAGATCGCCCACGCAAAACATGTCGGCAACTCCTTTCCTATGAAACTCTTTTCTGATAGACCGGACTGTCTATAAAACCACGATGGATTGTAAACAACATCACAAGTATATTATAGAAGAAATGCGCTCGGGTGTCAACAAAGGCGGTGCGTACGGCGGTTTTCCGCTGATTTTCGTGTTCTGGCCCGGCGTGCAGTGCGGCCGCCGCTCCGGCACGTTGCCGTCATTCTTGCGGCAGGCGCAATATCCGTCGATGAACTGCGGACTCTGACGCAGGCATGCGGCGTTCTTTACACGTTCATGATGTAAAACAGCAGTATGATGTGTGTAACCAGCATCATCGGCACGCCAATAGAAAAATAGTCCTTTCTCGTCTTATGCCGAAAGACGGCCATTGCCAGCAGTGCGCCGACCGATCCGCCAAGAAAGGCCAGCAACAGCAGCGTAACGATTCTGATTCGGGAATGGCGCCGCACCGCCCGATATTTATCGACCGCAAACGCAATGCATGCGGCAGCGTTCATCGCCAGCAGATAAAGGGCCAGCCAGCGGTTCTCTGCAAAAAAGCCGCCAAAGTCAAAGGTGATCTGCTGCTGATGCACCCCGCCGCAAAACAGCAGCGCCACGATTTGTACGACGAGCGCACAGACGGCAAGCACAAGCGTCATCATGTTCCGCTTTTCCGCTTTTCCATCAAAAACCAAAATGGCAAGCAAAACGCCCAGCGAACCGCCGGCCAGCACGACGGCCGCAAGAACGGCGTTCCTCCATCCCGCTTTCGTGCCGGGATACAGGCGGGCACGAATCCCATACAGTACAAAGCCCAGCGCATTGATGCCGATCAGATAGTATTCCAAAATGCTCAGCTCCATTACAGTCGCTATAAAGGAAAGCAGCGCGGCTCCATGTCGCGCTGCTTCATCACCAAAATGGCGCCTATCTTATGCCGCGGACTCCGCCGCTTTTCCCGTTACAGCAGGCTCTGCTGCTCCATAAAGCTCATGTCCAGCAGGCGCTTGCTGACGCGCTGCTCAAACATGTTGCTGATGGGCGCGCGGTCGTGGATGATCTTCACCGCCTGCGCGAACATCGGCGCAGCGGAGATCGTGCGAAGCTTTGTGGAAACCGCCGCATCGTGGCATTCGAGCGTGTCGGTCGAAACCAAAAACTCGATGGGACTCTTCTCGATCTTTTCGAGGCCCTTGGCGCTGAGCACATTGTGGGACAGCGCGGCAAACACGCTGTTGGCGCCCTTGTCCTTGAGTCCGTAGGCAATATCGACGAGCGTGCCGCCGGAGATGGAGAAATCGTCCACCACGAGGCAGTTCTTGTCCTTGACGTCGCCGATGATCTCAAGGATTTTTGCGTTTTCATCGTGGCCAAAGCGGGTTTTGTCACCGATTGCCACCGGGCAGCCGAGCTCCGTTGCAAACTCTCTGGCGCGCTTGGCCGAGCCCGCGTCCGGCGAAACCACGACGAGGTTTTCATCCACTATGCCCTGACGGCGAATAAACTCGCAGAGCAGCGGCATCGCATAGAGGTGATCCACCGGCTTTTTGAAAAAGCCCTGAATCTGCGGCGCATGGAGATCCATGGTCACGACCCGGTCGACGCCGACGGCCTCGATGCAGTCTGCGCAGACGCGCGCGCGGATGGATACGCGGGGTTCGTCCTTCTTGTCGCCCTTCGCATAGGAAAAATACGGAATAATGGCGGTAACGGAGTTTGCGCTGGCACGCTTAAACGCGTCGATCCAAAACAGCAGCTCCATGAATTCATCGTTGGGTTCGTGGCCGATGGGCTGGACAATATAGACGTCCTTATCACGGATGGACTCGTTGATGCGGACAAAAATATTGCCCTCCGAAAACTTGATGGTGGTTGCATCGCCCAGTTGAGTACCAAGGTATGCACACATCTTTTTCGCGAAGGGTTGTCCCGTTCTGCCCGCAAAGATCTTGATGATACCTGCGCCTGTATACATTTGATTTCCTCTCTTCAGCGTAGTGAGATATTGATATTATAGCAGACGCGAGGAGGCAGGGCAACCAAACCACGACTTTTTTCGAAACTTTTTGTGCTTTCGGTCAATCGCCGGGCACGAGGTTCAGAAGATCCTCCTCGTTGGCGACATTCGTATAGGCGCTCGGCACATCCCCCACGATAATGTTTTCCGCAATCGGCGCTTCCGCCTCCACGGTCAGCGTGTGCGACTCACCGGGCAGAATGACGCGAACGGTCGCGGTCAGCCGCAGGTTGACGCGGTGCAGCGTCTGGTTGATACCGGCCGAACGAAATTCGCTCTCAAACGAGGAGCGCACGGCTCCCGCCGGCGTGAACTGCAGCTGGATGCGCGGCCCGGTGCCGGTGAGCAGCGGAATGCCGGACAGCGTGCCAAGGGGTATGGAGATGCCCTGCTCGCCCAGCGCCGCGATGCGTTCCTGCGCAGAATTGGCGCAGTCGGCGGCAAGCGTGTTCAGGCGGCTGCTGTTCGCTTGCAGCAGATAGACCTTCCCCCCCGTTTCGTAGACGTTGACCAGAGATTGGTACAGATCGCCGTTCTCGGAAAGAATGTCCAAAATGGCGTCGTTCATCGCCTTTGCCGCGATGGATTGCACGCGCGCGGAGGACAGGCCGAACAGAACCGGGCGCAGATTGATGTTGATGTAGATGAACATGGCCGCGAGCAGCGCGACCGCCAGCAGCAGGATTGTCAGGAACCGTGCCTTCCGCTTCATCGTATCACCTCTCGGTTTACTATATGCGGATGCGGCGCGGTTCGTGTCGAAGAAACGGCTACAGGCGCTGCATAAGCGTCCGCCGCGTTTGATCGAGCGTCGGCGCCGGGGTCCATGCGCAGCCGAGCTGTGCGACCGGCCGGTTCGCGCCGTGGAAATCGCTGCCGCAGGTCACGAGCAAACCGTGCTGTGCGGCCAAGCTGGAAAACAGCGCCGTCTGACCGGGTGAAGAGGCGGTATAGTACGCCTCAATGCCGCCGATGCCCAGATCGACCAATTCCTGCACGATGGCATGGACATTGCCCCGCAAATGGCACGGATGCGCGAGAACCGGAATACCGCCCGCCTCGCGCAGCAGTGCGATCACATGCGCCGGGCCGGGGCGCTGCAAGGCCGCAAACCCGGGCGTGCCGCGCCGAAGGAAGCGTTGAAACGCATCCGCCGTATCGTTTGCAAATCCCGCCCGGATGAGCGCGAGCGCAATGTGCTGCCGCGTCGTCACGCCCTGTGCGGCCGGCAAATAGGGGGCTACGTCATAGCCCGCCGCCGAAAGCTGACGGAGAATCCGCTCGTTGCGCTCCATGCGCTGCTCTCTGGCGCGTGCGAGCTCCGTGCGAAGCGGCGCGTGATCGGGGTCTACGCAGAGGCCCAGAATATGCAGTTCCTGATCGTACCGGTTGTCCATCTCTACACCGGGCGCCACCGTCAGGCCCACCCGCCTTCCGGCCTCGAGCGCCTCCGCTACGCCGTCCATGCTGTCATGATCGGTTACGGCCAGCAGCGTAACGCCCGCTTCCTGCGCACAGCGCACGATGTCTGCCGGCGCCAGATCGCCGTCGGAATAATGGCTGTGTGTATGCAGGTCCATTTTGCCCTGCCGGATCTCCTGTTCCATGGTTTCCCCCTAAATTCATGCGGGACGGATTGCTCCGCCCCGCCGCATATCGTTTGTTGAATTGCCGTTACTTTGGCTGCTCCGGCTCCTCCGGCTGCGGGTCGGCATTCGTCGCCGGCTCGGACGCCGTCTCCGCCGCAGGCTTCGCTTCCGGCCGATCCATGGGCTGCTCGGGCTGTTCCTCGGGCTGATCGCGGTGCAGCACGGTTTTGGGGTCGGCGCCGTGATACACGGCCGCGAACTCCTCGCCGGTGACGCGCTCATACTGCATGAGCATCGCGGCAACGCGGTCTAGCGCATCCATGTCGGAAGCGATGGCCTGCTCCGCGCGCTGGAACTGCTCGTGCAGAATGCGCTGCGTTTCCTGATCGACGCGCACCGCAAGCGCCTCGGAATAGTTGCGCTCGTGTCCCCATTCGAGGCCGACAAACACCTTCGTCTGACCGCCCAGAAAGATCGGCCCGATCTCCTCGCTCATGCCGTACTCCGCGACCATCTTGCGCGCCACCTCGCTGGCATGCTGCAGATCGCTGTATGCGCCGGTGCTGATATCGCCCAAACGCAGCTTTTCGGCCACGCGGCCGCCGAGCGACATGGCGATCATATCGAGCAGTTTGCCGCGCGTCATATATGACTTATCCTCCTTCGGCAGCATCATGGTATAGCCGCCGGCCATGCCGCGCGGAATGATGCTGACCTCGTGCACCGGATCGCAATTTTCAAGCTTGAGCGCCACGATCGCGTGCCCGGCCTCGTGGTAGGCGGTGAGCCGCTTGTCGAGCTCCGTGATCACGCGGCTGCGCTTTTCCGGTCCCATCTGAACGCGCGTGATCGCCTCCTCCAGATGCTGCATGTCGATCTTTTTGCAGTGTGCGCGCGCGGCAAGGATGGCCGCCTCGTTCAGCACATTCTCAAGATCCGCGCCGGTAAATCCCGGGGTTCGCTGCGCAAGCACGCTGAGTTTGACGCCCTCGGCGAGCGGCTTGTTGCGCGCGTGCACCTTCAGGACCTCCTCGCGGCCCTTGATATCCGGCGGCGAAACGGTGATCTGCCGGTCGAACCGGCCGGGGCGCAGCAGCGCGGGGTCGAGGATGTCCGGGCGGTTCGTCGCCGCAATGACGATAATGCCCTCGTTCGGCGCAAACCCATCCATCTCGACGAGCAGCTGGTTGAGCGTCTGCTCACGCTCGTCATGACCGCCGCCCATACCGGCGCCGCGATGGCGGCCAACGGCGTCGATCTCATCGATAAATACAACGGCCGGCGTGCTGCGCTTGGCAGTCTGGAACAGATCGCGCACGCGCGATGCGCCCACGCCCACGAACATCTCCACAAAGTCTGAACCGGAAATGGAGAAGAACGGCACCTTCGCCTCGCCCGCAACGGCCTTGGCAAGCAGCGTTTTACCGGTACCCGGAGGGCCCACGAGCAGCACACCCTTGGGAATGCGCGCACCGATGGCATTGAACCGCTCCGGCTCGCGCATGAACTCGACGATCTCGCGCAGCTCCTCCTTCTCCTCGTCAGCGCCGGCGACATCGGCAAACGTGACCTTATTGGCGTCACCGACCTGCATGCGGGCGCGCGAACGGCCGAAGTTCATCATCTGCTTGCCGCCGCCCTGCTGGCGGAGCATGAAATAGTACATCACGCCGACGCAGGCAAACAGCAGCAGATACGGCAGGATGATCGACCAGATGGACTCCTGCGTCATCTTCGATTCATACGCAAAGGTATAATCGCTGCTCGATACCTCGTCTACGCTTTGAAACCGATCGGGGTGCGCCGCGTATACAATCGCGGCCATGTCCGCCCGAAACGTCGTTTCCGAAGGGATGACCACATGGAAATCGGCATTTTTCGGCAGATCCTCCGCCTTGGCGGTGCTGCCGGTGTACAGGCCGTAGACATCGCGATACTCGATCTGGATCGCCGCGATGGTCTTCTCTCCGGCCTCACCCGATTCGGTATGCTTCACGAGCGCAAGAAACTCGGTGTTGTAATCCAGTTCCTCCGCCTTCTTGCCCCCCACCTCAAAGCCGCTGGCCATCCAGACGATCGCCAGTGCAAGGAGCAGCCAGATGCCCACGGTCACAAATTTCTTGTTGTTCAAATGTGTTTCCTCCTGTAACGGCGAGCCCCGCCCGCCGTTCCTTTCCATACAATTCGCTCAGCCGGGTTCTCTCTCCCCGTTATTCGCCGTACACCTCCGGCTTGAGTACGCCGACATACGGCAGGTTGCGGTACTGGCCCTGATAGTCGAGGCCGTATCCGACAACAAACTTGTTGGGGATTGTGAAGCCGCAATAATCCGGCGTCAGGTTGCACTCCCGACGGGAGGGCTTGTCGAGCAGGCAGCACACGCGGATGGACTTCGGCTTGCGCTCATGCAGCAGCCGGATCAGGTGCGAAAGGGTCAGGCCGCTGTCCATGATATCCTCCGCGATGATGACATGCTTGCCCGTAATGCTCGAATCAATATCCTTGGTGATGCGGACAATGCCGGAGGTCTTCTGTGCATCGCCATAGCTGGAAATGCCCATGAAGTCCATCTTCATATAGACGTCCATTGCACGCGCCAAATCCGCATAGAACACGATCGCACCCTTGAGGATGCCGATCATCACGACCTCTTTGCCCGCATAGTCCAGTGTGAGCTGCGCGCCCAGTTCCTGCACGCGCTTGTCAATCGTCTCCCTATCCAGAAGGATTTCCTCGATATCCTGTTCCATGCGCCTGACCTCGCTCATTGCCGTTTTTCCTCCTCAAAAATAATATGCAGCACCCGCTTTGTTTGCGGCGTAACCTTCAATCGTTCCGAAATCGTATAGCCCGGCATCCAGAGCACCTCGGCGCCGCCGCACAGCAGCGGCAGATCCCGCTGTGTCCCCGGCAGCTTTCGATCCGTCATCACATCGGACAGCTTGCGCGTGCCCGGCGCCCCCAGCGGGTGGAAGCGATCGCCAGGCCTTCGCGTGCGCACCGCCGTGTCCGGCGGCAGCGCGTCAAAATCCACATACGCCTCGCATGCGTGCGCAGCCCGGCGAAAGTCAGCCCATTCGGAACGGATGACGCCGGCGGGCGTATGCACCGTTCCCGGCGCGGCAAACGGGATCGAAAACGTCCGGATCTTTGGCGGCACTCCCACATGCAGCAGCCGACTGTCCACCCATGCGGCCTTTCCGCCCCGCAGCTCGATCTGCGTTCCGGCCTGTTGAAACAGCAGCGCATCCACGCGGTCGATATCCCGCCGCTCCACATCGCCCTGTTGGGCAAGGAGCAGCTGCTGCCGCAGCACGCGCGTGCGCACGCTCGGTTCGAGCGATCGCAGCGCCGCCCGGTCCATTCCGTCCTCTCCCTCTCGCATGGCCGCCTTTGCCGCCGCGCTTGCCAGCGCTTGCAGGCAGTCCTCATCCGCAGCCAGCAGATCCGCCGTTGACGAGAGTCGCTCCACCACGCGGGGATTGAGCGTTTTCAATGCCGGCAACAGCGTGTGCCGCACGCGGTTTCGGAGCATCACGTCCGACGCATTGGTTTCGTCCGTGCAATAGGCCAGCTTGTTTTCGGCGGCATACGCTTCGATCTCGCGGCGCTGCGTCCTGAGCAGCGGCCGAACGATGTCGCCGTTGCGCGGCCGCATGCCCGCAAGGCCCGCCAAACCGCTGCCGCGTATCAGATGCAGCAGCACCGTCTCCGCCTGATCGTCCATATGGTGCGCAACGGCAATACAGTCCGCGCCAAACCGGCGTGCGGCGCGGCGCAAAAAATCGTATCGGAGTTCCCGTGCGGCCGTCTCCATCGACAGGCGGCGCGAATCTGCTTCTGCCCGCACATCCGCCCTTTCCGAACAGAACGGGATCTCCCACTCGCCGCAGAGCCTTCTGCAAAATTCCTCGTCCGCATCCGCAGCCGCGCCGCGCAGTCCATGATGAAGGTGTGCGGCTGTCAGCGCGCCGATGCGTCCTTGCCGCGCGGCGGCCCGAAGCGCATGCAGCAGTACAACGGAGTCGATCCCGCCGGACAAGCCAACGAGCACCGCATGCTGCGGCAGCATTTCACATTCCGTCAACAACAACCGCATGCACATAAATCTCCATAATGATAGATATTCCTATATTACCCACATCCGCAGATTTTGACAAGAGCTTGCGCAAAAAAACCATTTTTCCTTTTCATTTCTTTGGTATTTTGACAGGATTGTCCGCCGAGGGGCTTTACTTGTTCCGCGCCCGCAACCTATAATAAACGGGAGAAACAACGGATTCTGCTGTGGAGGATGGATCATGGCAAACTTGCACGACGGACATCGCGAGCGGCTGCGCCGGCGCTATCAGGAGCACGGCGCGGACGCCTTCACCGACCACGAACTGCTCGAACTGCTGCTCACCTATGCAATTCCGCGCCGCGACACCAACGAAACGGCGCACCTTCTGCTGCGGCAATTCGGCTCGCTTCAGGGCGTATTTTCCGCTCCGGCCGAACAGCTTCAGACCGTCGACGGCATTGGCCCGCAGGCGGCGCAGTTCCTGACCCTCATCAACAGCATGCAGGCCCGCATGGCGCTGCGGCAGCTCATGCAGCGCAACGGGCGCATTCTGCTCAACACGCCCAACCGCACCGCGCGCTATGCCGCGCTCCTGCTTCGTCAGGAGCGCAACGAAACGATGTATCTGCTCTGTCTGAACGCGCAGCGCACGCTCATCAGCGCCAAGCCCATCGGCAGCGGCTCCATCGCGGAGCTGACCGTGTATCCGCGCGTGATCGTCGAGCAGGCGCTGCTGCAGCGTGCGCACAGCGTGATCCTCGTGCACAACCATCCATCCGGCGATCCGACGCCGTCTCAGGCCGATGCAGACACGACCGAGGCCGTGCGTGCCGCGCTTTCGAGCGTGCACATCGCGCTGCTCGACCACATGATCGTGGGCGACGGATACCTGTACAGTTTTTCCGCGCAGGCCGTGCTCCATCCCATCGGTGAATCGATCGAAGTGCTCTCAACCGGAGACTACTGCATTCGCCGCCGCGAGCAGGCGCCCTCGCTGGCCGTCGTCATGGAGGAATATCACGGAACCTGACGGGCAGCAGGGGTCTGTTGAAAGCAAAAAACAAGCGGGAGGGCGCTTTTCCATGCACAGCGTCCTCCCGTTCTTATCCTGAAGCCCCGCATCAGGCCGCTATTTGATTAAATAGGTAACGATGACCTTTGCCGTCACCTGAATGGCGCTGCTCTCAAAGTCGACGCCGACCAGTTTGCTCTCGTCATACGGCTGCTCCTCTACGCCGACGACCGACTGAATCCGCACGCCGGCCGCCTCGGCCAGTACGCCCGCTTTCTCCAGTGCGTCCTGCATGGCCGCCGTCAGCGCCGCCCGGTAGGCGGTCGAGGCCTCCGTGATGCTGTATGTCACGGCGAACGTCTCCGAAGCGCCCGCATCGATCATGGTGGTGAGAATGCTGCCAACGTTGTCCACATCCCGTACGATGACGGTAATGGTATCCTTCGCCTGATAATCGACGATCTCATCGCTGCCCTCCTTGCGGCGGGCTTCGATCTCGATGCCGGTGGTCGCGATATCGGCGCGCTGCATGTCAAACGTGAGCGCCGCGTCATGGATCGTTTGCAGCCGTTCCTTGCACAGTGCCGAAGCGCTCTCCGCCGTGTCGCCTGTCACGGTGACGCCGACGCGAATCGTCGCAAAATCCGGCTTTGCAATCACCTCGCCGTTTCCCATCACCACGATGGTATGCTCCTCATCCGGCCAGTCCTGCCGCAGGATGACCGTTTGCGTGTCGGCCTTGGGCGTTGGCACGTTTTGAATCTCCTCCTGCGCCTTGCAGCCGGCGGACAGCAGAAGCGCGGCGCACAGAAGCAGCGCAAATCCCTTCCGTTTATTCATAACCAGCCTCCTCTTTCTGTCCGGCCTGCGTCCGGCCTTCAGTTGACCCGGTTGACCGGCGCGCCGTTCAAAAACGCCCGCAGGTTTTCCGTCGTTACTTGCAGCAGCCTTTTTCTGGTTTCAAACGGCGCCCATGCGATGTGCGGCGTTAGAATACAGTTTTTGGCGTTGAGCAGCGGATTGCTGCGCAGAATCGGCTCCTGATCGACAACGTCCACCGCGCAGGCATAGAGCTTGCCGCTCTCGAGCGCCTGCGCCACATCCTGCTCGACGACCAGCGACCCGCGCGCCGTGTTCAGCAAAATTGCGCCGTCCTTCATCATCGCGAGCGTCTTTCCGTTCACCACGCCGTTCGTTTCCGGCGTTGCCGGGCAATGGAGCGAAAGTACGTCGCTCTGCCGGAGCAGCTCGTCCAGCGGCACCTGTTCCCCGCAAAAATCCGGATGCACGCTGCGGCTGTATCCGATCGCGCGCATGCCGAGCGACTGCGCAATCCGGGCGGCGGCGTTGCCGATCTTTCCGCAGCCGAGCACGCCAAAGGTCTTTCCGGAAAGCTCGATCAGCGGCATATCCCAGAAACAATAATCCGCACAGTGCGTCCAGCGGCCGCGGTGCACCTCGCGATCGTGATGCGCTACCTGCGAACAGATCTCCAGCAGCAGCGCAAAGGTATGCTGTGCGACCGCATAGGTGCTGTAGCTCGGCACATTGCAGACAACAATGCCGCGCTTTGCCGCAGCGGCGGTGTCAACCACGTCATACCCCGTTGCAAGCACGCCGATCATCTTGAGGCTGCGCGCACGCTCCAGCTCCGTCTCCCCGACGACGGTCTTGTTCGTAAATGCCACGTCCGCGCCGATCAGCCGCTGCGCCGTCAGTTCCGGCGGCGTGCGGTCATAAACGGAAACGGTACCGAATTCACGCAGGCAGTCCCAGCTCAGGTCGCCGGGGTTGAGCGTATAGCCATCCAAAATCACGATCTGCATCGGTCGTCCTTCTCCTGTCAAGCGCCCAAACGCCGCAGCGGGTCGGATTTTGGGCATATATGATTTCAAGATAAGTATAGCGCAAGAACCCTGTGCGTGCAAGACGCATCTGTCCGGCGGCCGAACGCGGCGCAAAAGTGCCGGCCACAAACGGCTCCAGCACAAGGGAACATCGCCCCCTTGCCGGCCGGGATTTACATTTGTGTATCGGATGCTGTATAATAGGGTGAATATTTATGGGAGTGAATCCATGGCTACGAAATCCAGTACAAAAAGCAAGCCCCGGTCGAACCGAACCGCCGCAGCCAAAGCGGCAAAAACGCGCGCGGCGAATCAGGAGCAGCTCCGGCGGCAGCGGGAGGCGCGCGGCGTGCTGCTCATCGCGGCCGGCGTGTTGCTGGGCGTATATCTGTTCGTTTCCGGCACCGGCGTGCTGGGCGCATTTTTGAGCGAGCTGCTGTTCGGCCTTTGCGGCTGGTTTGCCTATGTGCTTCCGGTCGTGCTGCTCGCGGCGGGTATTCTGACCATCGCCGGCAGCCATGGCACCGGCAGCGGCAGCACGGGCTGGACCGCGACCGGCGTTGTCGCCGCCATGACGCTTGCGCAGACCGCGCTTCACGCCGCCTATAAGGGCGTACCCTACATCGCCTACCTTTCCGCCGCCTATGAGACCGGCGCGGCCTATCCGCATCGCGGCGGCGGCGCCCTCGGCGCGCTGCTCTGCTATCCCTTACAGCAGCTTGGCGGCGCTGCGCTCGCCTATGTTCTGTCTATTGCGACACTGCTCATCGTCATCCTGATGGTCACGCGGTTGTCGCTTCGCGACATGTCGGCGCGCGTCAACCGCACCGTGCATACCGCCGTGGAGCGCGTCCGCTCGAGCGAGCAGCGCCGCATGCCGGTGTACGACCTGCAGCAGCCGGCGGAGCGGGATGTGCCCGCCGAACCGGCCGCACCGGCAAAAAAGGCGCGTTCCAGGCGAAAAACCGACGGCGATCTGTCCGACTTCAACGCATTCACCGCCGACCTGCCGGTATCCGCCGAGCAGCGCAAGGTCAAGAATCAGGCGCCCGCCGCCGCGCAGGAGGAGCTGTCCTATATCGGGCAGGCAGATTTGCAGGCCCGGCCGATCCGCACCATTGCACCGCCTGAAATCGCGGCAGAGCCGAAGCCGGTTCCGCCGCTGCCAAGGGGCGATGCGATCTGGGAGGAGCTGGAAACGGCCGAGGATTTCCCGTTCACCGTGGAACCGCTTGCCCCCGCTGCGCCGCCGGTTCCGCCGGCATCCGCGCCGGAGGACGTCTTTGCGCCGCTGAAGCCGGCCTCCGCCGAGCCTTCGCCGCTCATTCCGCCGGCCGGGCCGAAAAAGGCGGTGGTTATCGAGCATTCCTCCGCCAAGGCCGCGGGCAGCGACGACGACGACGCGATGCCCGAGATCGTCATCGAGCAGCCGCCGGTCTATATTCCGCCGTCCTATTCGCTGCTCAACCCGCCGAACGTCTCCTATGGCCGCAGCAGCGAGGACCCGAACGCTACCGGCAAGCTGCTCATCGATACGCTGGCCAACTTCAATATCGGCGCCAAGCTCGTAAATGTCACCGTTGGCCCCGTCATCACGCGGTTTGAGCTGCAGCCCGCGCCGGGCGTCCGCGTCAACCGTATCACCGCGCTTTCAAACGACATCGCGCTGGCGCTTGCCGCGCCGCGCGTGCGCATCGAGGCGCCGATTCCCGGCAAGGCGGCCGTGGGCGTCGAAATTCCGAACAAGAACGCCGTGACCGTCGTGCTGCGCGATATCATCGAGAGCCGTGAATTCCAGAACGCGTCCTCCCCCATCACGATGGCGCTCGGCAAGGATACGGGCGGCAAGGTCATCACCGCCGATCTCGGCAAGATGCCGCATATGCTCATCGCCGGCTCGACCGGTTCCGGCAAGAGCGTGTGCATCAACGACCTGATTATCTCCATGGTGTACAAGTCGTCTCCGGCCGATCTGCGCATGATCCTGATCGACCCGAAGGTTGTGGAACTCTCGGTGTTCGGCACGCTGCCGCATTTGCTCATTCCGGTCGTTACCGAGCCGAAGAAGGCCTCCGGCGCGCTGCGCTGGGCGGTCAACGAGATGACGCTGCGCTATAAGAAGTTCTCCGAGCTCGGCGCGCGCGACCTTGCGCGCTACAACGAGCTGCAGGATTCTCCGGAGAAGCGCCTGCCCAAGCTCGTCGTCATCATCGACGAGCTGGCCGACCTCATGATGGTCGCGCCCGACGAGGTGGAGGATAGTATCTGCCGCATCGCACAGCTTGGCCGCGCTTCCGGCATCCACCTGATCGTGGCGACGCAGCGCCCGTCGGCGGATATCATCACGGGCCTCATCAAGGCCAATATCCCCTCGCGCTGCGCGTTTGCCGTCAGCTCCGGCATCGACTCCCGCATCATACTCGATTCGACCGGTGCGGAAAAGCTGCTCGGCCGGGGCGACATGCTCTTCCATCCGAACGGGGCAAACAAGCCGGTGCGTCTGCAATGCGCCTTCGTTTCCGACGAGGAGGTGGAGCGCGTGGTCGGCCATTTCCGCGACCAGCAGCAGGCGCCGCGCTTTGACGAGCAGGTGATCTCCGACCTGTCCAACGCCGCCAAGGGCGGTGCAACCGGCGGTGTGTTTGGCGAGGGCAAGCAGGAGGACGAGCTGCTCGGCGAGGCGCTGCGCGTCGTGTTGGAAAGCGGACAGGCCTCGATCTCCATGATCCAGCGGCGGCTGCGCGTCGGCTATGCGCGCGCGGCGCGGCTCATCGACATGATGGAGCAGAGCGGCTATGTCTCCGGCTTCGATGGCAGCAAGCCGCGGCGCGTGCTCATCAAGCGCAGCGAATTTGAAGCGCTCTTCGGCGATGGAACCTATAGCGGGGACGGCGAGGACGCGCAGGAACCGGAGGAACAGCCATGAGTACGATCGGCGTAATCTCTCTCGGATGCTGCAAAAATCAGGTGGATACCGAGCGCATGATGGGACTTTTGCGCGCTGCCGGGCATACGTTCGTGCAGCGTCCCGAGGAGGCCGACGTGCTGATCGTCAACACCTGCGGCTTTATCGAGCCGGCCAAGCAGGAGTCCATCAATACCATTTTGGAGCTTGCCCAACAAAAGCAATCCGGCCGCTGCCGGCTGCTCGTCGCCACCGGCTGCCTGACCGAGCGATACCGGACGGAGCTGACCGAAGCGCTCCCGGAGGTCGATATCCTGCTCGGCATCCATGAATATGACCAACTTCCGGGGCGGATCGCCGCTGCGCTGCAGCAGGGCGCGCCCACGCCGGTCTGCGGCTCGCTGCGCGTGCTGACCACGCCGCCCTATCGCGCCTTTTTGCGCATCGGCGACGGCTGCAACAACCGGTGTGCCTATTGCGCCATTCCGCTCATCCGCGGCCCGCTGAAAAGCGAGCCGATCGAATCGCTGCTCGACGAGGCAAAGCGCCTTGCCGACGGCGGCGTGACGGAACTGACGGTCATTGCGCAGGACACCTCCGGCTATGGCCGCGACCTGTACGGCGTGCCGCGGCTCTCCGAGCTGCTCGAACGGCTGACGCGGATCGACGCGCTGCACTGGGTACGCGTGCTCTACACCTACCCGGACACCGTTTCGCCCGCGCTGATCGATGAAATCCGCGGCAATGACAAGCTGATGAACTATCTCGACATGCCCTTGCAGCATGTAAACGACGCCATTCTAAGGGCCATGAACCGCCGCGGTTCGAACGCGCACATCCGGCGCATACTGGACCATGTGGCGGAGCATGCGCCCGACTTCATCCTGCGCACGACCATGATGGTTGGCTTTCCGGGAGAGACCGAGGCGCAGTTTGAGGAGCTGCTTTCGTTCCTCCGCGAGCACCCGTTCGATCGCGTCGGCGCATTCGCCTTCTCCCCCGAGGAAGGAACGGTTGCTGCCAACATGCCGGATCAGGTGCCGGAGGAGGTCAAGCAGGCGCGCCTCGATGCGCTCATGACCGAACAGCAGCGCATCTCCCGCACGCGCAACGAACGCCGCATCGGTCAAACGGTCGAGGTCCTCATCGAGGATGTAACCGACGCCGGCGCAGCCGGACGCTCCTATGCGGAAGCGCCGGATGTTGACGGCCGGATCCTGCTGCCGCACGCAAGCGCGCAGGTCGGAACCTATCGCCGCGCGCGCCTGACCGCGGCGCGCAATTATGATATGATTGGAGAACTGCTATGAATCTGCCCAACCGTTTGACGATTTTGCGCATGTGCCTTGTGCCGGTGTTCGTCGCCTGCTTTTATCTCGACCGGTTTTTGCCGTGGTGGAATATCCTTGCGGCAGTGATCTTCGTGTTTGCCAGCATCACCGACCTCATCGATGGCTGGTATGCGCGCAAATACGAGATGGTGACGGATTTCGGCAAGCTGCTCGACCCCATGGCGGATAAGCTGCTCACCTGTTCGGCATTCATCATGCTGGTGGGGATCGGTGCGATAGAACCGCTGTTCGTTATCATCTTTGTGGGGCGTGAGTTCGTCATCAGCGCGTTCCGGCTCATTGCCGTGGAAAAGGGCGTTGTGATTGCAGCCGCAAAGCTCGGCAAATACAAAACGCTGTCGCAGTGCATCGCCATCGTTCTTGTGCTGCTGGACAACCCGGTGTTCGGTCTCATCGGCGTGCCGATGGACCGCATCATGCTCTATATCGCGCTGGTACTGACCGTCTGGTCGATGATCGATTATCTGTATAAAAACCGAAAGGTGGTACATGCTGCATGATTGCAGAAATCGTCTCCGTTGGTACGGAATTGTTGATGGGACAGGTCGCCAACACGGATGCGCAGTATATCGCGAGCTACCTTGCCCCGCTGGGCTATCAGGCGTTTCATCAGGTGACCGTGGGCGACAACCCCGAGCGTCTGACCGAGGCCGTCCACACCGCGCTCTCCCGCGCCGACATCGTGCTGTTTACAGGCGGTCTCGGGCCGACCGATGACGACCTGACGAAGGAAACCGTTGCCGCTGCGCTCGGCCTTGAGATGGTGCTCTACCCCGAGGAGGAAGCGCGCCTTCGCGAGCACGCGGCGCGCTACGGCTTTACGCTCACGCCCAACAACCTCAAGCAGGCCTGTTTTCCGAAGGCATGCATCATCCTCAAAAACCCGAACGGATCGGCCCCGGGCTGCATCATGGAGGCGAACGGCAAGGCCGCAATTCTGATGCCCGGACCGCCGCGCGAGCTGTACCCGATGTTTCAGAACGAGGTCATCCCCTATCTGGAGCGTCGCGGGGGCTTCAAGCTGTATTCGCGCGAAATGCACATCTTCGGCATGGGCGAATCGGAGCTGACCTACCGCATCCGCGATATCATCTCCGCACAGACGAACCCGACCATCGCGCCGTATGTAAAGCCCTGCGAGGTTACGCTGCGCATCACCGCAAAGTGCGCCGATGCAGCGGAGGGCGAGCGCCTGGTGCAGCCCATCATCGACGCCATCTCCAACCGGGTCGGTGCGGTGGTCTACAGCACCCATGGCGAATCGCTGCCCGATGTCTGCGTGCGGCTGCTGCTGGAGCGCAGCAGCACGCTCTCCATCGCAGAGAGCTGCACGGGCGGCCTCGTGGCTTCCTCCATCGTGGATGTGCCCGGTTGCTCCGCCTGCTTTATCGAGGGCGCCGTCACCTATTCCAACGACGCAAAGATGCGCCGGCTCGGCGTATCGGAGCAAACGCTCCGCACGTTCGGCGCCGTGAGTGCCGAATGCGCAGCCGAGATGGCGGAAGGGCTGCGCGCGCACGCCAAGACCGATTATGCGCTCGCCACCACCGGCATTGCCGGTCCGGACGGCGGCACGGCTGAAAAACCGGTGGGGCTGGTATACATTGCGCTTGCTTCGGCGGCGGGCACCGTTGTGCGCGAACTGCGCCTCTCGGGCGGTCGGGAGCGCATCCGCACGCGCGCGGCGCTCCATGTGCTCGACCTTCTGCGCCGAGCGCTTTCGGGACTGCCCACGGCCGAAAAACCGGCGAAACCAGCCGGCCCCTCCGACGCAACAAACGCTTGAAACGAACGAATGTTCGTGATATACTGATTTCATAACAGAAAAAGGACGGTTGCAACGCATGAGTGTCGAAAAAGAAAAAGCATTGGAGATTGCGCTCGGTCAAATCGAAAAACAGTTCGGTAAGGGCGCGATCATGAAGCTGGGCGACGCAGGCGCAAAGATTGCCGTTTCCGTCGTTCCCACCGGCTGCATTGCGCTGGATTATGCGCTCGGCGTCGGCGGTATTCCCCGCGGCAGAATCATCGAGATCTACGGCCCGGAATCCTCCGGTAAAACAACCATTGCGCTGCATGTGATCGCACAGTCGCAAAAGCTCGGCGGAACTGCCGCGTTTATCGACGCGGAGCATGCGCTCGACCCCGTTTACGCTGAAAACCTCGGCGTACATGTGGACGATCTGTACGTTTCCCAACCGGACACCGGCGAACAGGCGCTCGAGATCACCGAGGCGCTCGTTCGCAGCGGCGCAATCGACATCATCGTGGTAGACTCCGTTGCGGCGCTCGTGCCGAAAGCGGAGATTGAGGGCGACATGGGCGATTCCCATGTCGGCCTGCAGGCGCGGCTCATGTCGCAGGCGCTGCGCAAGCTGGCCGGTGCGATCTCCAAGTCCAACACCATCGTCATCTTCATCAATCAGCTTCGCGAGAAGGTCGGCGTGATGTATGGCAACCCGGAAACCACAACCGGCGGCAAGGCGCTCAAATTCTACGCGTCCATCCGCCTCGACGTGCGCAAGGGCGACCCGCTCAAGAACGGCGCGGAGATCGTCGGCAACCGCACGCGCGTGAAGGTCGTCAAAAACAAGGTCGCGCCGCCGTTCAAGCTGGCGGAGTTCGACATGATCTATGGCGAGGGCATCTCCCGCGAGGGCTCGTTGCTCGATCTTGCGGTGGATCGCCGCATCATCACAAAGTCCGGTGCCTGGTTCTCCTACGGCGATATGCGCATGGCCCAGGGTCGCGACAACGCGCGCCTGTTCCTGAAGGACAATCCGGAGCTGGCCGACGAGATCGACGCCAAGGTGCGCGCATCCGTGGAAGAGGAGCGCGCCAAGGCGCAGGCCGAGGCCGAGGCCAAGCGGGCCACAAGGCAGATTCCGTCCGTGCCGCGCGAAATGAGCGCGGGCTTTGACCAATAAGCCGTATGGAAACATGAAACGGTGAAAGCGGGGCTCCGCTTTCCCGTTCTTGTTTTTTTGAGAGAAACGACAATATTTTATTTTATTTGACAGGAGGCGGAACGCTTTGAACATCGGGTTGCTGTCTGACACCTTTTTTCCGATCGTCGACGGCGTTGGACGCGTTGTCTACAGCTATGCAAACAGCATTGCAAAAGCCGGGCATGAATGCTATGTGGTTGCGCCGATGGCGGACACCGGCTACCGGGGCGGCTATCCGTTTGAGCTGGTGGATTTTTATGCGCGCAATCTGCCGCTGCAAAAGCAGTACCAGACGGGTATCCCGATGTTTGACGCGCATTACGATGCGCGCATGTCGATGATCCCGCTCGACATCGTGCATGCGCACAGCCCCTTTATCGCCGGGCAGGAGGCGCTGCGTCTGGCAAAAAAGCGCAATATCCCGCTCGTCGGCTCGTTTCATTCCAAATACTATGACGATTTCTATCAGCTCATGAAGCGAGAGGCTCTGGCGGATCTCGGCGTCAAGTTTGTCGTATCCTTCTATGAAAAATGCAATGAGGTCTGGACGGTGAGCCAGAACTCCGCAGAAACGCTGCGTGAATACGGCTATACCGGCGATATCATCGTCGTTCCGAACGGCACGCCGGACAACGAGCCGCGCCCGGAGGATCTAGCCGCCGCCAGGGAGCGCTTTGGCTTGACCGATGAAACGCCCATACTCTTCTATTGCGGCCAACTGAACTGGAAAAAGAACATTCTGCACATTCTGGAGGCCGCAAAGCTTATCATGGATCGCGGCGTCCCGTTCCGGCTCGTGCTGGCCGGGCAGGGCCCGGATGAGGCGGACATCCGCAAAAAGGTCGACGCGCTGTCGCTGTCGGCGCGCACGGTATTCACCGGGCATCTGCACGAGGACCATCTGCTCAACGGTCTGTATCAGGCGGCCTCGCTCTTCGTGTTCCCCTCCCTATACGACACCTCCGGCATGGTGGTGCGCGAGGCGGCGGCCATGCACACGCCGAGCGTTGTCACACGTGACAGCGCGCCGGCTGAACCGATTGTGGACGGGGAAAACGGGATCATTTGCGAAAACACCGCCGAGAGCCTTGCGGATGGTATTTTGCGTGCGCTCGGGCAGCCGCCCGAATGGCTTCAGGAACTGGGCGAGCACGCCCATCAGACGCTCTACCTCTCGTGGGATCGGGTGATCGAATCGGCTTTGGAACGCTACAGCAATTTGATCTGGCAAAAAAAGCGCGGCTTAATCTGACCTCGCAATTCGTGCGGGCGCAGGGACGCGCGGTTTTTCATCGCCCGGCCGACCAGTCTCGCAAAGAGCGGAAGCACGGCCCAATCGATCAAAACAATACCGCTTTGAAAGCTGGAAAGGCCCGGAGAACGACGTTCTCCGGGCCTTTGTCCGTCCGCTGCACACCTCACTGTTCCGCGCGAAACAGGATCATCTCCGCTGCAATGCTGACGGCGATTTCCGCCGGCGTCTCCGCCCGGATCGGCAGACCGATGGGCGCGTGTACGCGGCGGTCAAACGACTCGCCGGACACGCCGTTCTCACACAGGCGCCGCTTTGCCATGGCGATCTTTTGGCGGCTGCCGATGCAGCCGATATAGGTCGGCTGCTGGCGCAAAAGCTGCTCGAGAATCAGAAAATCCGTCTCATGGTTGCTGGCCATCACGACCGCATAATCGCCCGTCCCGAGCGAAAGCCGCGCCGCCGTCTCAACCGGGTCGGCAAGAATGCGCGTCTTGGCGCAGTCGAAGCACGCCGCCTTGAGCAGCGCTTCCCGCGCGTCGATCACCGTCACGCAAAAGCCCACGCGCGCCAGTTCCGGCGCAACCCGCTGCGCAACGTGCCCCGCGCCGAACAGATAGACCTGCGCTTCGGCGGCAAGCGGTTCCGTCAAAACCGCGCTCCCATCGGGCGATACGGTATAGTCGGCACGGGTTGGATCCGCGAGATCGGCCGTATCGGAGAGCGCCATGGAAACGACGCGCCCTTCCTGCAAGTGACGAACCAGAAAGACCGGTTCCCGACCGCCGGCGGCTGCCGATGCGCGCAGAAAGAGCGGAGCTTCCGGCGCGCCAAGGCGCTGGAACAGGATCGTCACGGTTCCGCCGCAGGCCGCCCCCGGCTCCCCGCTGCCGCTCATGCTGTTGTATTGCCGCACGGCCGAGCTATCCGACGCAGGCATTGTACCCGCAAAGGCCGTGGCCGCCAGTTCGGCGGCGCCGCCGCCGACGGTTCCGACCGTCTCGCCCGTTTCCAGCACGGCCATCGCGGCGCCGGTACCCCTTGGCACGCTGCCGCTCGTTTCCAGCACCGTGGCCAGCACCACGCGCTCCCCCTTTGCCAGGCGATCGGAGATCATATTGCTAAGCTGCCGCATCAGGCTCCTCCGTTTCTATGGAAAAACCGGCACGCTGGGCGCACCGGTCGTTTGTTTTGCTCACTCAGACGGTCAGCGGCTGCATTTGGGCCGCCTCCTGCTCGTCAAGGTGCAGTCCTTGCAGGAAGGTTTCCACCTGTTCCACGCACCGGCCGATGAACTTGTTCGGGTCGAGCATGGCCGCAATCTCCGCCGCATCGAGCGGAAACGCGGGATCGGCGGAAAGCCGCTCCAACAGATCGCAGCGCTCGCCCTCCTTCATGCGCTTTGTGGCCGCCATGGAATGCGTGCGGATGATCTCATGCAGCGTCTGCCGGTCGCCGCCGCGCTTCACGCCCTCCATGAGCAGGTTTTCCGTCGCAAGAAACGGCAGATACTCCATCATCGCGCGCTCGACAACGCGCTCGTTCACCCGGAGTCCCTGCGCGACATCCGCCATCCCACGCAGCGCCGCATCGGCGGCGAGGAACGCCTCCGGCACGGAAATTCGGCGGTTGGCCGAGTCGTCGAGCGTCCGCTCAAACCACTGCGTGCTCGCCGTCATCGGGGCGTTCATGGCGTTTGCCATCACATAGCGGGAGAGCGAGCAGATGCGCTCCGACCGCATGGGATTGCGCTTGTACGCCATGGCCGAGGAGCCGATCTGGCTCTCCCCGAACGGCTCCTCCACCTGCCGGTCATGCTGCAGCAGGCGGATATCGTTTGCAAACCGGTATGCGCTCTGCGCAACCGAGGACAGCGCCGCAAGAATCCGGCTGTCCAGTTTTCGCGGATATGTCTGGCCGGACACCGCGTAGCAGCGGTCGAACCCGAACGCCGCGGCGATCTGCCGGTTCAGCGCATCCACCTTGCCGCCGTCGCCGTCGAACAGCTCGAGAAAGCTGGCCTCCGTGCCGGTCGTGCCGCGGCAGCCGAGAAAGCGGATGCTCGCGATCGCGGAATCGATCTCCTCCAGATCGAGCAGCAGATCCTGCATCCAGAGCGTTGCACGCTTGCCGACCGTGACCGGCTGGGCAGGCTGGTAGTGCGTGTATCCAAGCGTGGGCAGGGCCTTATGGACGTCCGCAAAGACCGCGAGCGCGCGCAGCACCGCCACGACCCCGCCGCGGATGCGCCGAAGCGCCTCCCGGTACAGGATCAAATCCGCATTATCGGTCACATAACAGCTCGTGGCGCCCAGATGGATGATGCCGGCCGCGCCGGGGCAGCACTTTCCGTAGGTATACACATGCGCCATCACATCGTGCCGCACCTCCCGTTCCCGGTTGGCAGCCATATCATAGTCGATATCCTCGATGTGCGCCTCCAGCTCCCGCACCTGCGCTTCGGTCACCGGCAGACCGAGCGCATGCTCGGCGCGTGCCAGCTCGACCCACAGCCTGCGCCATGTCTGAAAGCGCATGTCCGGCGAGAACAGGCGCTGCATCTCTTTGGATGCATAGCGCGAACAGAGCGGGCTTTCGTAGGTATCCTTCATCGCGTTTCTCCTTCAGCGAAGAATGATCGCATCGCGATCCGCACCGACGGATACATAGGTGATTGGCGCGCCGATCTCCTTTTCGATAAACTGAACATAGTCGCGCGCCGCCTTGGGCAGTTCCTCCCAAGTGCGCACACCGCTGATGTCGCACTGCCAGCCCGGCATATACTCGATGACCGGCTTGGCTTTCGGCAGCGCCGCCGGGAACGGGAATTCGTCCGTCTCCACGCCGTCCACCTCATAGCGTACGCACACCGGAATCCGGTCCATGTAGGAGAGGATGTCCATCTTCGTCAGCGCCACGCAGGTCGCGGCCTGCATGGTCACGCCATAGCGGGTCGCCACGATGTCGAGCGGGCCCACGCGGCGCGGGCGGCCGGTTGCAGCGCCATATTCGCCGCCGGCCTCGCGGAGTTTTTCCGCCTCCTCGCCGAACCATTCCGCCGTGAACGGGCCCTCGCCCACACAGGTGGAATACGCCTTGACGATGCCGATGACCGTATCGAGAACCGTGCCCGGCGCGCCCGCGCCGATGGGCGCATAGGCTGCGACCGGAGACGACGACGACGTATACGGGAAAATACCGAAATCGATGTCGCGGAGCACGCCGAGCTGCGCCTCAAACAGCACGTTCTTCTTCTCCGCCTGCGCCGCGCGCAGGAACTTGCCGGTGTCGCACACGAACGGTTTGATCTTCTCACCAAACTCTCTGAGCCAATCCAGCATATCGGAGAGCTTGTACGGCTCTGCGCCGTAGATGCCCTCAATGGTCAGATTTTTCCAGTCGAGCACGCCCTTGAGCCGCGCTTCCAGATAGTCCGGGTAGAACAGATCGCCCAGCATGATGGTCTTTTTGAGAAACTTGTCGCCATAGACCGGGGCAATGCCGCGCTTGGTGGAGCCGTACTTGGCGTCCTTGAGGCGCGCCTCCTCCAGCGCATCCTGATCGCGATGGAACGGGAACACGATCGGCGCGCGGTCGCTGATCTTCAGGTTGTCCGGCCCGATGTGCACGCCCTTGGAGCGCACATCCTCGATCTCCTCCCAGAGGCGCTCGATATCAACGACCGTACCGTTGCCGAGAATATTGACCGTGCCGGGGCGGAAGATGCCGGACGGAATCAGATGCAGCGCGAACTTGCCGTACTCGTTGATGACCGTGTGGCCCGCGTTGTTGCCGCCCTGATAGCGGACAACGATATCATAATCCTGTGCAATGAGATCGACCATGCGGCCCTTTCCCTCGTCCCCCCAGTTGATTCCGACGATTGCACTGTTACCCATGTTGTTTTTCCTCCGTTTTGTTTTGCTCATAGTCATATAAATTCCCGCCCGCAGCGTCGATGGCGACAATAACGGGCAAACGCTCCACGGTCAGCCGGTACACGGCCTCCGTTCCCAAATCCAAAAATGCGACCGGCTCGCACGACCTGATGCAGGATGCGATGAGCATCCCCGCGCCGCCGGTGGCCGCAAAATACACGGCGCGTCCCGCGAGCGCGCGCCGGACGGCCTCGCTTCTCGGCCCCTTGCCGATGAGCCCCGTCACGCCGTAGTCGATCAGGGCGGGGGTAAAGCTGTCCATGCGCTTTGACGTGGTTGGCCCGCACGGGCCGATCACCTCGCCCGGCGCAGCGGGGCACGGCCCGGCATAGTAGATGCAGGCGCCCGCCGGCACCGGCAGCGGCTCCCCGCCTTGCAGCAGCGTTTCAAAGCGCTTGTGCGCCGCGTCGCGCGCGGTATACAGCGTTCCGGTCAGGTATACCGTGTCGCCGGCGCGCAGCCGCTCGACCGCATCCCGTTCAAGCGGCACAGAGAGCGAATATTCCGCCATCACAACACCCCTTCCGCATGCCGGCACGCGTGGCACTGCAGGTTGACCGCAACGGGCAGCCCCGCAATGTGCGTGGGCGTCTGGGCCGCGTGGACGGCCAGCGCCGTCGTTTTACCGCCGAGCCCCATGGGGCCGATGCCGGTCGCGTTGATTCTCTCAAGCGCTTCCCGCTCCAATGCCGCCATCTCCGCATCGGCCGACGGCTCTCCCACGGGGCGGAGCAGCTGCCGCTTGGCGAGCAGGCAGGCCAGCTCCATCGTGCCGCCGACTCCGACGCCGACCACCATGGGCGGACAGGCGCAAGCGCCCGCCTGTACCACGGTCTCGACAATCGATTCCAGCACGCCCTGCCGCCCCGCAGCGGGCGTAAGCATGAACAGCCTTCCCATGTTCTCGCTGCCGAATCCCTTGGGCGCGACGGTGATCGTCACACGATCGCCCGGCACCAGCCGGATGTGCGTGACCGCAGGCGTATTATCGCCCGTATTGACGCGTGTGAGCGGCGTCAGCACCGATTTTCGCAGATATCCCTCGGTATAGCCGCGCGACACGCCCGCGTTGACGGCTTCATACACATCGCCGTCGATATGCACGTCCATGCCGATGTCCAAAAAGACAACAGCCATGCCCGTATCCTGACAGCAGGGGCGCATGGCTTCCCGGGAAAGACGCGCGTTCTCCAGAAGCTGTGACAAAACCGCGCGGGCAGCGCTGTTCTCCGCTTCCTGCGCTTTTGCTCTCTCCAGTTGCCGCACCACCGCTTCCGGCAGGCGGCAGCATGCCTCGATGCACAGCGACTTTACCGCGTCCGTGATCGCGCCTGCGCAAATGTTTCGCATGGCGTTCTCCTCCGTTTCCAATTCATTATAGCATAGACCGGCCTGTTTTCAAGGGAAAAATGCACATTTTCGGGGCGTTTTCCCCTTGTGGGAAGGGGTTTTGTCACCCTCTTTGGAAAAACGTCCGAAACAGCCCGTCCTGCTCCGGAAAATGGACGCAATAGCCGATGGCGAGCCGATTGTCCGTCGCCTCGATGAGCCGACGCACCTGCTCGGGCCGGAACGCCCCGCAGACCTCCAGCGCGCCGAATCCCTCCCCGACCAGTTGCTTCGCGAGCGTCTCGGCCTCTTCAAAGCTTCTCACCGTAAACACATGGGTATCCTGATGCGCCGTTTCAAAAACGGCCGTTTGCCGCTCCGGCACATATTCCGGATTCATGAGCATGGTAGCAAACTTTCTCTTCATCGGTCGGTCTCCGTTCGTTGTTTTGATGCGCGGCCGCATCCCGAAGGGCTCGCGCAGCGCTCGCCGTCCTTGCCCTCCCGCGGACGGCGCGCTTTGACCCGCCCTCCGTTTGGGCGGCAACCCTATCAGTATAGGCGTTTTTTGCGGCGGCCGCAACGGGTATGCGGGAAAATGCCCGCCGCTCTTCCCGTCTCCGGCAAGGGCGCCTGTTTCATCTCCGGCAGAAGCGCCTGCGCTTTGTTGGATACCATCCGAGTATACTTGCAATCGTGGCCGGCGATTGCTAAAATGTGTAAGGGTGAGAACAATGGGTGCGAAAAAAGCTGGTTTTGTCTATTGCTGTCCCCGCTGTGTCGGTCTTTTTGACGGTTCAGTCGATAAAAAGTGCCCATTTTGCGGGTTCGATGAACCCGTTCAAACGGAATGCAAATGGGAGGATTATGAACCCGCTATAAATCTGGCGTTCGAGAATCCCGCAATCATTCCGTATGTATTGAACGTCCATGACTCTGCAAGGCGGGAGTTTTGCCTTTCATCTCCACACTATAGTCCGGAGATTGACCGGCTGCGCGAGGCAAAGGAGCGGAGCGAATGGGCGCCGCAGAATCCCTATACTCCCCGCTGCCTCACCTGCGGGTCGCCGAATATTGGTAAAGCGCGGATGTATTGGGGGTACGGCAGAGGCCCGACTTTCTGCTGCCATAACTGCGGTTACGAATGGTAATCCGCTCTCCGTTTGTTTCTTTTGCCACTTTTGGCCGCCCGTGGCGGGCGTGCAATTGTTTACAGGCGAACGCAAAAATGCGTTCGCTTTCTGCATTTTTGCGTTCCCCTGTTCGGTTGGAGCACCCCATCGCGACCCGCAGGCCGCGCCGGCATTATGCTCTCTGAACGTTCTGCACGGCGCTTGCCGTGCAGCTTCGCTGCGGATTGGCGCGCACACCCGTGCCCTCGCTTTTCCCGTGTGAGAATTGCTGCCGCAAAAAAATTGCTAAATGTCAAGTATTATTTTTGCAAAATGGCATAATTTTTTCACGACTTTAGTCGTGAGATTTCTTCGGAGAACAAATCGTTGGATGAACGATAGTCGAATATGCCACGCGGATAGCCGTTGATCCAGTCCTGAACCTCCCGTATGCGCCTTGCCGAAACGCGGGAGAAGTCCGTTCCCTTCGGATAGTGACGGCGTATCATTTTGTTCAGATTTTCATTGCTCCCACGTTCATACGCGCTATAAGGATGGCAGTAATAAATTTTGGTACGCTGCCCTGCACCAAAGCGAGAGCGCTCCATGCCGGAGCAGTCGGAAAACTCCGAACCGTTGTCAACGGTGATCGTGCGGAACGTACTGCGAAACATTTTCCCATATATGCGATTTGCTCATCCTCCGTGGGGAACAGGCTCAGTTGGTATGCCTGCGGTATCGGAGGCTGCGCCG
>ERZ857882.1184-NODE-1184-length-31373-cov-5.281819_pt1 | contig 31373 bp, 29 predicted proteins | sample MGYA00519697_ERZ857882 | MGnify/ENA primary metagenome ERZ857882 (study PRJEB31778, sample SAMEA3449373) | human gut metagenome | biome: human gut; feature: human-associated habitat; material: faeces | place: United Kingdom | collected 2010/2012 ...
TATCTGCTGCGGCAGGGATATACTTGCAGGTTTGACGCTGCAAACCCGCAAGCAAAGCGTCAAAAACGGCGTACATGCCGCCTTTTTGACAGATTCTATGGTTCTTCCTACATAAAATGCGTGCGCGAACCGACGGAGCGGTTCGCATCATTACTTGTTTGACAGGCTGCGCCCGTCATGCGACGGGCTTTTTTGTCTGTGCAGCCGACTTGCGGTCTTTTCTTATTTACAAATATCCCGATTGGCTTTATACTGCAAAGAGGATTAAATTATATATTTTTCGCATGGCCGCAGCGCCCGGTGCGATGCGGCCGTGTAGATATTGTTTTCCAATTACAACATACCGCCGCGGTCGATACTGCGGCGCACAGGAGGGACCAGGATATGATAACGCTCGAAACCAACGGCGTAACGCTCAGCGGCGGAAAGCCGCGGCCAGCAGCTGTCCCGGCAGATACGAAGGCCGGGCGGGAAAAGACCATCGCGTACCGGATTTTGCGCGCGCATCATACGCCGAAGGCGGAGGATGCGTCGCAAACGGATCAGAACGGACTCCGCATCCGCTTCGACGCGCTGATCTCGCACGACATCACCTATGTCGGCATCATCCAGACGGCGCGTGCAAGCGGCCTGACGGAATTCCCCGTCCCCTATGCGATGACCAACTGCCATAACAGCCTCTGTGCCGTCGGCGGTACGATCAATGAGGACGACCATGTGTTCGGCCTTTCCGCCGCGAAGAAATACGGCGGCATCTATGTGCCGGCAAACCAGAGCGTCATCCATTCCTATGCCCGCGAGGAGCTCGCCGCCTGCGGCAGCATGATCCTCGGTTCCGACAGCCACACCCGCTACGGCGCGCTCGGCACGATGGGCGTCGGCGAGGGCGGGCCGGAGCTGGTCAAGCAGCTGCTCAAAAACACCTATGATATTCCCGCGCCCGAGGTCGTGCTCGTGTATCTCACCGGCGCGCCGAGAAGGGGCGTTGGCCCGCATGATGTAGCGCTCGCGCTCGTCAAGGCGACGTTTGCAAACGGATTTGTAAAGAACCGCGTGCTCGAGTTCGCCGGCCCGGGCGTCGCGAACCTGCCGGTCGATTTCCGCAACGGCATCGACGTCATGACGACCGAGACCACCTGCCTGTCCTCGATTTGGGAAACGGATGCGCAGGTCGCCGCCTACTATGCCGCACACGGCCGTCCGGAGGCATACCGCGAACTGCGGCCCGGGGAGGGCGCATACTATGACCGCATGGTGCACATCGAGCTCGACAAGGTCGAGTGCATGATCGCGCTGCCCTTCCACCCCTCGAACGCCTACACCATCCATGAGTTCAACGAGCGTGCCGACGAACTGCTCGCCGGCGTGGAGGCCGAGGCAAAGGAAAAATTCCCGAAAGCGCACCCGGCGCTTCGCAGCAAGGTCACCAGGGACGGCGTGCTTGCCGATCAGGGCGTGATCGCGGGCTGCTCGGGCGGAACGTTCGACAACATCGTGGAAGCGGCGGACATCCTGCAGGGAGGCAGCACCGGCAACGGCTTCTTCTCCCTCTCCGTCTATCCCACGAGCGTACCGGTGAGCCTCGCTTTGACCCGCGCGGGCAAGACGGAGACGCTGCTCGAAGCGGGCGCGATCATCAAGCCGTCGTTCTGCGGCCCCTGCTTCGGCGCGGGCGACGTGCCGGCAAACAACGGCCTGTCGCTGCGCCATACCACGCGCAACTTCCCCAACCGCGAGGGTTCCAAGCCCGGCGAGGGACAGCTCAGCGCGGTTGCGCTCATGGACGCGCGCTCGATCGCCGCAACGGCAAGAAACGGCGGCATCATCACCGCCGCAACCGATATCGACTACGAAACCGCGCCCATCGATTACACATTCGACCGCAGTGTGTACGCGCGCCGCTGCTACTACGGGTTCGGCAAGGCCGATCCGAATGCGGAGCTGATTCTCGGGCCGAACATCACCGACTGGCCGAAGATGTACCCGCTTGCGGACAACCTGCTCGTGGAGCTCGACGCGGTCATCCGCGACGCCGTAACCACGACCGACGAGCTGATCCCCTCCGGCGAAACCTCGTCGTACCGCTCCAATCCGCTCCGGCTGTCCGAATTTGCGCTCTCGCGCCGCGTGCCGGAATATGTCGGCCGCTCAAAGGCGGTCGCGGCGGACGAGGCAGCGCGGCGCAGGGGCGAGAAGCCGGAAAAGCTCGTCCATGCGCTCTCGAAAGTCGGCCATGCGGATTCGCTCTTGCAGACGACCCAGTTCGGCTCCTGCGTGTTCGCCAACAAGCCGGGCGACGGTTCAGCGCGCGAACAGGCGGCCTCCTGCCAGAAGGTGCTCGGCGGCTTTGCCAACATTTGCTACGAGTTTGCGACAAAGCGCTATCGCTCCAACTGCATCAACTGGGGCATTCTGCCGTTTACGCTCGCGCCGGACGCGCCGTTTCCGTATGAGGCGGGCGATTTCGTGTTCGTGCCGGATATCCGGCGCGCGATTCAGGAGGGTATCGAGGAAATCCCCGCAAAGGCCATCAGGGCCGATGGCAGCGTAGAACCGATCGCGCTGTATGTCAAGGGCCTGACCGACGACGAAAAGCAGATCATCCTCGACGGATGTCTCATGAACTACTATGCCGCACAAAACCGCTGACGGGAAGGGGAACTGCAACATGAAGGAACGCATTCAAATGACCACGCCGCTCGTAGAGATGGACGGCGATGAAATGACCCGCATTCTCTGGCAGATGATCAAGGACGAGCTGCTGCTGCCGTTCGTCGATCTCAAGACGGAGTATTACGACCTCGGTCTCCCGAAACGCGACGAGACGCGCGACCGTATCACGCATGAAGCGGGCGAGGCGATTCAGAAGTACGGCGTCGGCGTCAAATGCGCCACCATCACGCCGAACAAACAGCGCGTGGAGGAATACAACCTGCACGAGATGTGGAAGAGCCCGAACGGCACGATCCGCGCGATTCTCGACGGCACGGTGTTCCGCGCGCCAATCTTGATCGATTCGATCAAGCCGGTCGTCAGGAACTGGAAAAAGCCGATTACCATCGCCCGTCATGCCTATGGCGACGTCTATAAGGCGACCGAGTACCGCGTGCCGGAGAAGGGCAGAGCGGAGCTGGTGTTCACCGGTGAAAACGGCGCGTCCTTCCGCGAGACGATCTATGACTTCGAGTGCCCCGGCGTACTGCAGGGCATGTACAACAAGGACAGCTCCATCCGCTCGTTCGCGCACTCCTGCTTCCAGTACGCGCTCAACACGAAGCAGGATCTCTGGTTCTCGACCAAGGACACCATCTCCAAGCAGTACGACCAGACGTTCAAGCTGCTATTTGAAGAGATCTATGAAAGCGAGTACAGGGCGCGCTTTGAGGAAGCGGGCATCACCTATTTCTATACGCTCATCGACGATGCGGTGGCCCGCGTCATCCGCAGCGAGGGCGGCTATATCTGGGCGTGCAAGAACTATGACGGCGACGTCATGAGCGATATGGTGTCGACGGCGTTCGGCTCGCTCGCGATGATGACGAGCGTGCTCGTCAGTCCGGACGGCAAGTATGAGTACGAGGCAGCGCACGGCACCGTGACCCGCCATTACTATCGCTATCTCAAGGGCGAGGAAACGAGCACGAACCCGATGGCGACGATCTATGCGTGGTCGGGCGCGCTCAGGAAGCGCGGCGAGCTCGATGGGCTGAAGGATCTCGTCGCCTTTGCCGATGCGCTCGAGGGCGCTTGTCTCGATACGCTCAACGCGGGCATCATGACGAAGGACCTTGTTGGGCTTGTCGAGGGCATCACGCCTATGGCCGTCAACTCCCGCGGTTTTATCCTCGCAATCCGCGAGCGGCTCGAAAATCGGCTTGCATAAACGGATGCGCTAACTCCCCCCTCCCTCTGTCCGTGCCATGGGGTTCGGTTCACCGGGAGGGGGATTTTTTGTTTTGCAGCGCTGCCAAGTTCCTGCATAACCGATGATTGAAGCGCTCCGCCTGCCATGCGCCGCTGCATATCCTATTGATTTTCCTGCTGCCGCATGGTTGTGTGCATGCTGTCGATAATTGTCGAATTATGTTGAATTTTACCGACAATCCCAATGATGTCCAGCTTATCGTGTATGCTCTTCTCAGGCAAATCCTGAGGGGAGGAATTCCATGTCCGTTCCGGATGCACTAAGATCGCTTGGCATCACAAATCGCTATCGTGGATATCGCTGTGTCGTAACCGCCATTACGCTGGTACTGAAAAACGAGGAGTGCATGCGTTCCGTCGTTCGCGATGTGTACCGCGCAACCGCCTCCCTCTGCGGTTGCTCCTGGTACGCGGTTGAGCGCAACATCCGTACCGTGGTGCGCCGCGCATGGCTCATCAATCCCCAGCGCCTTTCCAAAATGGCCGGTTATCCGCTCGATGGACAGCCCACGGTCTCCGAATTTATTGACATTCTCGCTTGCTATATTCGCCGCTCTGCCCGATCATCCGCCGGCAGCACCGCGGCCGCCGACGTCAAGCGCGCACAGAACGGACAAATGCCCGAGGCGATGTAATCCTCAGCGGACCATTTTCAAGGCGGGATATGCTTGTCCTCACACGCCGGCCGCAAAAGATGCGCACCGTTGTCGGCGGTGGGAAAACCCGGCCGTCCCTCCCTTGGCTTTTTGTATGGCGCGTCCGTCGGTTGCAATCAATCCGGCACGCCGAATCTGTCCGGCGGCCAGAGGCAAAACACCACCCGACCGAGCACTTGTTCCGCCGGAACGCAGCCAATGGCCGCGTTTCTCGAATCGACCGATACGGAGCGATGGTCGCCCATCAGAAAATACTGCCCCTCCGGCACCCGGCAGGGGAATGCCGTGGTACAGCCGCCCCGCGCACGTTCCGTCAGATACGGTTCCGCCAACGGCTGGCCATCGATCAACACCGTTCCGGCCGGATCGACGTCGACCTGCTCGCCCGGGCAGCCGACGATGCGTTTGACGAGAATGCGGCCGCCGCTGCTGCACGCGACAATCGCGCCCCTCGGCAGCCTCGCGCCGCGAATGGAGAGCACAATGCTCCCGTTGCAAAGCGCCGGTTCCATGGAGGACCCGCGGATGCGCAGCAGCGGCGTCCAGAGCATGGAGATCACAAGGCAGGCGGCAAGCAGGAGACTCATCAGCGCGGCCAGCTTACAGAGCGCTGCTTGACCGCGCGCGCACCGCATCTGACGGCGCAGTTCCGCCTGCACCTGCGCCGCTGTCGGAATGGGGTTCGACATGCTGTCGGTTATCCTGCTCCGTTTTTGCATAGGCTCCCTCCGTCCCGCATACCTGCCGCTCGCACAGCCGCCGCACATGTTCGAGATACCCTGCCGCCGCGGCATCCGCCGCAGCAAAGATACCGCTGAGCGCCAGCGCAGCTTCCGCCAGCGTGCCGGCCTCACCAATCGCAATTTCCCGGCGCCGCAGCTGCGCCTGCGCCGTTTCCAGTTTGATTTGCAGCCGTTCGGCCCGCCTGGTCTGGCAGAGCAGCAATTCCAGCAATTCCGTCCTGCTAAGCCTTTTCAGCTCTTTGTCGGTCATGGACGCCCCTCATCCCCTTTCGCTGTGCGGCCGTCGCTTCCCTGCGGCCGCCAACACCAGTTTACGCCTGCGCTCTTGAAATAGTCTGCCATACCAAAAAACTGCCCGAAAGCGGCAGCTTTCTCTTTTGTCCAAAAGCGGGCCGTCCTCGATTCGCTATTCCATCTCCCGCCCGTTTTCGGAAAATCGAAGCCGATCCGGCAAAAAAGCGGTAAACAATTTGACAGGAATTTGAACAATCCATTTTGAACATTGCCGTAACGCGACCATCATGGTATGATTGCTTACAGTGCAAAGTCGATTATCCTCGGTTCGGGAAGAAATCCGGTCGCGTCCTCGTTTGCCGCGCCGTACCATTCCGAATTCGAGAAACATTCGGAGGCGGTTTCATCATGAAAAAATGGCTTGCAAAGGTCATGGTAGGGCGCTATGGCGTGGATCAGCTTACGAACGCGCTGTTGGTTCTGAGCATGGTTCTGCTCGTGATCTCGCTGTTCTTCGGCAACAGTGTTGTCAACACGATTCTCTGGGCCGTTGCCATCCTGCTGCTCGTCGTCGGCTACTACCGGATTTTTTCTAAAAAAACAAGCCAGCGATATCAGGAAAACCAAAAATACCTGCGGTTTCGCAATCGCATCACCGGCCGCTTCCGCGCCATGAAGGAGCGACTGAAGCAGCGCAAAACGCACCGCTTTTTCAAATGCCCCGAGTGCGGCGTTACCGTGCGCGTGCCGAAGGGCAAGGGCAAGATCAAAATCACCTGCCCCAAATGCAAAAACGCTTTCGTGCGCAACGCCTGAGCGATGTTCGGCTTTGTTGTCGCCAATCAGGAGGCGCTCGAACCGGACAGGCTCCGGCGGTATCGCGCATTCTACTGCGGGCTGTGCCGTGCGCTCGGCAGCCGGTACGGTCTGGCCGCGCGCTGCGCGCTCACCTATGACATGACGTTTTTGGTGATGCTGCTCAGCTCGCTCTATGAGCCCGAGGAACAGAATGTCCAAATGCGCTGCGTCCCCCACCCGCTTCGCGCGCACCTGAGTACCGAGACGAGCTACACCGCCTACGCGGCCGGTCTGAACGTACTGCTCGCCTATTACAACTGTGAGGACGACTGGCAGGACGAGCGCCGCACGAGCCGGCATGCCGAAGCGCTGCTCCTCAAGCGCAATCTGCCATCGCTCCGGCGCGCGTATCCGCGCCAAAGCGCGGCCATTGAGCAAAGCCTGAAACAGCTCCAGCAGGCGGAGCGCGAAAACGCGGACGTCGACGTTTCGGCCAACCTGTTCGCCGCCCTGATGGGCGAGCTGTTCGTGCCGGATGAGGCCGACCATTGGGCCGATACGCTTCGCCGGTTCGGCGCGGCGCTCGGCCGGTTTATCTATGTTTTGGACGCGTACCTCGACGCGGATGCGGACAAAAAGCGCGGCGCTTACAACCCGCTGCTCGCCTTCCAGACGGAGGCGGATTTTGACAAGCGCTGTCAGGACATGCTTACGCTGCTCATCGGCGAGGCTGCGATCGCGTTTGAAACCCTGCCGCTCGTACAGGACGCGGATATTCTGCGCAACATCCTGTACTCCGGCGTTTGGACCAGATTTTCATTGCTGCAGCGCAAGCGGCAGAAGGAACAGGCACGCACATGATGACGGACCCCTACAAAGTACTCGGACTCCCCTCCACCGCGACCGACGACGAGGTCAAGCAGGCGTACCGCCGGCTTGCCAAGCGGTATCACCCGGACGCCAATCCGGGCGATCAGACCGCGGAGCGCCGCATGCAGGAGATCAACGCCGCGTACGACGAAATCATGAATCGCAGAACGAATCCGAACGCAGGCCGCTCCACCGGATACGACCCATTCGGCGGTTTTGGCGGCGCCGGCTACGGCGGTTCCCAGCAGAGCGCGGACGGAAACTCCTATTTTAAGGCGGCGCGCAGCTACATCCAGTTCGGCCGATATCGCGAAGCGCTCAACGTGCTCTCCGGCATTCAGGAGCGCACCGCGGAGTGGTATCATATCTCCGCGCTCGCCAACGCCGGATTGGGCAACCGTGTTTTGGCGCAGCAGCATGCGCAGCGAGCGGTGCAGATGCAGCCGGACAACATGGAATACCGGGATCTGTACGAGCGTTTGCAGCAGCCCGGCCAGACCTATACGACCTTTGGCCGCGGATTTTCCATGCCCATGTTCGATGTCGCGGGCAGCCGGCTTTGCCTCGGGCTGTGCCTTGCGCAGTCGCTCTGCGGCCTGTGCTGCCGCCGCCCGTGCTGATGCGTCTGCTGCGCAGAATGCCATGGCGCTGTTCGGCGTCGTATCCCTTTGTCATTGCCTCTGAATCCACTTTTCTTTTATTCGGGTTTATCATATAATGGATGTATGAGTAACCGCAGCAAAAAAACAGGCTCTCCAAACGATGCGTATGCCCGCCAAGCGCAGGCAGCGCTGATCCGTTTGCTCCAGCGCAGTCGGACTGCCCGGATCATCGCCGCGATCCTGTGCATCCTGATCGCCGTGTACGCGCTCAACTGGTATCTGGGCGATCCGCTTGAGATCATGCAGTCCGGTCCCGCGCCCGAGCCCACTCCTTCGACCGCCGCGCCCGCACCGACCGCTGTCGGAGCGGTCTCCTCCGGTCCTTCCGCCGGGAATGGGGAAACGCTGGACGCCTATTTCATCGACATCGGTCAGGGCGACTGCATTTTTCTTGAAGCGCCGGATGGCTCCACGATGCTCATCGATGCGGGCGACCGCGGCAATTTCCCGATCATCGACGCTTTTTTGAAGGCAGGCGATATCGAGCGGCTCGATGTGGTCGTGGCGACGCACATGCACGCCGACCATATCGGCAGCATGGCCGAGGTGATCGACAGCTACGACATCGGCGTCTTTTATATGCCGGATCAGGATGCGAGCAGCAATTGCTATGCGGACATGGTGGACGCGCTTGCGGCAAAGAACATCCCGATCCAAACGGCGAAGCTGCTGCCCTCGGACACCGGCCCCATGGTCGTGGACTGGGCCGATGGGGTTGAAGTCCTGATCCTTTCGCCGTTTGACGGAAGCTATGCCAGCGCAAACGATTACAGCATCGTCATGCGGATACGGTACGGCGAATCCGCCATTCTGTTGACCGGCGATGCGGAGACGACCGCCGAGCGGATTCTCCTCAAGGCGCTGCCGCACCGCTATGTGCAGGCCAATGTGCTCAAGGTCGGCCATCACGGTTCGACCACCTCCACCTGCGCACAGTTCCTCTCCGCGGTTTCGCCCGATATCGCGGTGATCTCCTGCGGCGAAGGCAACAAGTACGGCCATCCCGAGCAGCCGGTGCTCGACCGGCTGTCGGACGCCCATGTGGAAACGGTTCGCACGGATATGCTCGGAACGATCCATGTGGCCCTTGACGGTACGGCCGCAAGGGTGGTAGAATAATCGTGAACAAGCACAGCGATGAAGGGGAGGCGCTTTTGTCCCCACGCGTATCCAGAGAACACCGCACCTGCTGAAAGCGGTGTACGCGTACAAAAGCAGCGTTTCGCCCCGGAGCGGCGCCGGTGAACAGAGTAGTCGGCGGCGGGTAAGCCCGTTACAGCGGTAAGGCTCTGTGTCGGCAGAGCGAATGAGGGTGGTACCACGGCGCTTCGTCCCTTGCGGATGCGGCGCTTTTTTTGTTTCAAAACAGCAAAGGAGTATTGTGATTATGTCCATACTGGAATCCCTGAAGAGCATCCATGCAGAGGCCATGGACAAGCTCAAAGCCGGGCGAACCGCGGAGGAGCTCGATCAGCTTCGCGTCTCCACACTCGGAAAAAACGGCCAGCTGACGGCCATCCTGCGCACGATGGGCAAGCTCTTGCCCGAGGAGCGCGCCGCCGTGGGCGCGGAGGCCAACCGCATCAAGCAGGCTTTTGAGGCCGCGCTGGAATCGCGCCGCAAGGAGCTCGCCGCCATCGCGCAGCAGGCCCGCTTTGAGGCGGAAACGCTCGACGTGACCGCGCCCGGCGAAAACAAGCGGCCGATGGGCCGCCTGCATCCGATGACGCAGACATACCGCGAAATCCGCGATGCGCTGGTCGGCATGGGTTTCTCGCTGTTCGGCGGCCCGGAGATCGAGTTGGACGACAACAACTTCACCCTGCTCAACCTTCCGAAGGATCACCCGGCGCGCGATATGCAGGATACGTTCTATGTCAACGAAAACGTCGTGCTGCGCACGCATACCTCCCCCTGTGAGATCCGCGCGCTCAAGGGCGTTAAGCCGCCGTTTCGGCTCGTCATGCCCGGCCGCGTGTTCCGCGTGGACGAGGTGGATGCCTCGCACTCGCCGGTGTTCATGCAGATGGAGGGATTCATCATGGATCGGAACCTGACGCTCGGCGACCTCAAGGGCACGCTCGACGCGTTCATCCGCGCGGTATTCGGCGAGAACGTGAAAACGCGCCTTCGCCCCTCGTACTTCCCGTTTACGGAGCCCTCGGCCGAAATGGACATGAGCTGCACGATCTGCGGCGGCAAGGGCTGCCGCGTGTGCAAGGGCACGGGCTGGATCGAAATCCTCGGCTGCGGCGTGACCAACCCGCACGAGCTGGAAAACTGCGGCTTTGATCCAAACGAATGGACGGCGCTTGCCTTCGGCATCGGCGTTGACCGCGTGGCAAGCCTCAAGTACGGCATCACCGACATCCGGCTTGAGTACGAAAACGACGCGCGCTTCCTGCGTCAATTCTAAGGAGGGAACCGATTATGAAACTGCCGCTTCGCTGGCTCAAGGAATATGTAGACTACAACGTTACGAACGAGGAGTTCGTGGAAAAGATGATGTGGCGCGGGTTCGAGATGGCTTCGGTCGATCCCGAGCTGCCCGGCGTGGAGGGTGTGGTCGTCGGCCGCGTAAACGCCATCGCCAAGCATGAAAACTCCGACCACCTCAACATCTGCCAGGTGGACGTCGGAACCGAGGTGCTCCAGATCGTCACCGGCGCACAGAACGTGACCGCCGGCGCGCTCGTGCCGGTCGCGCTCGTTGGCGCAAGGCTCGGCAATCAGGTCATGCAGCCGGTCAATATGCGCGGTGTGGACAGCTTTGGCATGCTCTGCTCCGGCAAGGAACTGGGTCTCACCGACGCCGATTACCCCGGCAGCGAGGTGAACGGCATTCTGCTCTTGCAGGAGGACCATCCGCTTGGCCAGCCGATCGCCGAGGCAGTCGGTCTCGACAGCGTGGTGTTCGACATTGAGCTCACGCCGAACCGTCCGGATTGCGCTTCGATCATCGGCATTTGCCGCGAAGCCGCCGCCGCGCTGGGCCAGACGTTCCGTGAACCCGAAATCCGGAAGGTCGCGGGTACCGGCAGCGAGGCGGACTATGCCTCCGTCACCGTTGAAAACGCCGCGCTCTGCCCGCGCTATACCGCGCGTGTCGTCACCGACATCCATATCGCCCCCTCTCCCGCATGGATGCAGAAAAAGCTGCGCAGCGTGGGCATGCGCCCGATCAACAACATCGTGGACATCACGAACTATGTGCTCGTGGAATACGGCCATCCCATGCACGCGTTTGATCTGTCGTGCGTTTCCGGCGGACATATCGTCGTTCGCAACGCAAAGGAAAACGAGGTTGTCACCACGCTCGACGGCAAGCAGCGCCCGGTCACGCCGGATATGCTGCTCATCGCAGACCCGGAAAAGGGCGTCGGCATCGCAGGCGTGATGGGCGGCGAGAACTCCGAGATCACGGAGAGCACGAAGGCGGTGCTGTTTGAATCCGCCGTATTCAAGAGCAGCAACATCCGCCAGACGGCGCGGAAGCTGCACCATGTGACCGACGCCGCCGCGCGCTTTATCAAGGGTGTGGAGCCGGTCAACGCGCAGCTGGCGCTCGACCGGGCGATCGAGCTGGTTGACGAGCTGCACGCGGGCAGGGTCGTCGGCCGGACGATCGACGTCTGCGCAGCCGATCTGAGCGAGCGGGTGGCCGACGTTGACGTCAAGCACATCAACCGCTTGCTCGCGCTCGACCTCTCCGCCGCGGACATGGCAAAGATGCTCAAAACAATCGGCATCGACAGCGTTCCCCTGATTCACCGGCTCAAGGTGCGCATTCCGCACTTCCGCACCGATATTGAGACCGGCATCGAGGCGGACGCGGATATTGCCGAGGAAATCGCGCGCATCTACGGCTATTACAACATCGCGCCCACGCTCATGCGGGGCGATACGTTCATCGGCCGCGTGGACGGCGCGTTTGCGTTCGAGGACAGGGTGAAGGATACGCTCTGCGCGCTCGGCGCATACGAGATGTACAACTACAACTTCACCGGCCCCGCCGCGCTCGACGCGCTTCGTCTTTCTGCCGATGACGAAAAGCGGCAGGCCGTCCGGCTGCTGAACCCGTTCGGCGAGGATCAGAGCCTGATGCGCACCACGCTGTATATCGGCATGCTCGATACGGCGCAGCGCAACATGAACCGCCGCACCGAGCAGGGCCGCTTCTTCGAGGTGGGCAATGTGCACTTCGACAACAACGCAACGCTCCCCGAGGAGCGGGCGATGGTCGGTCTGCTGTTCTTCGGCGCCGAGGAATCCTTCTACACGCTCAAGGGCGCCGTCGAAGCGCTGTTCGATGCGTGCAGCGTCGGCGGGCGCAGCTACAGCCGCACGGCAAGCCCCTACTTCCAGCCCGGCCGCGCCGCGGCCATCACGGCCGACGACGGGCGTATGCTCGGCGAACTCGGCCAGCTCCATCCGGATACGCTCAAGGCGTTCGGGGTCGACGGCCCCGTCTATGCCGCCGAGCTGTCCATGCAGGCGATGTGCGGCTGCTGCACCGGCACAAAGAAGTTCTGTCCGCTGCCGCGCTTCCCGCTCGTGCCGCGCGACCTCTCCGTTGTGGTCGACCGCACGGTGGAAACCGCAGCGCTGCAGCGCGTGATCGAGCAGGCCAAGACCGAGGTGCTGGTGGAAAACGTCAAGCTGTTCGACACCTATGAGGGCGTCGGCATTCTGCCGGGCAAGAAGAGCCTCGCCTTCACCTTCACGCTCCGCGCCGCGGATCACACGCTCAACGATGAGGAGATCAAGCGTGCCATGGACGCGGTGATCGCCGCGCTCGAACAGGCCGGCGCGCCGCTGCGCGTTTGAACCGTTCCACGCCCCATCCGGCGCCGGCTGATTCTGCCGGCGCCGTTATCTTGACGCGGAAGTGATGCTGCTATATACTGAATAGAAGTCGAATTTGGGAGGAATCCATATGATCCAATGTCCAAACTGCGGCACTTCCATGCCGGACGACAAGCGTTTTTGCACCAACTGTGGCAGGAGCCTTTCGGGCGCAGCGCCGCAGGATACCGCCGAGCAGACGTCCGGCCACGCCGAAGGCACGGTTCCCGGCGAAACGGCAGAGCAGCAGGAATCCGCGCGCACCGAAGGTGCGGCCTCCAGCGAGGCCGCGCATGCCGCTCCGTCCTATACGCAGCCCGTACAGCAGCGCCCCGTGTTCATACAGAAGGATAACGCCCGCCTTGCGCCGGTCGGCATCTGGATGTGGCTCGGTGTGTTTTTGATCGCCTGCATTCCGCTCGTCAATGTGATCATGATGATCATCTGGGCCTGCTGCGCGCAGCGGCAATCGCTCAAGAACTACGCCCGCGCCATGGTGATCTGCTATCTTGTCACTCTCGTGCTGCTGGTATTGGTCGGCATTGTGTTTGCCTATACCGGGATACGCTGGAACGATATGCTGTACGAGCATTTCCTGTTCTATTGATTACAAAAGAAAGAAACGGAGGAACCCATCATGGCCTATTGCAGGCAATGCGGCGCGCTGATTGATGAGACCGCGCAGTTCTGTCCCGATTGCGGCGCATCGCAGGCGGGCGCACAAACGACCCGTGTGGTCAATCAGGATGTGGAGGACAACCGGTTCATGGCCATCCTGTCCTATATCGGCCCGCTCGCATTCGTCCCCTACTTTGCCGCAAAGCAGTCCCCCTTTGCCCAGTACCACGCGGTGCGTGGGCTGAACCTGTTCATACTCGAAGCGGTGTTCGGCGTTGCCGCCAGTCTGATCACCGGCATCTTTACGCTGCTGCTGCATGTTCTCGGCGCGCTGCTCGGTTGGATTCTGAACCTCGGTTGGCTCGGCTTTCTCGCGCTGTCCATCATCGGCATTGTGAACGTCTGCAACGGTGCAAAAAAGGATCTGCCCTATATCGGCGGTATCCGCTTTGTAAAGAACTGATCCCAGCAAAAAAGGCGCGCCGGCTTGCTGTTGCAGACCGGCGCGTTTCTTCTCTTTACGAAATTCGGTTTTACCGTTCAAACCCGGCGCAGAGCTGTGCGCTCGCGCGGTTGCCGGCATAGGCGCACGCCTCCGTGCTCTGTCCGGTCAGGTAACCATGGATCACCGCCGCGCACATCACATCGCCCGCACCCGTGGTATCGATCGCGGTAATCCGTTCGCCCTCGATATACCCGAAACCATCGGCGTCGGCCCACACCACGCCTTCTGCGCCCAGCGAAACGAACACGCGCTCCACGCCCGCGCGCAAAAACCACTCCGCCGCGCGGTAAACGCCCCGCACGCTGTCGCAAGAACAGCCGGTGAGCATGGCCGCTTCGTACCGATTGGGTTTCACAATGGCGCAGCGTCCGATGTTCCGGCCAATCCGGCGCGCTTTGGCGCAGCTGACCGGCTCGTAAAACAGCGGGGCGGTCACATTCTCCGTCAAAAAAGCGAGCGTCTCCGGCAGCAGATTGGCGTCGAGCACAACCATGTCCGAATCGCAGAGCAACGGCAGCTTCGGCTCGAGCCGTTCCGGCGTCATCTGCTCCAGAATGCCCATGTCGCTGATACCAGCGAGCATCTCCCGCTCTTCATCGAGCACGCAGAGATATGTGGCGGACGGCGCGTCGAGCCGCAGCGTGTGCTCCATGCCAATGCCTCTTTTCAGGCAGTCCGTCTCGATCATCTCCGCGCGAAAATCGTTTCCGAGCGTGGTGATGAGCTCCACCTGCATATCGTAGCGCGTGAGCCGGCTGGCAATGTTGTGCCCAACGCCGCCCGCCTGCAGGCGGACGATGCCGAGATTGGAGTCCCGCAGGCGGCAGATGCTATCCGGCAGGCCGGTAATATCGAGCGCAGCGCCGCCAACTACACATACATGTTTCATACTCTCCCTTTCTCTCCCCTATAGACCGGTTTTCCGGCACAGTATACCGTTTGGATGCCGGTACAGCGGCCGTTTCCGTTTTCATAGGTCGCGGTATCAGCAAACGCATCGAGATCGAGCAGCAGCATATCCGCATCGTACCCGTCCCGGAGGAATCCCTTCCCCTCGAGGCGCAGTTTCTCCGCCGCCAGTCCGCTCATCCGGCGGATCGCCTGCTCCGGCGTGCAAAAGCCCTGCTCGTGTACCATCAGCCGATAAGCGCGCGCCATGGTACCAAAGGAACGCGGGTGCGGATTCTCCGTCGGCAGTCCGATCAAGCCGTCGGTGCTGACCGCGCAAAGCGGGTGGCGAAGAATCTCCGTCACGTCGTCCCCGCTCATGTGGAAATAGATGCCAAGGCCCAAGCCGCCGTTCTTGATGAGGATATCGCAGTAGGCGTCAAACGGGTCCTTGCCGATCTTTTGCGCGTAATCCGTGATAAACATGCCCTCGGCATCGTGGAACACCGGGCAGCTCGACACATACGTGCCGGAGAAACCGCCGCTGTTGTAGATATAGTTGTCATAGTTCGACGGGCGCGACATCTCCTCGCGGATGATCTCCCGCTCCGCAGGCGATTGCAGCGCTTCGACCAGACCCTTGAGGCCGTTTTGAAAATAGCGCGGCGGAATCGAGACATTGAGCGACGTATTGCCGGCCATATACGGATAGCAGTCGATCAAAACCTCCAGCCCATCCTGTACCGCCTCGTCGATCATCTCCAGCACGCGGTGCGGCTTGCCCCAGTTGCCTCGGCCCGCTGCCTTGAGGTGCGATACGCACAGCGGGACGCGCGCCTCCCGGCAAAGGCGGATCGACTCGGCGCGCGCCTCGATCACAAAATCCGCCTCATTGCGCGGATGCGTCGCATAGAAGCCGCCCTCCTCATGCACAACGCGCAGGAGCGAAAGGATTTCCTCGTTGTCGGCATAGCAGCACGGCGCATACACCTGTCCGGTCGACAGGCCGAGCGCGCCCTCCCGCATGCAGCGCCGCAGCATATCCTGCATCCGCCTGAGCTCCACCGCATCGGGCTTTCGGTTCGCATAGCCCATAGCCCAGATGCGCAGCGAGCCATGCCCGACAAAGCAGCGCGTGGTGATGGGGTTGCCGAGCGACGCCGCCCAGTCAAAGAACGTACCCGCGCTCTCGCAGCTTGCCGGCAGGTTCTCCGGCATCTCCGGGTGCGGCGCAATGCCGGACACGAAGCGCGAAAGCAGCGACGGTTCCCTCGGATCGCACGGGAACATGGAAACCCCGCACTGTCCTGCGATCTGTGTGGTGATGCCCTGCGTGATCTTGCTTGCCGTCGCGTAGGGCGTTTTCAGAGTCAGATCGCCGTGCGAATGCGCGTCGATCAGTCCCGGTACAGCGGTCAGTCCCGTTCCGTCCACGACCTGTGCTGCTGCAGGCGCCTCCACGCCGCGAAAGATGCGCAGTTTGCCGTGTTCCATGCCGACGCTCCCCAAAAAGGCGGGCGTGCCGCTGCCATCCATAATTTGCACGTTCCGAATGAGAATTTCCAAGGCTTCCATGGTTGTTATTATAGCACAATGTTGTATAATAATCACGATAGATGTACAGGAGTTTGGATAAATGAAACGTAGCAGTGGTATTTTGATGCATATCTCCTCGCTGCCCTCGCCCTATGGCATCGGTACGTTCGGCAGAGCCGCATATGCCTTTGCCGATTTCTTGGCCGACGCCGGGCAGTCCTATTGGCAGATGCTGCCCCTTGGGCCGACCGGCTACGGCGACTCGCCCTACCAGTGCGCCTCCGCCTATGCCGGCAATCCCTATTTTATCGATCTTGATCTGTTGATCGAGGACGGTCTTTTGGAGGCGGATGCGGTGCGCGCCATCGACTGGGGCAACGACGCGCAGCGCGTGGATTACGGCCGCATCTTTGAAAACCGGCGCAAAATACTCTATCAGGCGTTTCTGCGCGGCAGAGAGCGGGATCGGGCGGCGGTGAGCGCCTTTCGCCGTGAGCAGGCCGATTGGCTGGAGGGGTATGCGCTCTTCTGCGCCGTCAAGGAGCACTTCGGCCTGCTGCCGTTCAGCGAATGGGATGATGATATCCGCCTGCATACCGAGGCCGGCGTCGAGCGCTTCGGAAGGATGCTCTCGGAGCAGGTCGATTATCATGTGTACGTACAGTACCTGTTTTTCAAACAGTGGAATGCGCTTCGCGGCTACCTCAGGCAAAAGGGTATCCGCGTCATCGGAGATCTGCCGATCTATGTACCCTATGATTCCGCCGACGTTTGGGAGCGCCCGTCGCTGTTCCAGCTCGACGCAAATCGTCGTCCCTGCGGCGTTGCAGGCGTTCCGCCGGATTATTTCAGCGCGGATGGACAGCTCTGGGGCAACCCACTGTATGACTGGGACGCCATGGCTGCGGACGGCTATCAATGGTGGGTCGCCCGGCTGCGCGCCGCCAGCACGCTGTTCGACGTGGTGCGCCTGGATCATTTTCGCGGGCTCGAGAGCTATTGGACCGTTCCGTACGGTGAAACCACAGCGCGCAACGGCCAGTGGCGAACCGGCCCGGGCATGGCGCTCGTGCGGGCCATTCAAAGCGCTCTGCCACAGCTGGAGATCATCGCAGAGGATCTGGGCTTTCTGACGCCGGCGGTCAAAAAGCTGCTCTCCGAATCCGGGTATCCCGGCATGCGCGTGATGGAGTTTGGCTTTGAAAGCACCGACGCCCAGTCGCGCGACCTGCCGCACAACTACCCGGTGCACAGCATCGCGTATATCGGCACGCACGACAACATGACCGCCATGCAATGGCTACAGGAGGCTGCGCCGGAGCAGGTTGGGTTTGCCGTCGATTATCTCAACCTGACCGAGCACGAGGGATTGACCTACGGCATGGTTCGCGGTCTGTTCGGATCGCCCGCCGTGCTGGCGGTTGTGCAGATGCAGGATTACCTTGCGCTTGGCGGCGAGGCGCGCATGAACCTGCCGTCCACGCTCGGCTGCAACTGGCAGTGGCGCATGACAGGCGAGCAATTCTCGTCCCTCGACCGCGACCGCATCCGCTATTATACGACGATATACGGCCGTATGCGCCAAGGCTGATCCGATCAGCTATCACAAAAGCCGCGCAGGGACAAACGTCCGTTCCACGCGGCTTTTGTTGACTGTTATTCTGCGTTGCTTGCCGCAACCGCATGACTTCCGGTATAACGGAGGCAGCAAACGGGGGCGTTCAACCCCCAGAAGGAGGAGCATGTATCCATGTTGCATGAAAATCTGAAAGCGCTGCGAAAAGCGGCCGGCATCTCGCAGGAGGAGCTTGCCATCCGGCTGCACGTGGTGCGCCAAACGATTTCCAAATGGGAGAAGGGACTGTCCGTGCCGGACGCGGAAATGCTGATCCGCATCGCGGAGGTGTTCGAGGTATCCGTGAGCGAACTGCTCGGCGCAGGATTTGAAAGCAGAGCGGAGCAGCCGTCGGTCGCGGACCAGCTCTCCCGCATCAATGAGCAGCTCGCAATCAAAAACCGGCGAGCGCGCCGCATCTGGAGGATCATTGCCGGCGTTGTGATTACGGTCGTTGTTGTGAACGTACTGCTCATCGTTTTGAGCTTTGCGGCGTTCTCTGCATATGACACGCCCGCAAAAACGCAGACCGAGTCCATTCCATTGGAGCCCTAGTGCCGGCATGCGGCCCATCAGTACTTTTGCCGCGGTGCTTCCCGCCGGGCCGCGGCGCGCGAAGCAGCGTCGACGAACCAGCCGCGAAGCAGCAACACCGCGGCCCACAGCAGCAGCGCGCCGATAAACCACCAGATCGACCAGCCGCGCCAAAAGTGCAGCAGAAGCAAAAGCAGCATGGTGATCAGCCCCGTCGGATGGAACAGCATATCCACAATCAGGCTCAGCAGCAGACCGCCAAGCCGTCGAAGCAAGCGCACAACTCCACCTCCATGCCGTTGCAGAACGGTTCAAAGCGTCCCAATGCCCGTCGCTCTCCGGTCCTTGACATGCGCACCGGAGAGCGGCGGGCACATAAGGGATGGGTTCGGCAGCCATGTCGTGTGATTCCTGCCGGAACAGAGGGCCGCGAGCCTCAAGGTCGCTCCCATACTCCAAGAATCCGTCAAAACACCGTTGATTGCAGAAGCTGGCGCAACCTGTCAAAAGGCAGCAGCACGGGGATCAGCCAAAAATCCGTCAAAAGCAGTGACCCGTACGGTGTTATCACGCAACGCAAACCTGCAACACTCACAGCAGCAGAATCCCCATCAAAAACGGAGTTTTTGCTGATTTGAGACGGCCGGCGCAATGCGCCGGCCGTCGACCATGGTTGGTTAGAACAGTTTCGTCGGATGCGGTTCTTCAACGGGCTGAATGTTCCACGTCTCCTCCGCGTACTGCCGGATCGTCCGGTCGGACGAAAACTTGCCGGCCGACGCCACGTTGATCAGGCACTTGCGGCCAAAGGCAATCTCATCGCGCGTATCATAGATCGCCTGCAGCTTGCGCTCAATGTAGGGCAGCATCTCCAGCAGTACAAAGTAGTTATCCGGTCTGTGCCAGCTCGCCCCATACAGAAGCGACCGATGCAGATCCGCAAACGCACCGGTGCCGTCGTCGGATACGGTGCCATCGATCAGCGTATCCACAACGCGGCGGATGCGCGGTTCAAACTCATACAGCGTTCTCGGATCATAGCTGTCGCGGCGGGCGTTGAGCTCCTCCACACGATAGCCGAACACATAGTTGTTCTCCTCGCCGGCCTGCTGCACGATCTCGATATTCGCGCCGTCATAGGTGCCGAGCGTCACGGCGCCGTTGAGCATCAGTTTCATATTGCCCGTTCCGGAGGCCTCCGTTCCAGCGGGTGAAATCTGCTCGGAGATGTCCGCCGCCGGCATGATGTGCTCGGCATAGGAGCAGTTGTAGTTCTGCACGAACACCACGCGCATGCGTTCATTGACCGCGGGATCGCTGTTAATCAGTTTGGCGATCTCGTTGATATACTTGATGACGGCCTTGGCGCGGATATAGCCCGGCGCCGCCTTTGCGCCGAAAATAAACGCCGTCGGCGGAAAATCCTGTATGCGGCCGTCCCGAATACCGAAATAGATATCGAGGATTGCAAAGGCATTGAGAAGCTGGCGCTTGTATTCGTGCATACGCTTGACCTGCACGTCAAACACGAAGTGCGGCGGCAGCTGCACGCCCTCCAGCCGCTCGATCACCGCCGAAAGCTGCGCCTTCTTTTGCTGCTTGATATCGCGGAACGCGCGCACATCCGCATCGGACAGGTGCTCGCGCAAGCCCTGCAGGCGGTTCAGATCGGTCATGCAGCCCTCGCCGACGCGCTCATTGATGAACTTCGTCAGTTCGGGGTTGCAAAGGCCGAGCCAGCGGCGCTGCGTAATGCCGTTCGTCTTGTTGTGGAAGCGCTCCGGGTAGAGCCCATACCAGCCCTTGAGCACGTCGCGCTTCAAAATCTCCGTGTGAATGGCGGCAACGCCGTTGACAAACTTCGAGCAGTACACCGCCAGGTTTGCCATGTGGATGAGCTTGCCCTGAATGATGGCCATGTGGCTGCACTCCATGCCGCGCGACATGAGCTCGCCGCACAGCTTGGCATTGATGCGGTAGATGATGTCGAAAATCTCCGGCAGGATGGAGCGGAACAGATCCGCATCCCACTTTTCGAGCGCCTCGGCCATGATGGTATGGTTGGTATAGTTGAAGGTCTCCTCAGCAATGGAGAACGCCTGTTCGAAGTCCAGCCCCTCGCGCATCAGCAGGCGGATCAATTCCGGAATGCTGACGGTCGGATGCGTATCGTTGAGCTGAATCGTCACATGCTTTGCAAAGTCGCTCACCGGACGGCCCTCGCGCTTGAAGCGGAACAGAATGTCCTGCAGCGACGCAGAGGACAGGAAATACTGCTGCTTGAGACGCAGAATTTTCCCCGCAGGCGTAGAATCGTTCGGATAGAGCACGCGGGTAATATCCTCCACGGTGTTCTTCTCCATCACGGCCTTGGCATACTCCTGATCGTTGAAGAGCTGGAAATCGAACTCCTGCATGGGCGCGCTCTCCCACAGGCGGAGCGTGCCGATGTTGTTGGTGCCGTAGCCGATGATCGGCATATCGTAGGGAATGGCGCGAACGGTTTGATCCGCGAAGGCGACGGTGACCTCGTGCGTGTCGCGGCGGCGCCCCCAGGGATCGCCCAGCCGCTGCCAGTCGTCCGCGCTCTCGTGCTGAAACCCATTCTCAAAGCTCTGCTTGAACAGGCCGTACTTATAGCGCAGGCCGTATCCGTCGAGCGGCAAATTCATCGTCGCCGCCGAATCGAGAAAACATGCCGCAAGACGGCCGAGGCCGCCGTTGCCGAGCGCCGCATCCTCAATATCCTCGAACATATTCAGGTCCAGACCGCGCTCCAAAAACGCGGCGCGCACATCCTCCAGAATGCCCAGGGAAAACAGATTGTTATAGACCATGCGCCCCATCAGGTATTCCGCGCTGAAATAATAGGCCTCGCGGGTGCGCTCATGCGCATGGCGGCTCTCATACCAGTTTTCGGCTATCGCATCCATCACAACGCGGCCAAGCGCCTCGTGGAGCTGTCCGGTCGTTGCGTCGGAGAGCGCAACCTGATGGTCGCGTTTGAGCACCAGCTCGATGAGATCCATAATCCGGTCGATTTTCATGTGTTCCTCCATTCCTTTCTCAGGAAACATATCGGTTCAGCAGCTTACCGTTCATTTGTCGTTTGAGCCGCTTTGGGCAGGATTGCCCGATCATTTTACATGAAAGCGCCCAATAAGACTAGTATATAGTATAGCACGTTTTTTCGTCATGTGCAAAATTCCCTGCTGTTTTTTGCGGCATTCCGACGAAAAAACGGGCCGGTGCAAAGCGCCGGCCCAAGTGTAGGAAATCATGAAAAGGGGTCAGGATATTGGTCTGCGGCCGCAGACAAAGTTGCGTCTACTCCAGGAGCCCCGGCACGAGCGCTTGACCACCTCGCCCTCCGAAGCGGACGCATCGATCATCGTGCCGCTGCCGGCATAGATTCCAACGTGGCTGACGCGGTCGCTGCTGTCAGACTTGAAGAAGATCAGGTCGCCCTTTTTCAGGTCGTCCATATCGGTGATCTTCTTCCACGAGGAATTCTGTGAGTAGCCGGAAGCATTCGTGCGGCGCGTATAGACGTCCGCCTGCTTGAGGCAATACCACACGAGGCCCGAGCAATCGAAGGAGTCCGGTCCGCGGTCGCCAAGGATATATGGCTTGCCGAGCTGCTTTTCGGCCGCCTTGATCAGCGTGTTGATGCGGCCCGAAACACTCTTCTTGGCCGCCTCTTCCTCCGCCTTCTTTTTCTCCGCCGCAATCTCCTTTTCGCGCTCGGCAGACGGACGCGCATCCGCGTCGTTGATGGCCTCGATCGTCTTTTCGCCCGCTTTCCCGTCCTGCGACAGGTGGTTGCGCTTCTGGAACGCCTGCACGGCGGCAATGGTATCCGTGCCGTAATAGCCGGTGATCTGACTGCTTCTCAGATATCCAAGATCGTACAGCATCTCCTGAAACGTTTTGATATCCTTGCCCTCAGCGCCCTCATACATGACGTATGGCTTGGCCTCCTTGGACATGAGCATATCGTACGTCTGATTGCCCACAATACCATCCTGCTGCAAAGCATGCTGGCGTTGGAAGAGCTGCACGGCGAACTTTGTGGCCGGGCCGAAATAGTCGGTCGGTTCGTCGGCCACCAGATATCCAAGCTCCATCAGCCGCTCCTGCAGGGCAATGATCTCCTCACCCTCATCATGCTTCTCGAACTGAATGACCGGCGTTGGCTCGGGCGTTGGCTCCGCAGCGGGCGTCGGCGTGCCGGCAGCGGCAGCATCGGCGTCATTGGGCGCATCGGTCGGATCCGGCAGGCTCGCCGGGTCGGCATCCCCTTCCCCCGTGCGCGCGGCTTCGGGCAGATGGAACGTCGTCTGCGGCGCCGTAGTGCTTGTCCCCGGCTGCACCGCTGCCTGCGCCTTGCGCGCGTTCGGCACGGTAATGAGGAGCACCACCGCCACGATCAAAAACACAAGAACGCAGCCGCAGAAGACACACGTCGCTCTGCCAAGGCGATAGCAGGTGCGCAAAAAGCGTCGAAGCGCCTGTGAACAGGCGGCGCTGATCTTTGTTCCCAGCCGGTAGCAGCCGCGCAAAAACCGTTTCAACCCGCGGTGGGATCGCTGCGGCGGCTGCCGATGGTGCATGCTCGTCATACTCGTTCTATCCTATCATTCGATTCAAAATTTGGTACGGTATCAATGTACCGTTCCCCGCAGCATTTGACAAGAGCAATCGCCAAAATGTCATACAAAGTTTAATTTTATCGCTGCACAAACCTCTTTTTACAGCAAACGGCCCGGCCGATAACGATCGGCCGGGCCGCCCGTTCCGTTTTCATTCCGCCCGCTGCTGGCCGAGGATCTCGCGCTGTGCGCGCTTGGTCAGCTTTTCAAGCACGAGCCGATACGACATTTCGCACATGCCCTCGAGTACATCCTTCGGCACTGCGCCATCGAGATATACCGAGTTCCAATTTCGCTTGTCGGAATAGAACCCCGGCACCACGTCCGCATACTGCTGCCGAAACAGCTCGGCCAGCACCGGTTCGCACTTGAGAATGACCATCTCACGGCCCGCATGCACGCCATGTTCCTGACCGGGGCAGCACACGGCGGCAAACTGCTTTCCGCCGACCAGATAGCGCATCCAGCCCCACTCGGCCTTGTACGCCTTCTGTGCGCCCGGCTTTTGCAGCAAGCAGGCATCCAGCCATGGATATCGGTTCATGGTTCGCTCCTCTCAGCGCGCGGCCGCCATACGGTAGATCGCGAGCATATCCTTCTCGTAGAGCACCTTTGCCGAGCCCTTTTTCCCCCCGCTGGCCACGCTGCACTGGCGCGCCATGGTCACAAGCTGTTCCTCGGTCGGCCTGAGTCCCAGCTCGGCAAAGCTCGTGGGCATGCCGATGGCACGGTAGAAAGTCTCCATCGCCTCAATACCGCGAAGCGCAACCTCTTCCGGCGCGCCTTCATCCGCAACATCCATCACGTTCACCGCGAACGCATGGAAGCGCGGCAGGCACTCGCGATATACATACCTCGCCCAGCTTCCCCACAGCGCCGCAAGTCCCGCGCCATGCGCCACATCGAACATGCCGCCGACCTCATGCTCCATCAGATGGGTTGCAAAATCGTTGTCCTTGCTGCCGCATCCGGTCAAGCCGTTGTGCGAAAGGCTGCTCGCCCACATCACCTCGGCACGCGCGTCATAGTTCTCCGGGTCGTCCCGCAGGACCAGCGCGTTCTTCATCACGGTGCGCAGCAGTCCTTCCGCAATGCGGTCCGTCAGCTCCATGCTTCCGCCGGAAACGAAGTATCGCTCCATCGTGTGCATCATGATGTCCGTGCAGCCGCAGGCGGTCTGGTAGGCGGGCAGCGTGATCGTGAGTTCGGGGTTCATGATCGCCAGCGCCGGACGGCAGATATCGTTGTTGTAGCCGCGCTTGAACCAGTTCTCCTCGTTCGTAATGACGGAGGAATTGCTCATTTCGCTCCCGGCCGCCGCAATGGTCAGCACAGCGCCGATGGGCAGGCAGGCCTTGGCCTGCCGCGTATGCGCATAGAAATCCCAGACGTCGCCCTCATTGGCCACGCCGTAGCCGATCGCCTTTGCCGAGTCGATCACGCTGCCGCCGCCCACCGCAAGGATGAAATCAACCCCCGCGTCCTTCGCCAGTTCGATGCCGCGGTACACGAGCGAGAGCCGCGGATTGGGCACCACGCCCCCCAGTTCCACATAGGGCACCTCCGCAGCGTCCAGCGACGCCTTCACGCGCGCAAGCAGACCGGACCGCACCACGCTGCCGCCGCCGTAATGGATCAAAACCTTCTTACAGCCGCGCGCCTTCAGCAGCGCGCCGGTTCGGTTCTCCGCGCCGCGGCCAAAAACGACCTCGGTCGGCGTGTGATATGTAAAATCAAACATAAACGCTCCTTTCCGGTGAAAACGAACGCCCGCTTCCTTGATCTGTGCGGGCGTTTGGATGCTTTATTCTTCCTTCTGTGCGGCAATCACGCCAAGCGCAACCTCCGCCACATGCTCCGCCGTAAAGCCGAACTCCTTGAACAGCGTTGCCTGCGGGCCGGAAGCGCCGAACGTATCGCGGCCGATCACCGCGCCGTCCAGACCGACGTACTTATGCCATCCGAACGATGCGCCCGCCTCGATGGCCACGCGCGCGCGGACCGCCTTGGGCAGCACGCTCTCGCGATACGCCTCGTCCTGCGCATCGAACAGCTCCAGCGACGGCATGGACACGATGCGCGCCGTATATCCGCGCACGGAAAGCATGTCCGCCGCTTTGAACGCAAGCTCCACCTCCGAGCCGCTGGCCATCAGGATCACATCCGGACCGCCCTTGGGCTCGCGCAGGATATAGCCGCCGCGCAGCGCACCCGCGCCGGTCTTTTCATACAGCGGCAAGTTCTGGCGGGTGAGCGCCAGCACCGTCGGCCCCTTGGCCTGCAGCGCCGCAACATAGCCGGCCGCAACCTCCTTCGCGTCGGCCGGGCGGAACACGATCGTGTTCGGCGTGGCGCGCAGGGCCGCGAGCTGCTCGATGGGCTGATGGGTCGGGCCGTCCTCGCCGACGCCGATGCTGTCGTGCGTGAGGATGAACAGAACCGGAAGCTGCATGAGCGCGCTCAGGCGCAGCGCGGGCTTGACATAATCGGCAAACACGAAGAACGTGGCGCAGAATGTACGCAGACCGCCGTAGAGCGCAATGCCGTTGCACGCGCAGGTCATCGCCATCTCGCGAACGCCGAAATGCACGGTTTTACCGGCATAGTTGTCAAACGCAAACGAGGTTTCGCCCTTGAGCGCGGTCTTGTTGGACGGCGCAAGGTCTGCGCTGCCGCCGAACAGGTTCGGCAGGCGCTGGTTCAGGCGGTTGAGCACCTCGCCGGAGGAGGCGCGCGTCGCGGCCTTGCCCTCAAACTGCCAGAACGTCTCGTCGTTCACAAGATCGACCGGCAGTTCCACCCGGTGGTCGGCCTTCCACTGCGCCGCCAATTCCGGGTATGCCTTCTCATAAGCGGCGAACAGCGCGTTCCACGCATCCTCGGCCGGCTGCTTGCTGTCGATGATCGTCTGCATATGATCGTACACCTCGGCGGGCACCTCAAACGGGCCGTATTCCCAGCCGAAGCCGCGCTTCATTTCGTCGATATTCTCCTGCCCCAGCGGTTCGCCATGCACCTTTGGCGTACCGGCGAGCGGAGAGCCGTGGCCGATCTCGGTCTTGTAGATGATGAGGGACGGATGCTCCGTGTCCGCGCGGGCCGCTTCGAGCGCGGCGGCGATGGCTTCGGTGTCCTCGCCGTTCTCCACGGTCTGCACCTGCCAGCCATAAGCGGCAAAGCGGGCCGCCACGTCCTCGCAGAACGTGATGTCGGTTGCGCCCTCGATGGTGATCCGGTTGCTGTCGTACATGGCGATCAGCTTGCCGAGGCGCATCGTGCCCGCCATCGAGGCGGCCTCATGGCTCACGCCCTCCATCATGCAGCCGTCGCCCATGATCACATAGGTATAGTTGTCAACGATCGGGAAGCCCTCCCGGTTATAGATCGCCGCAAGATGCGCCTCCGCCATGGCCATGCCGACCGCCATACCAAAGCCCTGGCCGAGCGGGCCGGTGGTCGCCTCTACGCCGCGCGTGTGGCCATGCTCCGGATGGCCGGGCGTGCGGCTGCCATACTGGCGGAAATTCTTCAGATCGTCCATGGTCAGTCCATAGCCGAACAAATGCAGCAGCGTATACTCCAGCATGGAGGCGTGACCGGAGGAGAGCACGAACCGGTCGCGCGCGGGCCAATCCGGATTCTTCGGGTTGTGCTTCATCTGCTTCCACAGCGTGAACGCCGCGGGCGCGCTGCCGATGGCAAGGCCGGGATGGCCGCTGTTGGCCTTCTGCACCGCTTCCGCAGTCAACACGCGCATTGCCGTAATTGCAAGCTGATCGTTCTTCATATCGTGAACCTCCATCATCAATATCATTTATGTACCCATTTCACTGGATATAGTATACCAGAAAGGTTTTCAAACGGCAACCGATGTTCGGCACTGTTTCCGCGAAAAACGGCGTATTTTGAAAAGTTTCCCGCTAAAACGGGCGCCTTCGTTGTCGTTGGCTGGTATATCAGTCGGCGCCAAGCCAATCGGCTGCTCGCCGCCGCTTTCCGGCGTCCTTGTGACGGGCGCGCGTTCCATGCGCTTTGTCATTACAGCGCCGCCGCTGTCCATCCAGCATTCACAGGGCCGGCGCGATCACGCGCCGGCCCTGTTCCGCTTTGTTCGTTTTCGGGACGTCAGGCATGTTTGCCCGTTCCGGTGGCAACATGAATGGCTGCGATGAGCACCTGCGCCACCAGCGCGCCGATCAGACACTGCATTGCGTTGAAGCCAACGTTCACCCACGCGGACGGCACGCCATAGAGCAGCGATTCATACGCGAAGTAGCCGGCCGGCACCAGCAGCGCCGACAACAGCAGCGCTGCAACCGACAGCTTTTTTTGGCATTTTCCTGAGCAAAAACGCGGCCAGCAGCGCCACGCCGCCCTTGATGACAAGCGTTGCCGGCGCATACACGCCAAAGCCAAGGAACAGATCGGCCAGCGCGGAGCCGACGCCCGCGCAGGCGGCTCCCCACCAACCGCCGAGCAGCGCAGCCGCCGTCAGCACACCCGCGTCACCGAGGTTGATATAGCCCGCGCCGCCGGGGATCGGGATGGATACCACGGCGGTCAGCAGAAAGATCATGGCTGCCAGCAGTCCGGCCTTGGCCAGCTTTTGAATCATTTTGTCCTTCATTGGTATTTCCTCTTCCTAATGCATGCAGACCCACAGCCGATCTCGCCGTGGGTCTGCCATTTCTGTGGTTTTCCTATGCCGTTATGCCTGCGCCTGCTCGATGGCCACGGCGATGGCGACGGTTGCGCCGACCATCGGGTTGTTGCCCATGCCGATGAGGCCCATCATCTCGACATGCGCCGGGACGGAGGAAGAGCCCGCAAACTGCGCATCGCTGTGCATGCGGCCCATGGTGTCGGTCATGCCGTAGGAAGCCGGACCGGCCGCCATGTTGTCGGGATGCAGCGTTCTGCCCGTGCCGCCGCCGGAAGCAACGGAGAAGTACTTCTTGCCGTTCTCCACGCACCACTTCTTGTAGGTGCCGGCAACCGGATGCTGGAAGCGGGTCGGGTTGGTGGAGTTGCCGGTGATGGACACGTCCACCTTCTCGTGGCGCATGATGGCAACGCCCTCGTTCACATCGTCCGCGCCGTAGCAGCGAACCTTGGCGCGGTCGCCGTCGGAGAACGCCTTCTCAGAGACGATTTTGAGCTCGCCCGTCTTGTAATCATACTCGGTTTCCACCGACGTGAAGCCGTTGATACGAGAAATGATGTAGGCCGCGTCCTTGCCCAGACCGTTCAGGATGACCTGCAGCGGCTGCTTGCGGACCTGATTGGCCGTGCGCGCGATACCGATGGCGCCCTCTGCGGCCGCAAAGCTCTCATGGCCGGCCAGGAAGGCAAAGCAATGCGTCTCCTCACGCAGCAGCATCGCCGCGAGGTTGCCGTGGCCGCAGCCGACGTTGCGCTGGTCGGCAACGGAGCCCGGAATGCAGAACGACTGCAGGCCGACGCCGATGAGTTCGGCGGCCTGTGCCGCGGTTTTGACGCCCTTCTTGAGTGCGATCGCCGCGCCGACGGTGTAGGCCCAGCACGCGTTTTCAAACGCGATGGGCTGGATGCCCTTGACGATACCGGCAGCGTCTACGCCCGCTTCGTCACAGATGCGCTTGGCATCCTCGAGCCCGTTGATGCCGTACTCGGCGAGGACGGCGTTGATCTTATCGATTCTTCTTTCGTAACCTTCAAACGTAATCATGCTGTACCTCCCCTTACTGCTTGCGCGGGTCGATTACCTGAACGGCCTGATCGAAGCGGCCGTAGGTGCCGATGTTCTTCTCGTAAGCCTCTTTGGGATCAACGCCCTTCTTGATCGCTTCCATCATCTTGCCCAGGTGCACAAACTTGTAGCCGATGATCTCGCCGTTCTCGTCCAGACCGATGCCGAGGCAGTAGCCCTCGGCCATCTCCAGATAGCGGGGGCCCTTGGCGCGGGTACCGTACATGGTGCCGATCTGCGAGCGCAGGCCCTTTCCGAGATCCTCGAGACCGGCGCCGATCGTCAGGCCGTCGTCCGAGAATGCGCTCTGCGTGCGGCCGTATACGATCTGGAGGAACAATTCCCGCATGGCGGTGTTGATCGCGTCGCAGACGAGGTCGGAATTGAGCGCTTCGAGAATGGTTTTGCCGGGCAGGATCTCCGCCGCCATTGCGGCCGAATGCGTCATGCCGGAGCAGCCGAGCGTCTCAACAAGCGCCTCTTCGATGACGCCGTTTTTGACATTGAGCGTCAGTTTGCAGGCGCCCTGCTGCGGCGCGCACCAGCCTACGCCGTGCGTGAGGCCGCTGATATCGCTGATTTGCTTTGCTTTAACCCACTTGCCCTCCTCCGGAATCGGAGCGGGATCGTGCTTTGCGCCCTTCATAACGCAAACCATTTCTTCCACATCGCGGGAATATTGCATGATGGAACTCCTCCTTTTCATACTCTGCGGCAGGCCTGTCCCACCGCTGTTTCCATATTGCTACAGGATATAGTATATCATTGCCAAATCCGGTGCGCAAGATATCCGCCGGCAAAAAACGAGCAAAAAATATGCGCCGGTCTGCAAAGCGCCGCGCTGTGCAGACCGGCCGCACGCAGAAAGAATCCGCCCGTGGTTTGCAGCAGCCGGCAGCGTGGTTTGTAACGGCGGGCTGCGTTGTAAAACCGAACGAAGCGGGATGCTCCGCCGCATTTTGCCCTTTCCTTCACCGGCGGATCAGCAGCACGGTCAGGTCGTTCACATTGGTGCCGGTCGGTCCGGTTTTGATCAGGCCGCCGGTCAGGGAGAGCGCGTGATAGGCGTCGTTGTTTTGCAGCACATCGGGGATCAGGACATTCCGGCGGCGCAGCGATTCGCAGGTTCCGCCGTCGACGTAGCCGCCCGCCGCGTCGGTCGGGCCGTCGGTGCCGTCGGAGCCGACGGAGAACAGCGCCGTATCCCGCAGGCCGGCAAGGCCCTGTGCGGCGGAGAGCGCCAGTTCCTGATTGCGCCCGCCGAGTCCCTGCCCGGTCACATGCACGACCGTCTCCCCGCCCGCAATAAACGCGACGGACTCGCCCGTATCCTGATGATACGCAGCAATGGAGGCAAAGAAACTGCCCGCCTCGCGCGCCTCGCAGCACAGGCTCGCGGTCAGTACCACAGGCCGATAGCCGAGCGCGCGGCACGCCGTCTCCGCCGCCGCGCACAGCTGCCGCACGCTGCCGGTCACATGCGTCTCCACATTGGAAAGCGCCTTGGGCGTCTCCCGCCTGAGCAGCGCAGCCGCCTCCGGCGAGAGCGGCAGCCCATATTTTTCTGCTATGCGCGCTGCCTGTTCCGCGGTCGAATTGTCGGGATACGCCGGTCCGGAGGCGATCATGTCCAGCGGGTCGCCTATGATATCGGACAACACGATGGAAAACACGCGCGCGGGTGCGCACAGCTTTGCAAAACGGCCGCCCTTGACGGCAGACAGCCGCTTGCGGATTGTATTGATCTCCACAATATCCGCGCCGCTGGAGAGCAGCCGATGGGTCAGTTCCGCCAGTTCTTCCTCTTTTATTTCTTCGGATAAATACTTGGCAATGAGTCTTGCGATATGGAAATATTGGTTTATCATAATTCACATGTTTTAATCGTTGTTTATATTAAAACAGGTGAATTGAAAAGCAGGGTGTATTAAAAATGATTTTTTTTTTTAAGAAACTATAGAAAGTAGAAAAGCAGATAGTAATAATCCTTCAAATATCCGCGCAATTTACGATAGGCAATCTTTTTTTGAGAGTGTACCGTCTCTCCTGAAATATTCAATGCTTCCGCTATTTCAGGGTTCGTCTTTCCTTCAAGCGCCAGCCGCATAATGTTCTTCATTTGTGGCGGCAATTTGTCGATAGCATCCACTAATATACGGTAGCTTTCCTCGGCGATAACCTTGTCCTGAAAAAAAGAGTCTTTGCCCATCTCCATGACTTTTTGGGCATACTCATTCATTACTTTAGTGTGCTCCAATTCGTTCAGGGATTTATTGCGGACGGAAGTATAGAGGAAGGATTTAATCTGATGTACATACATGAAATCATCCCTCAACTGCCACAACTTTCCTGAACAATGTCAGCGGCCAACGCATCATCTTCGACATACTGGTTGGCAAACATACATAGGGTTATGTAGTATTTGTCAAATATAAAGCGGAACTGCGCTTCATCAGTCAGTTTAATGCTTATGTTTTCTGTTGTGTGAACCACGTATATCCTTTCTTTTGGTTACAAATATACCATTTGAAAATTATGTAACCAAAAAAAAGTGAAATATCACAA
>ERZ857882.1187-NODE-1187-length-31340-cov-22.863801_pt1 | contig 31340 bp, 23 predicted proteins | sample MGYA00519697_ERZ857882 | MGnify/ENA primary metagenome ERZ857882 (study PRJEB31778, sample SAMEA3449373) | human gut metagenome | biome: human gut; feature: human-associated habitat; material: faeces | place: United Kingdom | collected 2010/2012 ...
ATGAGCCCCACGCACGTGGTCAGGCAGGCCAGGGTAAAGATGACGGCCAGCAGTACCGCACCCGGCTCGCCAAACAGCTGATGCACGATGCACCGCAGCGTCCACGCGCCGTTCTCCTGGATGGGATAAACGCCGCTGCTGCACATACCCATATAGGTCAGCATCATATACACCAGCGCCAGGATCGCGCCTGCCAGCAGCCCAGCCAGGCGGGTATAGCGCAGGCGATCGCGCTTTTCACGCAGCCCGAAGCCGCCCAGCGTGGTAGAAATGACCAGGCCGAAGTTCAGCGCTGCGATGGTATCCATGGTCTGATAGCCCTCGGCAAAGCCCTTCAGGAAGGGCGCGGTCTGATAGGCCGATTGCGGAGCGGCAACCTCCACCTGCCCACGCGCCAGAAAGCTGATAAACAGGAACACCAGCAACGCCAGCAGGCTTGGCGTCAGCACATGGCCGATGCGGCTAACCAGCTTGCCCGGTGTCAGGCATAGCCACAGCGCCACCAGGAAGAACAGCAGCGAATACACCACCATCCACAGCGTGGCGTTTGCATCCTCGGGAAGGTAGGGAGCCACGGCCATCTCAAAGGGCACGGAGGCCGCGCGCGGAATGCCCAGTCCCGGCCCGATGGACAGGTAAATCAGCAGCGTAAATACCAGCGCAAAGCGCGGCCCTGCCTGCTGAGCCAGGCGATCCAGCCCGTCAAAGCGCGCCACCACAATCACCCCCAGCACCGGCAGCACCACGGCTGTGAGCAAAAACCCCAGCATGGCCGGCAGCGTCGCGCTGCCCGCATTTTGCCCCAGGAAGGGCGGAAAGATCAGATTTCCCGCCCCAAAGAACAGGGAAAACAGCATAAAGCTTACCAGCACCTTGTTTCTCTTGCCCAGTTTCATCTTGTTTCTTCTCCTTTGTTTTTGCAATAATAAAAGACCCGTCTCAAATTGCTTTGAGACGAGCCTTGCAAACGCAATTCCCGCGGTACCACTCAAATTGCAGAAAATAAATTCTGCCGCTTTCAGGCTCCAACAAGCCCTATGCACTAACGTAGCCTTCACGGAAATCCCTACTCGCGCCGCTTTGGGGATTTCAGCTCGGAAGTGATAGGATTCCCTGACGCTGCCCGCCGGGCTTCCACCCTTCCCGGCTCTCTGTAGGACAAAGCTGTCAAATCCGTCTTCGTCATCGCCTTTGTGTTCACTTGTCGATAGGCAGTATAGCACCTGGCCTCGCGTCTGTCAAGCATGGTTTGCACGCGCAGGATAGACAATTTAAATACAAAGTGTTATAATTACATGCTACTTTTCACTTACGGAGGAGTACCATGAGCAAAAAGCTGCTGATGATTGTCAATCCAGCCGCTGGAAAAGGCAAAGGTCGCGTGTATGAGCAGCGCGTTTCCGCGCTTTATACACAGGCAGGCTGGGATTGCGATATCCGCAACACGCAGGGCGCGTCCATCCCACGCGAATCCGACGCGGTGCTCTACACCCACGCCGGTCCGGAAGTGGCGGTCGCCTCCACCAAGGCGTTCGTGGCGCAGATCACCGCCGCATACGTGCTCGGCCTGTATCTGGCCCAAGTCAAGGGTGCCATGTATCGAGACGAAATCGCCCAGACTTTGGACTCTCTGAAGGACATGCCCCGCAAGATCCAGTGGGTCCTCGACACCCAGACCAAGACCGTGCAGGAGGCCGCCAAGCAGATGGTGGACGCGAAGTCCTTCCTGTTCCTCGGACGTCATGTGGGGTATCCGGTCGCCATGGAAGGCGCGCTGAAGCTCAAGGAGATCGCCTACACCTTCACCGAGGGCTTCGCCGCGGGAGAGCTCAAGCATGGTCCGATCGCGCTGGTCGACGAGGGCGAGCCGGTCGTGTTCATCGTGCCGCCCGCGCGCGGACGCAACGTGCTGCACGCCAAAGTCATCTCCGGTATCGAGGAGGTCAAGGCCCGCGGCGCCTACATCATCGCCGTGGCCGAGGAGAACGATCCGGATGTGGAGCGTTACGCCGACGTGGTGTTCTGGCGTCCCGCATGCCCGACGCTGATGAGCCCGCTGGTGGACGTGGTGCCGCTGCAGCTGTTCGCCATGGACATGGCCAAGCTCAAGAACTACGACGTGGACAAGCCGCGCAACCTCGCCAAGTCAGTCACCGTTGAGTGACGAACGCAGGCACCGTTACGTGCTCGAGGAACCTCATATTCCCTTCGAATATGAGGTTCTGTACGAGGACGAGAACATCATCGTCATCGACAAGCCGCATTTCCTCGCCACCACGCCACGCGGCATGTGGTATCGCGAAACCGCGCTGGTCCGGTTGTGCGAGCGGTACGACGAGCCGAACATCACGCCGGCGCACCGTTTGGACCGACTGACCGCAGGCGTCGTCGTGTTCGTACGTAATCCGTCTGCGCGAGGCGCGTACCAGATGCTGTTCCAAAATCGCAAAACCGTCAAAACCTACGAATGCCTGGCTCCGCTCGCCCCTGTGCGACGGCCGCGGTACGGAACGGCGGTCCGCATCGATCGGCATATGCCGTTTCCGCTGGTACGCAGGTCGCATATCAACAAGGACCGCGGACGATTGCAGGCGTACGAAAGCGCCGACGTGCCCAACGCGGAAACGCTGATCGAACGGGGAAGCGGCATCCGCTTCGTTGCCGGCAGACCGTACGTGAATTACACGCTGCATCCGAAAACCGGCAAGACGCACCAGTTGCGCGTGCATATGAATTCGCTCGGACTGGCGATACTGGGCGACGATTTCTACCCGGACATCGTGCAGCGCGCGTACGACGACTTCTCGCAACCCTTGGAATTGGTGGCGCGCGAACTGCGATTCGATGACCCGCTCAACGGCGAGCCACGTCGATTCGTATCGCACGTGCCGTTGGGCGCGGGCTTATAGAAACCCACGATTTTGGACATTCCCCTATCTCGTCCGACACGCCCGATTATCATGGCGTTCTGTTGACTTGCCGGAGCGTTTCCGGCATCACGAGAGTAAGAGAGAACCATGGGTAAAATCTCGAAAGCCGTCCGCGGCATCGCCGACATCTACAACGGCGCATCGCTGATCGTCCGTATCATCGTCGGCCTGATCATCGGCACCGTGCTGGCATTGACCATGCCCCACGTGACCTGGATCGGCGAATTCGGCACCCTGTTCGTGGCCGCGTTGAAGGCCGTGGCACCGATTCTGGTGTTCGTACTGGTGGCCAGCGCCCTTGCGCAGGGCACGTCGAAACTCGACCGCCGTTTCGGCACCGTGCTGTTCCTGTACCTGTTCACCACGTTCCTGGCAGCGGTCGTGGCCGTGCTGACCTCCCGTCTATTCCCGCAGACCCTGTCCTTGGGCAAGGCCGCCAAAGCCGACGTGGTGCCGCAAGGCCTTTCCGAAGTCATCCAGACGCTGCTGACCAACATCGTGGCCAATCCGATCCAGGCCATCATCGACGGCAACTACATCTGCATCCTGATGTGGGCCTGCCTGTTCGGACTCGCCATGAAGTCCATCGCCAACGAAAGCTCCAAAGCGTTCATGGCCAACGTGGCCGACGCCGTGTCCCAGGTGATCCGCTGGGTCATCAACCTCGCCCCGTTCGGCATCATGGGCCTCGTGTTCACCAACGTGGCCGACAACGGCCTGTCCGCGTTCACCAAGTACGGCAGCCTGCTGCTCCTGCTCGTCGGCACCATGCTGCTCATGGTGCTCGTGTTCGGCCCGCTCGTCATCTTCATCTTCCTGCGCCGCAACCCGTACCCGCTGGTCTACCGCTGCTTCAAGGAATCCGGCCTGACCGCGTTCTTCACCCGCTCCTCCGCTGCGAACATCCCCGTCAACATGCAGCTGTGCGAGAAGCTCGGGCTTGACAAGGACATGTACTCCGTGTCCATTCCGCTGGGCGCCACCATCAACATGAACGGCGCGGCCATCACCATCACCATCATGGCCATGGCTGCCGCCAACACGCTCGGCATCCAGATCTCCCTGCCGGCGGCCATCCTGCTGTCCGTGGTCTCCGCGCTCGGCGCATGCGGCGCGTCCGGCGTGGCAGGCGGCTCGCTGCTGCTCATCCCGATGGCCTGCTCGCTGTTCGGCATCAGCAACGACATCGCCATGCAGGTGGTGGGCGTCGGCTTCATCATCGGCGTCATCCAGGATTCCGTGGAAACCTGCCTGAACTCCGCGTCCGATGTGGAGTTCGCGGCCACCGCCGAATACCATGCCTGGCTCAAGCAGGGCCGTCAGCTGCCGGCCTTCATGTATTCCAAGAAGGAACGCGCCAAGCTCGGCATCGAAGCTTGATTGCGTACCGGCTTAGCCGCCGATGCGATATCGCAGGGAACCGCTTTTGGAAGTTCGCTTCCGGAGCGGTTCTTCCGCATTCGGCGTATTTGGGTGGATATGGGGAGCCTTTCCAGGCTTGTGCGTGGCTTCCGCATGACCCGTATAATCTTATGGTGGTAATCGCAGGCGAAATACAAAACGGAGGTCCGTGGGCGTGGTGCTGAAATCGGCGAAACTGGTGAAGCAGCTCATCGCCATCTGCTGCGCGGGCGTCATGGCGGCCAGCGCCGCCGCATGCGGGGCCAATACGGACACACGCACACAGATCACCGTATGGTCGTGGGAGCCGAGCATGAAACAGGTCATCGCCGGCTTCGAAAAAGACAATCCCGACATCCACGTGGTTTGGAAGAACACCAGCGGTTACGACAAACTCAACAACGCCATCCAAGACGGTTACGGCATTCCCGACGTGGTGCAGCTGGAATATTACGCATTGCGCCAGTACGCGGTCAGCAGCCAGCTCGTGCCCATCACCGGCAGAACCGAAGGCTATGCCGATTTCTACACGCCCGGCACCTGGGCGTCGGTGCAGCTCAACGGACGGGTGTACGGGCTTCCCATGGACTCCGGCCCGATGGCCTTCTTCTATAACAACAGCGTGTTCGAACAGGTTGGCGTGGACGCGTCCAAGATCCGCACATGGGACGACTACTACGAGGCCGCCAAAAAACTCAAGAAAATCGGCGTGTACATCACCGCCGATTCCGGCGACGCCAGCTTCTACGACACGATGATCTGGCTCGCCGGCGGACGCCCGTTCTCCACGTCCAACGATGGCAAGAACGTGACCATCAGACTCACCGAAGATAAAGGCACCCGCGAATTCACCGAATTCTGGCAGAAGATGATCGATGAGGGTTTGGTGGCAACAAACCTCACGTCATGGTCGGATCGATGGAAATCGGCCGTGGGACAAGGCAAAGTCGCCTCGCTGTTCTCCGGCGCATGGCTGCCTTCGCTGCTCATGTCCGACATTCCCGGCGCGGCCGGCCTGTGGCGCGTGGCCCAGATGCCGACGCCCGACGGCAAGGCCACCACATCGGAAAACGGCGGTTCGGCCCTTGCCGTGCTGCAACGTTCCCGCAAACCCGAAGCCTCATACCGTTTCATCGAATACGCCTGCCACAATGCCAAAGGCATCACAACCCGCGTGGATGGCGGCGCGTTCCCAGCCGACAAAAACACCCTATCCGACTCGAAATTCCTCAGCAAGACCACGGTGACCGACGACCGTGGCATCGAAGTGCCCTATTTCGGCGGGCAGGAATACAACCGCGTGCTGTCCCAGGCCGCGGAGAACGTGTCGACCGGATACCAGTATCTGCCGTTCGAAGTGTATGCGCGCAGCGACTTCCGGTCCACGGTGGGCAAGGCCTACAAATGGTCGAGCCTGCTGCGCAAAGAGCAGAACAGGCTCAACATCATCGCCGCAGGCGGTCAGGTCTCCGACACCTCCAACATCGGCGATGCGTTGAAGAACACCGAATCGTCCGACCGCATCAAACTTAAGGGCGGCATAGCCCTATGGCAGAAGGACCTGAAAGAATACGGAGCCAACCAGGGTTTCACCATCCAATAGCGTCTGTGTAATTGGTTTAATCGATTGCGGCCTGCGGATAGCGCATTATCCGCAGGCCGTCGGTTTTCAGATTGCCGGGCTATGATCGCCGGTTCCCGTCGCTGGCTCTTGAATCAGCGGACGTTGCGGTCGTAGATGTGCCGCATGCCCTTGAAAATCAGGTCCGGATCGTAAATGTCGATCATGTTCGTGTCGTCGGCGAACACGCGGCTCAATCCGCCCGTCGCCACCACACGGAAATCCTCGTCGATCTCCTTATGGAACTGCGCGATCGTGCGTTCGATGCCGCCGAGGAAGTTGTAGTACAGGCCCGCCTGCATGGCCGGTTTCGTGGACTTCGCCAGAATCGACTTCGGACGGGTGATCTCCACTTCCGGCAGCTGCGCCGTCCCTTCCCACAGTGCGGCCGCGGCGGTGCGGATACCGGTGGTGATCAGTCCGGAAATCACCGACGCGTCCGCGGTGACGTAGTTGAACGTGGTGGCCGTGCCGAAATCAGCCACCAGAATCGGCCCGCCATACTCGTAATACGCGCCCGCGCAGTCGGCGATGCAGTCCGCGCCCATGTTCTGCGGATTGTCCATGCGGATGTTGAGTCCCGTTTTGATGCCCGGTCCCACGATCATCGGATCGATGTCGAGGAACTTCACGATGCTCGCACGGAACGAATGCATGACCTTCGGCACCACGGACGAAATGATCACATCATCGACATCCGCCGGCTTGTAGCCGCTCAAAGCCAGGAACTGCGTGATCATCAGCCCGTATTCGTCGGACGTGTGGTTCGCCTTCGTGGTGATGCGGTACGTGCCCGCGATGCGCCCATCGTCGATGAAACCGATCACGACGTTCGTGTTGCCGATATCCACAGCCATCAGAAGCATGTTGCGTTCTCCTTCGCGTTTTGCGGAAGTTCCGTTGAAATATTGCGATTATTGCGATTGATACGGTTATTGCGATTCGAAAATGCTGCGGTTAGCGCCGTTCGCCGTCCGCACGCATGGCTGCGAGCTTGACAAGAATACGTTTCGCAAGTGCGTCCTTGCCCATCTTGCTCCACCGTTCGATGCTTGGCCTGTCTGCGGTTTCGCCCGGCGTCAGCACCGTCACCACGTTCGTGTCCGCTGCGAAACCGGCGCCGGGGGTGCGCAGATTGTTGGCCACCAGCATGTCGCAATGCTTGCCGTTAAGCTTCTTCGCCGCGTTGGCCTCAAGGTCGCGCGTCTCCATGGCGAATCCGCACAATGTCTGGTCCGGCCGCTTATGCTCGCCGGCCCAAGCCAGAATGTCCGGATTCGACGTGAGCTCGAGCTCGATGCCGCTGCGCCCGTTCTTCTTGATCTTGTCCCGGGCCTGCTCGACCGGACGGAAATCGCCGACGGCCGCGGCCATGACGGTGATGTCCGTGTCCGAGAAACGGCTCGTCACCACATCGAACATATCCCGTGCGGTCGTGACATCGACCACATCCACGCCATACGGGGCGTCCAACGCCACCGGACCGGATACAAGCGTCACCTGCGCGCCCAGATCGCGTGCCTGTTCGGCCAGAGCGTACCCCATCTTGCCGGTGGAATGGTTGGTGAGGAACCGCACCGGATCAAGCGGCTCCTGCGTCGGGCCGGCGGTGACGAGCACGGCAAGTCCCTTAAGCGGCAGCTCGCCGTCCGGACGATTCGCAAGCAGCAGCGCTTTCACCGCCGTTTCGATGCGTGCCGGCTCCTCCATACGTCCCTTGCCGGCGTCGCCGCAGGCCAGCATGCCGCTTTCCGGCTCCACAATCGTCCAACCGAGCTCACGGCAGGTATTGAGATTGCGTTGCGTCACGGCGTTTTCATACATATGCACGTTCATGGCGGGGCACAGGACCTTCGGTCCCTTGTCGTACGCGAGTATGGTGCTGGTCAGCTGGTCATCGGCGATGCCGCAGGCGATTTTCGCGATGATATCGGCGCTCGCCGGAGCGACTGCCAGCAGATTCGCCCACTTCGCGTCGGCCACGTGGCTGATCTGCAGCGGACCGTCCGGTCCGGGCGTCACGTCGGCCGTAGCGCCGGGACGATGTCCGGCGGCGAACATGGACGTGCGTGTCGGCGTGTGGGTGAGGGAACTGAACGTCAGGGGAGTGACGAACTCCTGTGCGGCGGCGGTCATCACCACACGCACCTCATGCCCCTGCTTGCTCCAATCGGAGGCGAGATGGCAGGCCTTGAACGCGGCGATGCTGCCGGTGACCCCCAAAAGAATATGCGCCATGGATCAACCGTCCTTCTCGTTGTGACCTGCCGCGACTGCGTCAAGTATATAACCGGGCCGAAGCCTCCGCGCGCTTTGCGGGCGAATCCGAACGGGCCGCGGGTATGGCGGACGGTAGAATCAGGCCGTGGTGATCGACCTCACGCAGGCGGTCAACCGCAATCACAACACATAATCGAAAATACGAAGAGGAGAAATCCCATGTCGTCACCTACCGGTGCGCACGGCGAAGCCGACGCAACCAAACAGGAGAACGAACAGCAGCCGCAGTCCACGGCAAGCACCGACGCCACGTTGAACGCGCGTGCGAAATCGTCGAACGGCGCGAAATCGCAAGGCCCGAAGAAGTGGCTTATCGCGTTGATCGCCATCATCGCCGCCGTCGCGGTGATCGTCGCCATTGCAGTGACGCGCGGCAAAAACGATGACGCGAACACTTCCGGCGTAACTAAAGCCGACACCGTCACCATCGGGCTCAAACTCGCCCCGGTCAGCCTCGACATCCGCCACCAGTCCGGATCGGCCATCGAACAGGTGCTGATCGGCAACGTCTACGAAGCGCTGCTGTCGCGCGACTCCGACAACAAAGTGCAGCCGGGCCTCGCGAAATCCTGGGACATTTCCAAGGACGGCAAGACCTACACCTTCCATCTCAACCAGAACATGACCTTCTCCAACGGCGACAAGCTCGACGCTGACGACGTGGCCTGGTCCATCAACCAGCTCAAGGAGAAGCAGTACTACAACGCCAACCAGGTGGCCAGCCTCGACAAGGCCGAAGCGGTGGACGCCAACACGGTCAAGCTCACCCTTTCCACCCCCGACTCCAACCTGCTGTGGTATCTGACCGGACGTCCGGGCCTCGTGTTCGACAAAAACGCCAAATACAACGCGAAAACCGAAGCGGTCGGCTCCGGCCCGTATACCGTCGAATCCTTCGACTCGGCCAGCAAAATGGTGCTCAAAGCCAATGCGAAATATTGGGGAACCGCGCACAAGCCCGCCACCCAGAACGTGGTGATCCGCTTCCTCACCGACGACAACGCAGCCGTCAACGCGCTGAAAAGCGGTGACGTCGACGTGCTTTCCCCGGTGAACGCCACGCTCGCCAAATCATTGGATGCCAGCACATACACGGTGTCCGCGGCCGACGGCAGCGACAAGTTCGTCCTCGCCTTCAACTGCACGAACGCCAAACTCAAGGACAAGCGCGTCCGCCAGGCCATCCGCTACGCCATCAACCACAAGGAGATCATCGCCTCCCGAGGCAACGTCGACTACGCGCTCGGCGGTCCGGTCCCGTCCGTCGACCCCGGTTACGAGGACCTGACCGGCCTGTACCCGTACAACGTGGACAAGGCCAAGGAACTTATGAAGGAAGCCGGTTATACCACCGACAAGCCGTTGCGGCTCACCCTCACCTACGCCAACACGTACGGCACCGAACTGGGCGACCAGCTTAAAAGCCAGCTCGCCAAAATCGGCATCGATTTGAAGATCGACTATGTGGAATTCTCCACATGGCTGCAGAACGTGCACGCCAACGGCGACTACGAGCTGTCATTGGTGGACCACGCCGAAAGCCACGACTTCTACAAGTGGACCACGCCGGACTACTACTACCATTACGACGGCAAGCAGGCGCAGAAACTGTACGCCAAGGCTTTGGAAGCCACCGACGAGGCCGACAGCGCGAAATACCTGAAGCAGGCGGCGAAGGCCGTAAGCGAGGACGCGCCGGCGGACTGGCTGTTCGGCTACCGCGTGACGGTGGCCGTCGACAAGCACGTGCAGGGCTTCCCCAGCAAGCTCAGCCAGACGGTGCTGCCATTGTGGCGGATCTCCAAGAATAAGTAAGAGAACGGTATTTCCATGCGATTCGTGGGAAAGCGGCTGGCGCTGTTCGTAGCGGCTTTGGTGGGCCTGTCCGCGCTGGTGTTCGTGATGCTGCGCGTATTGCCGGGAGACGTCGCCGCGGTCATCGCCGGCACGAACGCCACCCCCGAACGCATTGCGTCGCTGCGCGCCGAATTCGGCTTGGACAAGCCGCTCGCCGCACAATATGGCGATTGGATGGCGGGCATGCTGCATGGCGACCTCGGCGTGTCCACAGTCGGCGGACGGCCGGTCGCGCGGCAGATCGCCATGCGCGCCGCCGTAACGTTCCCTCTGATTGTGCTGAGCCTGCTGATCGCGCTGGCGATCGGCCTGCCGCTTGGCTGCGCGGCCGTCCTGACACGCAATCCGCGGCTGCGCGGCCTGTTTCACGGCATTGCGATCGTGGGCGGCGCGGTGCCCGCATTGTGGGGCGGCCTACTGCTGATCCTGCTGTTCTCCCGTGGCACGGGACTGTTGGGATTGCTGCCCGCGCAAGGCTTCCCCGACACCGGCTGGGCCACGCCGGGAAAGGCCCTGTCCTGTCTGCTGCTGCCGGCGCTCACCACCGGCATCACAGCCGGCGCGTCCATCATGCGCTACACGCGTGCCGCAGTGGGGGATATGGCCTCATCGCAGGCGGTGGACATGGCCATGGCCTGCGGCATGACCCGCAAACAGGCGGTATTGCGCGTGGCGTTGCGTCTGGCCACTGCGCAACTGGTGTCGGTGGTCGGCCTGACCTTCGCGCAAATGATCACCGGCGTGATGGTGGTGGAAAACCTGTTCGCCCTGCCGGGTCTTGGCGCCATGCTGGTCACCGACGTCGGCAACCGCGACCTGATCGCAGTGCAAAGCGAACTGTTCCTGCTGGCCGCGTTCTTCCTGCTGCTGGGTCTCGTGGTCGATCTGACGCACCGCGCGCTCGACCCGCGGTTGAAACATTCCGGCGTCGTTTCGGGAAAGGCGGAAGCATGAACGCATCGAAACCCGCACCATCCTCGCAACCGGCGTCGTCCGCGCAAACTACGTCGAGACCCATGCGATCCGTCACCGACGTGACATCCACTGCCACCATGAAAACCGTGCTTTCGACCATCTGGGCCAAGGCCGGCGGCAAATACGCGCTGATCGTCATCGGAGCATGGCTGCTCGTATCCGCCCTGTCCCTCGTATGGACGCCGTATTCGCTGCTCGACACCAACGGATTCAACGCGTGGGCCTCCCCGTCCGCAGCGCACCCGTTGGGTACCGACGGCACCGGCGCGGACGTGCTGAGCTGGCTGATGGCCGGCTCCCGCACGAATCTCATGATCGCCGTGCTCACCGTCGTCGTCGCGGCCGCGATTGGACTGCTGTTGGTGGCAGCCATGGTATCGCGTTCCGGTGCGCTCGCGTCCACGTCGGTGGTGGTGGTCGACGCGCTGATCTCCATTCCGACGGTACTGATCGCGTTGATCCTCACTGTGCCGTTCGGCGCGTCCGCAGCAGTGGTCGTGGCTGCCTGCGGTTGCGCGTACGGGCTGAACCTGGCACGCATCCTACGGCCCTCCGCACTGCTCGCCGCACATTCGGCATACGTCGAATCGGCATTATGGTCGGGGGCAAGCTCCGTCCGCGTGTTCTTCACGCATATCGTGCCGAACACGCTGCCGGTATTGTGCGTGCAGTTGTCCATGAGCGCCGGCACCTCGCTGCTGGCGGAGGCGGGACTCACGTATCTGGGCGTCGGCGTCGGAGCCGGCGTGCCCAGTTGGGGGCATTCGCTGTCCACGTCCGTGAAATTCATCAGCATCTATCCCATGGCCGTCCTATGGCCCGGCCTGGTCGTCACGATGGTGGTGGTCGCGTTGAATCTGTTCGGCGACGCGTTGCGCGACGCGCTCGATCCGCTAACCAATCCCGCGTTGAGGGAGGCCGCATGAGCGCCGTCATACGTCATCTGAACATCGCCATCAACGGCAAGCCGATCGTCGATGATGTCGATTTGGACATCGCCGACGGCGAACGTGTCGGCTTGGTCGGCTCGTCCGGTTCCGGCAAATCGATGATCGCCCGCGCCATGATGGGTCTGCTGCCGGCGACCGCACAGGTGACGGGCAGCGTCGAATTGGGTGGTACGCAGATTGTCGGCGCGTCGGACGCAGCGGTCGCCGACCTGCGCGGACGGTACGTGGGCATGGTGTTCCAGAATCCGTCCGCCGCGTTGAATCCGGTGATGACCGTGGCGCAACAGGTCGGTCTTCCGCTGTACCTGCATTACGATCTGTCGCTTACCGAACGGTCGGAACGCGTCACAGCGATGCTTGCCAAGGTCGGCCTCGGCGAGGACGTGCTGGCGAAATACCCGCATGAACTGTCGGGCGGCCAACGCCAACGCGTCGGCATCGCCACGGCGCTCGTCACCTCGCCACGGCTGATCATCGCCGACGAACCGACCACCGCATTGGATTCGATCACGCAACGGCAGATCGTGGACCTGCTCACGTCGCTGGTGGACGAGTCGGGCGCGTCGATGCTGTTCATCACGCACGATTTCGCGGTGCTGAACAGGGCCACCACGCGCTGTTACGTGCTTGAAAACGGGCGGATTGAGGAATCCGGCGATACGACCGCGCTTCTGGACCATCCGCACACCGACGCGGGACACAGGCTGGTCCAGTCGGCATGCGCATTGTCGTTGCACGCAGGGCAGGATGTCGGGCAGAAACCCGTGCGGAATCCCATGCACAAGGAGGTGGACCATGACTGACACAGATGAGGACATGGTGCTGTGCGGCCGCGGCCTCGACAAATGGTATGGCGCGAAACATGAGCGCCGTCAGGTGCTGTTCGGCGTGGATGTGGACGTGCGTGCGGGGGAGTGCCTCGCCGTGATCGGCGGCTCCGGATCGGGCAAGACCACGCTGACCCGCGTGCTGCTGGGACTTGAATCCGCGGACGGCGGCAGCGTCGAATACTGCGGCGAGCCGGTTCGTGGCGATGTGGCGCGCAAGTTGCGCATGCAGTCCGGATTGGTGTTCCAAAGCCCGTTCGATTCGTTGGATCCGCGATGGCGCATCGGCCGATCCATAGGCGAGCCATTGCGAATGCATCATCCGGATTGGCCACGGGAACGCGTCGCGGAACGCGTGGCCGAAGTGCTGGAAATGGTGAGCCTCGATCCGGAAACGTATCTCAACCGTTTCCCCGTCGACCTGTCCGGCGGGCAGGCGCAGCGCGCGGCGATCGCCCGCGCCATCGTGGACGGGCCGAAGGTGTTGCTCGCCGACGAGCCGATGAGCGCCATCGACGTGGCCGCAAGAGTCCGGATCCTTGAATCCTTCGAAGCCATCCGCAACGCTGAACCCGATATGGCGATCATCATGGTGTCCCACGATCTGGGCGTGGTGCAACACATCGCGGACCGCATTTTGGTCCTGCATGACGGGCGCGCGGTCGAAGTCGGCCCGACGGACCAGGTGCTGGGCCATCCGCGGGATGAATACACGAAACGCCTGGTGGAAGCCGCTTCGCTGTAATTTCGCCATCTCCTGCCGCACATGGCGTCAAACGATTGACGTCGTTATGTGCCGGACGTCGGGCGTTCCATATCGTGGACGGGCGCGACATGCCGATGTCCACGTCCGTGCTATCGTATGAGCCATGTTCAATTTCTCATGTTGTTGCTGTCGCTGACCAACCGCCCGAGGGGCGCGTGGTTCATCGACGCATAACTTGAGATAGGACATTCCAGAACGTTCGGCGTGGTCGCCAGAACTTCGATTTTCCGGATTCCCGTAACGTATCGGCATGATCGCCAATCTTCGGCATACGGCATACCGTAACCGTATACGGTGATCCCCGCACAAGCGCGAAAATCCCAACAGGTCCTGTTTCAACCGCTGCACATGACGACGCGGCTTCCCGGGAGCGCATCCCAACCGAATCCCCGAAACCGCAAAGCCCCAAAGGAAACGTCATGACCATCCACAACAGCACCGCAGAACTCATCGGCAACACCCCGCTCATCCGCCTCAACCATGTGGCCGAAGGCATCAAGGCCACCATCGCGGCCAAAGTCGAATACTTCAACCCGGGAGGCTCCTCCAAAGACCGCATCGCCGAACGCATCATCGACGCCGCCGAGAAGAGCGGCGAACTCAAGCCCGGCGGCGTGATCGTCGAACCGACCTCCGGCAACACCGGTGTAGGCCTGGCCATGGTCGCCCAGCAGCGCGGCTACCGTGCCATCTTCACCCTGCCCGACAAGGTCTCCGAAGCCAAGCGTGCCGTATTGCGCGCATACGGTGCCGAAGTGGTCGTGACCCCCACCGACGCGGGCCCCGACGATCCACGTTCCTACTATCAGGTGGCAGACCGTCTCGCCAAGGCCATTCCAGGCGGCTACCGCCCCAACCAGTACGACAATCCGAACGGCCCGCTGAGCCACTACCACACCACCGGCCCGGAAATCTGGGAGGCCACCGACCACAAGGTCACGCATTTCGTGGCGGGCATCGGCACCGGCGGCACCATCTCCGGCACCGGACACTATCTGAAGGACGTGTCCAACGGCGCGGTGCAGGTCATCGGCGCCGATCCGGAAGGCTCCATCTACTCCGACCCGAACGACGTGCACCAATACCAGATCGAAGGCGTCGGCGAGGACTTCTACCCGAAGGCCTTCGACCGGAGCCTTCCCGACGAGATCGTGCAGGTCACCGACGCGGAAGCCTTCGAAATGACCCGACGCCTCGCCAACGAGGAAGGACTGCTCGTCGGCGGCTCATCCGGCATGGCCGTGTTCTCCGCGCTGAAATACGCCCGCGAGCACGACCTCGACGAAAACCAGCTCGTCGTGGTGCTGATGCCCGATTCCGGCCGCAGCTACATGGAGAAGATCTTCAACGACGACTGGATGCGAGCCAACGGATTCGCCGACGTCGTGGAACGCACCACCAAGCCCAGCCTCGCCGAACAGTACCTGTAAAAGACCGTCAAACGACTGTCCGGAAGCCCGATCGCACCTTTGAAACCAATGCCCATCATCCGAACAACCCAAACCATCCGATACTTCCAAGGAGTTCCCATCATGACCATCTCGACCAACACCGAAGCCCTCAACGCCACCGCTCTCGCCACCCGCGCCATCCACGCAGGCCAGGAACCCGACCCGACCACCGGAGCCGTGGTCACCCCCATCTACATGACCTCCACCTTCAAGCAGGACGGCGTCGGCGGCCTGCGCAACGGCTACGACTACAGCCGTTCCATCAACCCGACCCGCAACAGCTTCGACGAGCAGCTCGCCGCCGTGGAAGGCGCGAAATATGCGTTAAGCTTCTCCTCCGGACTTGCCGCCATCGACGTGCTGCTGCGCTCCACTTTGAAGCCCGGCGACAACATCCTGCTCGGCAACGACGTGTACGGCGGCACCTACCGTCTGCTGTCCAAGGTGTTCGTGCCGTGGGGCATCGGCCTCGACGTGGTGGACATCACCGACACGGCCGCCGTCTCAGCCGCGCTCGCCAAGAAGCAGTACGCGTACATCTGGGTGGAAACCCCGTCCAACCCGCTGCTCAACATCACCGACATCGCCGCCACCGCGGCCGTGGCGCACGCGCACGGCACCAAAGTGGTCGTGGACAACACCTTCGCATCCCCGGTATTGCAGCATCCGCTCGCAGACGGCGCCGACGTGGTCGTCTACTCCACCACCAAGTACATCGGCGGCCACTCTGACGTGGTCGGCGGCGCGGTGGCCCTGAACGACAAGGAAACACGCGACGCGGTGGCCTTCCTGCAGAACGCGGCCGGCGCGGTTCCGTCCCCGTTCGACTCCTGGCTTGACATCCGAGGACTCAAAACCCTCGACCTGCGCGTCAAGCAGCACAGCCGCAACGCCATGAAAGTGGCCCAGTGGCTCGAAACCCGCCCCGAAGTGGAACGCGTATGGTATCCGGGGCTCGAATCCCACCCGGGCCACGACATCGCGGCACGCCAGATGCACGGCGGTTTCGGCGGCATGATCTCCATCCAGATCGCCGCCGGTTTCGAAGCGGCCAAGAAGTTCGCCGGAGCCACCGAAGTGTTCACCCTGGCCGAATCCCTGGGCGGTGTGGAATCCCTGATCGAGCATCCGGGCGCCATGACCCATGCCTCCGTGGCCGGCACCACGCTCGAAGTGCCCGCCAACCTGATCCGCCTGTCCGTCGGTCTTGAGGACGCGGACGATCTGATCGCCGACCTGGAGCAGGCGTTCCGCCAGATCTGAATTCCCTATTTCCGATAGAAGCATGAAACGGCCGGCATGGGTAAGACCCGCGCCGGCTGTTTCGCTCTCCACGGTCAACGCATGGCATTGCTACACTTGGAAACCATGACGCAAGCTGTTGATTCCGCCGATTCCGTAGACCCCCGCGCATTGGAGGCGCTGAACCGCTATTTCGGCTACGATTCGTTCCGTCCTGGACAATCCGGCATCGTCTCGGCCATCCTCACCGGACACGACGTGCTTGGCGTCATGCCCACCGGCGCCGGCAAATCCATCTGCTATCAGATTCCCGCAGCGATCCTGCCGGGCGTCGCCATCGTCATCTCGCCGCTGATCTCACTCATGCGCGACCAGGTCGACGCCCTGAACGACGTGGGCCTTCCGGCCGCGTTCATCAACACCACTCAGACGCCGGACGAACAGGATCTCGTCTTCGCGCAGGCGCTCTCCGGCCAGATCAAACTGCTGTACGTGGCGCCGGAACGTTTGGAAACCGAACGATTCCGCAACTTCGCCGTCCGTGTGCCGATCTCGCTCGTCGCCGTCGACGAAGCGCACTGCGTCTCCCAATGGGGGCAGGACTTCCGTTCCTCATATCTTGGCATCGGCGAATTCATCGCCGGACTGCCCACACGTCCAACGGTCGCCGCGTTCACCGCCACCGCCACCGAACGCGTGCGCCGCGACATCGTTTCGATTCTGGGTCTGCACACACCGTCCATCACCGTCACCGGTTTCGACCGGCCGAACCTGTATTTCGACGTCATCAGCATGCCACGCAAAGACAAAGCATCCTGGGTGGCGTCCTACATCGCCAGCCATCCGGACGAATCCGGCATCGTCTACTGCGCCACGCGCAAGGAAACGGAAGCGCTCGCCGAATCGCTTAACAGCGCCGTCGCCGAATTGCGTGCCGCAGGGGGTGCGGATGTGTCGGATATCGGCACCATCGCCGTCGCCTACCATGGCGGTATGAGCGCCGACGCACGAGAGAAGGCGCAACGCGATTTCGTCACCGACCGTGTGCCCGTGGTCGTGGCCACCAACGCGTTCGGCATGGGCATCGACAAATCCAACGTGCGGTTCGTCATCCACCACAACATGCCCGAATCCATCGAAGCGTACTACCAGGAGGCGGGTCGCGCCGGACGAGACGGCGAACCAAGCCGCTGCACGCTGTTGTGGAACGAATCGGACATCGTCACCCGCCGCCGGCTGCTCGATTCGGATTACGAAAACGAACGATTGACTCCCGAAGAGCAGGAGGCCGTACGCGCGTCGAAACGCCGGCTGCTCGACGCGATGGTCGGCTACTGCCGTACCACGGACTGCCTGCACGCGTACATGACCCGGTATTTCGGCGAAACCGCGGGCGCGGCGGCGAAAACGGACGGCAAATGCGTGGGCGGTTGCGCCAACTGCGAGCACACATTCGAAACCATCGACGTCACCGACATCGCCCGAGCCGTCAGCCGTTGCGTGCACGATGTGAACCAGCATGTCGGCAGCGGTAAAATCGTCAAGGTGCTGCGCGGCTCGAAGGCACAGAATCTAAGCTATCTCAACCCCGAAAGCCTGCCGTCGTTCGGCATGCTCGACGAAGTGCCGGAAGCGCGCATCCGCGACGTGCTGAGCCAGATGGCCACCGACGGCTTCCTGACGATCGCGGAAGGACGCCTGCCGATCGTCGGCTTCGGACCCCGTGCGGCGGAAACGGTCGCACCCGAATTCCATTACGACATCAAGAAGATCAAACGTGCTGACGCCCGTGCGCGTCGAACGCCCGACGTGTCCACTCCCGCTGTCGGATCGTACGTGCCGGATGACGGCGACGAGGCGCTATTCCAGAAGCTGCGTGCGCTGCGACTGGACATCGCGCGCGAACTCGGCAAACCGCCGTACATCGTGTTCTCCGACAAGACGTTGCGTGACATGGTACGGGTCAAGCCGATCACTGACGACCAGTTCCTTGCCGTCAACGGTGTGGGGGAAAGCAAGCTCAAACAGTACGGCGAACGGTTCATGGCCGCGATTCGGGAGGATTCCGGCGACGAGGCTTGAACCGGCCATAACCGACACGCATGGCACGACGGTTGACGTTGAGCCCGCGAACCGTGAATAGTGGAATGTGAACACAACAACGAAAGGACAGAACATGGCGGAAGACAAGCCGGTGGTGGAAAGCTTCCAATTGGACCACACCAAAGTAAAGGCGCCGTATGTGCGCTACATCGATACGGAAACCGGCCCCCACGGCGACGTGATCTCGAACTACGACCTGCGATTGGTGCAGCCGAACGAGAACGCCATTCCGACCGGCGGACTGCACACCATCGAACACACCATCGCGGTGCTGCTGCGCGAACGCATCCCCGGTTACATCGACTGCTCGCCGTTTGGATGCCGCACAGGCTTCCACCTGCTGACGTGGGGCGAGCATTCCACCGAGGATGTGGCTCGCGCATTGAAGGAATCGTTGGAATTCATCGCCTACGAGGCCACATGGGACGACGTGCCGGCAACCACCATCGAAAGCTGCGGCAACTGCCGCGACCACAGCCTGTTCACCGCCAAGGAATGGTGCAAGGACATCCTCGCCAAGGGCATCAGCTCCGACCCGTTCGAACGCCGCCTTGTGTGAGCGTTACCATGCCTGTGCGGTGGGCGTGGTAGTTTGGACGGCTGGAATGCTTGAGAGAGGTACACAGTCGAATTGAGGTGAAAGGGTTGAGCGAAACCACTTCCGAACGTCGGTTCCGTCGTGCCACCATGGATGATCTGTCTGTCATGCTGAAAATCTACCAGCATGCGCGTGAGCTTATGGCGGCCAACGGGAATCCCACGCAATGGGGAAACACGTTCCCACGTGAGGAAGTGATCCTTGACGACATTCGCCAGCAGCGCACCATGCTGCTGGTGGACGAGGCTGACGGCAAGGAGCGTGTGCTCGCCCAGTTCGCCCTGTGCACGGGCGAGGATCCCACCTACGCGCATATCGACGGCGCCTGGCTGGACGACGACTCGTATGTGACCATCCACCGCATCGCCTCGTCGGGAATCGTCAAAGGCGCGGCCAAGGACTGCATCAACTGGTGCATCGAACATTACGGCAACGTGCGCGCCGACACGCATCCGAACAACAAGGCCATGCAGCACGTGCTCGAATCGAACGGATTCGCCCGCTGCGGCCTGATCCAACTGCTTGACCGCCCCACCGATACCACGCGTATCGCCTACCAGCGTCACGAATGGTGATTGCGCATACATAGAAACGTAGAAAAAAGGACGTCTCCCGTAAAACTGCGGGAGACGTCCTTTTCCATATGAAGGGATGATTAGAACAGTCCCGGCTCGTTAAGCTGAGAATGCTTGCGGCTGTACGTGAAATACACGACCAGTCCAAGCGCGAACCACACGGCGAAACGCACCCACGTCTCCCAATTCAAACCGAAGATCAGAATCAGGCAGAAGATGATGGCGCAGATTGGCGTGAACGGCACGCCCGGCGCACGGAAGCCACGATGCGCGTCCGGCTGGGTCTTGCGCATCCACAGGATGCCGGCCGACACGATGATGAACGCGGACAGCGTACCGATGTTCACCAGCTCGAACAGCACGTTGATGTTGATGAAACCGCCGGCGATGGCCGTCAGAATGCCGAAGAACCACGTGCCCTTGAACGGTGTGCGGTACTTCGGATGCACTTCGCCGAAGAACTTCGGGAACAGTCCGTCGCGGCTCATCGCATAGCAGATGCGGGACTGGCCGTACAGCTGCACCAGCATGACGGTGGTCATGCCGATCAACGCGCCGAGGTTCACGATGAACGCCAGCCAGTTGAGGCCGGTCTCGAGAATCACGCCCGCCACCGGAGCGTCGATGAACTTCGCGAACTCCTTGTACGGCACCACGCCGGTCATGATGAGCGTCATGATGATGTACAGCACGGTGGACACGGCCAGCGAAATCAGGATGCCGCGCGGCAGCGTCTTGTTCGGATTGATGGTCTCCTCGGCGGAGGAGGACACGGCGTCGAAGCCGATGAAGCTGAAGAACACGATCGACGCGGCCGGCACGATGCCGTACGGTTGCGTCGAACCCGGCTGGAACGTGTAGATGCCATACGGGGAGAACGGTTTCCAGTTGGCGGGATTGATGTACCAGACGGTGCACACGATGAACAGCACGATGATGGCCAGCTTGATCATCACCATGATGTCGTTGGTCTTCTTCGTCTGGTTGATGCCGATGGACAGCACCCACGTGATGATAAGCACGATCACGAAGCCGGGCAGATTGAAATACGTGGTGACTCCCGGCGTGGTGCCGTATGCGGCGGTCAGCTCGACCGGCAGATGCAGGCCGAAGCCTTCCAACAGCTTGTTGAAATAGCCCGACCAGCCGGCGGACACGGTGGCCGCCTGCAACGCGTACTCCAGAATCAGATCCCAGCCGATCACGAAGGCGATCAACTCGCCGAACGCCAGATACGCGTACGAATAGGCGGAGCCGGAAACCGGTGCCATCGCGGCGAACTCCGCATAGCACAGGCCTGCGAAGCCGCAGCAGATCGCGGCAAGCAGGAAGGACACGCATAATGCGGGTCCCGCGGTGAGCGCGCCCTTGCCGGTGAGCACGAAGATGCCGGTGCCGATGATGGCGCCGATGCCCAGCATGGTCAGGTCGAAGGTTTTCAGTGTTCGCTTCAGCGGAGTCGATTCGGAGACAAGTTGGTCCACCGACTTCTTGCGAAATAGATCCATGGTCGTCAGATTCCCTGTGATTGTTTCAAAAATGGGCTGGACCGGACGGATTTCCGGGACTCTGGCACGCCTTAACGCCAGAAATCAGAAAGGCCGCGGCGATATGCGCAACAGCCTTGTGTATGGAAAGTGTAAAAAACACTGCCGGACAAAATCGTGAAAACATCGTGAATCGTCTCACCATATGTCCCTGATGTTCCATACCTGTCACATAGCGGCGCGACAATGGGAGCCATGACTTTGAGCGCAACACGTGAATGGGATTTCTCCTCCGAACAAGGCAAAGCGAACTACAAGGCCGCCCAGCGGCGGTATCCGGCGCAGGCCATCGTCGATCTCGCCGCACTGCGCGACAACATGCGCCACCTGGTGAGTGTCGTCGGCGGACCGCATTCCGGCACCGCCGTCATGGGCATCGTCAAAGCCGACGCGTACGGACACGGCCTGATCCCCGCCGCGCTTGCCGCGCTCGCAGGCGGCGCCACGTGGCTCGGCACCGCGCAATCGCATGAAGCGCTGTTGTTGCGCAAGGCGGGCATCGGCCCCGATCGCTGCCATATTCTGACATGGGTCTACAGCGGCGCCGAAGTGCCGTTCGACGAGCTGATCGACAACGACATCGACATTTCCGTCGGCTCGCTCGCCGGCATCGACGGTGTCGCCGCGGCCGCACGCAGGCTTGGCAAGACGGCGCGCGTGCATGTGAAGGTCGATTCCGGCTTCGGCCGTAACGGCTTCACGCCCGCCGGTTTCGACGCGGCGCTCGCCAAACTGGTGCCGCTCGCCAAGGAAGGCGTGCTGCACATCGTCGGCCAGTGGAGCCATCTGGCGGTCGCCGACGCGCCGGACGTTCCGGAATTCGTTGCCTCCACCGACATGCAGGTCGAAACGTTCAAGGACTTCACCCGTCGTATGGAGGCGGCCGGCATTCCGCCGGAAATCCGCCACCTCGCCAACACCGCGGCGACGCTGTCCCGTCCGGAAATCCACTTCGAACTGACCCGTCCGGGCATCGGCCTGTACGGTTACGAAGCCGATCCGGCCATGGGCACGCCGTCCACGTATAGCCTGAAGCCCGCCATGACCCTGCAGGCGCAGCTCGGCACCGTCAAGGACGTGGAAGCCGGCCATGGCATCTCCTACGGCCGTACGTATCTGACCCCGTCCGACACCTCCACCGCGATCGTGCCGCTCGGCTATGCGGACGGCATCCACCGCTCCGCCTCCGGATTCGACATGGAAGGCGCCAAGCACGTGACCAAGCCCGGTGGTCCGGTGCGCGTGATGACCGCGGAAGGCCCACGCCTGTACCACGTGTCCGGCCGCGTGTGCATGGACCAGTTCATCCTCGACCTGCACGGTTCCGCCGCCGAACTCGGCATCCACGAAGGCGACAATGTGGAACTGTTCGGTCCGGGCCGTGGCGAGGATTACGCCGAACCGACCGCGGACGATTGGGGTCGTGCCGCCGACACCATCAGCTACGAGATCTTCACCTGCCTGCGCAACCGCATTCCGCGCCTGTACGAGCATGTCACGGACGTATTGTCCGCCGAGGACCTCGCCAAGCTCGACCCGGCAAGCATCCTGTAATCCCGTAAAAAGCGGCGGCAGCCGCCGCACCCATAGGAAGGCTGTGCATCATGACGAGCGAAGGATACAGCGCGTTCGACGAGGAGCGTTGGGCTCCGGAACCACCCAAATCCAGCTCCCGCACCGCCTTCCAACGCGACCGCGCCCGACTCATCCACTCGTCCGCATTGCGCAGGCTCGGCGCGAAAACGCAGATTCTGGTGGCCGGCACGGACGATTTCGCACGTACACGGCTTACACACACGTTGGAGGTCGCGCAAATCGGTCGACAGATCGGCACTTCGCTCGGTTGCGATCCCGACGTGGTCGACTGCGCCTGCCTTGCGCACGACCTCGGCCACCCGCCGTTCGGCCATAATGGGGAACGTGCGCTTGCCGAAATCGCCGGCAATATCGGTGGTTTCGAAGGCAATGCGCAAACCTTGCGATTATTGACGCGCCTCGAACCGAAAATACTGTTTCCCGACGGACGTTCCGCAGGCGTCAATCTGACGCGTGCCGCGCTCGATGCGGCCGTCAAATACCCGTGGACGCTTGCCGAAGCCGCCGCGCATCCGAAAGGGGAGCGCAGTGCGAAATTCTGCGTCTATCCGGATGATACGGACGTGTTCGCCTGGCTCAAACAACACGCGCCCGACACCACCCGCCGTCCCGTCGAATGCCAGGTGATGGACCTGTCCGATGACATCGCCTACAGCGTGCATGACGTGGAGGACGCCATCGCCACCGGCGCGTTCAATCCGGGCGAACTGCACGAAAACGGAGTGATCGACGCGGTCGTCGAGGACGCGCGCGCCTGGTATGGTCCGCAATGGGACGCCGACAAACTGGTGGACGCGTTCGCACGAATGCACCGGCGCGACACGTTTCCCGGCTATTTCGACGGTTCGCGCCGCGCGCTCGCCGCATTGAAGAACATGACCAGCGATCTGATCGGTCGGTTCGCCGGTTCCGTGGAACATGCCACAAGAGATACGTACGGCAACGAGCCTTTGACGCGATACAACGGCGATTTGGTGATTCCCGAGGAAACCAGCTACGAAATCGTGGTTTTGAAAGGCATCGCCGTGCATTTCGTCATGGAGCCCGGCGAACGTGAGCCGATGCACGGCGAAGAACAGCGAATCGTCAAAGACCTGGTCGACGTGTTCATGGCGGACAATCCCAAACCGTCAAGCGCATTGGAGAATGTGTTCCTCGACGATTGGCGTGAGGCCGGCAGCGACGACGAACGCCTGCGCGTGGCCATCGACCAGGTGGCGAGCCTGACCGACACGTCCGCCCTGACTCTCCACTCCCTTCTCTGCTGACGCGTATACCCCCGTTTCCTGTGTGGCGAGTCAATGAGATTCATAAGTGCCGCGTAGCGCCATGTATGTTGTCCGACCGTAGGCTTGGCCGAACGGCCTTGAGTGTGTCGGATGACATACATGGCGTGGAGCGGCTGGCTGTGTGCCTAAGGCAAAGTTGAGTGTGTCGCGCGTTGCATACGCCGCGTAGCCATAACCTATGGCATCGCTGGTAGGCTGGACCGTATGCCGGGAATGATCAAGAAGGAAGACATAGAAAAGGTCCGCGCCACCGCCGACCTGTATGACATCGTATCCGCGACCGTCACGCTCAAACCCTCGGGAACCGGCACATACGTAGGCCTGTGCCCCTTCCATGACGAGAAAACGCCAAGTTTTTCCGTGCGCCCGGCGCTTGGCGTGTGGCATTGCTTCGGCTGCGGTCTCGGCGGCGACGTGTTCGGCTACGTCGAACATCAGGAGAACATCGACTTTCGTGACGCGGTGGAGCTGCTCGCCGACAAATACCATATCGAACTGCATTACGACAAAGCCGACAACGTGCCCGCGCACACCGGTTCGAAACGCGCACGCCTACTCGAAGCCAACGAGGCGGCGCAGGAATTCTTCGTCTCCCAGCTGATGACCAAGGAGGCGCTCGCCGCGCGCAAGCTGTTGGACGGTCGCAACTTCAGCCAGGCCGACTGCCAGCGGTTCGGCTGCGGATATGCCCCCCAAGGATGGGATAACCTGGTGCGGCACCTTGCCGGCAAAGGCTTCACCCAGCAGGAGATGCTCGACGCGGGACTCGCACGTCAGGGCCAGCGTGGCGTATACGACTATTTCCGTGGCCGCGTGACATGGCCGATTCGCGATTCGACCGGCCGTACGCTCGGCTTCGGCGCGCGCAAGCTGTACGAGGATGACACGATCAATGCGAAATACATCAACACGCCCGACACGCAGCTGTACCGCAAAACACAGGTGCTGTACGGCATCGACCTTGCCAAATCGGCGATTGTGAAGAAACGCCAGGCGGTGATCGTCGAAGGCTATACCGATGTGATGGCCATGCATCTGGCCGGCATCGACACGGCGGTCGCCACGTGCGGCACCGCATTCGGCGCCGAGCATGCGAAGATCATCCGCCGATTGATCGCGGACGATTCGTTGGGCGCCGTGCAGCTGGTTGGCCCCCTGAAGGTGGAGGGGCAGGCGTTGAGCTCGCGTGTCGTGTTCACATTCGACGGCGATGCGGCTGGGCAGAAGGCCGCGATCCACGCGTTCGGTTTGGACGCCGCGTTCTCGACGCAGGCGTTCGTCGCGGTCGCCGAAGACAACCTCGACCCGTGCGATCTGCGCATCAAACGCGGCAACGAGGCGGTGCGTGCGCTGATCGCCAATGCACGGCCGCTGTACGATTTCGTGATCGATTCGGCAATCGACCGTTTCGACACCACGTACGCGACAGGTCAGATGGGCGCGGTCAAGGCGGTCGCCCCGCTGATCGCGCAAATCCGAGACCGTTCGCTGCTCGACCTGTACTCACGCAAGGCGGTGCGTCGCATCGGCGTCGATCTGGACATCATGCAACGCGAAGTGGCGTACCGGCGTCGCAAACTGAACGTGCGTGACGAGGACGCGTACGCGCCGAAACGTCGATTCCAAAACAATGCGGGGCCGTCGGCTGAACCAGCATATGCGGAACGTGGCGCGAATCCGTATGCGAATCCCGCCGCACGCAAGGCGTTGGAGCATCGCGACGCGGCCGGGCAAAGCTACTATCGCATCGACGACGCCGTGTTCATCTGCGAACAGCAGTTCATGGCCACGCTGATCCAGGTGCCGTTGGCAGTCGATCCGACGATGTTCGCCAGCCTGACCTTGTCGAGTTTCATGACGCCGGTGTTCCGCACGCTGTTCCAAGCGGTCGCCGCGGCGGGCGGGCTTCCAGGGGAAGACGTGCCGCAGGGACTGTGGATGCACAATCTGACGAAGGCGGGCGGTCCGATGCTCGACTCGGTCATCAACGAGCTGGCCGTCATGCCGCTGCCATTGCCGCCGAGCGAAGCGGACACGAACCGCAATGCAGGCGAGTCGCAGGAACAATCGGCGCAATTGCGCAAGCCGACGCAGGAGGAGCGGCGGTACGCGTCCGAACTGATCGTCAGACTGCTTGATACCGGCATCATGCGCAAGATCGGCGCGGCCCAGCGCCGCATGGCGCAACTGCCGGACGGTGCAGAGAAAATCGAACTGCTCGGACAGATCACCAAACTGGAAACGCTGCGCAAGGACCTGCAGTCGCGTGTTTTCGGCAACAACGTTGCGTGACACGCCCATATGGTGAATCGAAGGCGAACGGAAGATGATTTTTAGACAAAATCTTGGCGCACGCGGGGTTAATTTGTGAAGATTTGCGGGCCTTGTTTTCGCTTTTGCCGGTTTGCAAAAGCATGCGGCAGTAAGCAATAGTGGATGAAAATCGTTGGAATGGTCGGAAAAGCAGCACGCCGAGGGTTCGTGCTAGTCGCATTTTTGGGTAAAGTGGTCTAGGCGTTTGCATGAAAATCGCTTGGGTTTTGCAAGGTGTGCAAGGCGGTTGCAAACGGGATTGACGGAGGAATGCATGCGGCGATTGGTCGTCAAGGTCCTGAAGAACGAGACCATTCTCGTAGTCGCTTCCATACTCGCACTCATATCGTGCTTCATCGTGCCGCCAGACAAGGAATACGCCGGCTACATCCACGCCAGCACCATCTCGCAGCTGATCTGCCTGATGCTTGTGGTGTGCGGCTTCCAGCGCATCGGCGTGTTCCGCATCATCGGCTCGCGCCTGCTGCATCACGTCAAAACCGCGCGTGGCCTGGTGCTCACGTTGATCGCATTGCCGTTTTTCTCCGGCATGCTCATCACCAATGATGTGGCGTTGGTCACCTTCGTGCCGTTCGCAATCGCGGTGTTGACGATGGCGCACATGGAAGAGCATGCGGTGCTTGTCGGCACGCTGATGACCATCGGCGCGAACGTGGGCAGCATGCTCACCCCGATCGGCAACGCGCACAACCTGTATCTGAAAGCGTTGACGGGCATGCCGACGTCCGAGATGATCGGCATCATGGCCCCGTATTCCACTATGGCTGCGCTGCTGCTGGTAATCATCACCTGTGTGGTATTCGGCGGCAAATCGGTTTCCGAATTTTCCGCGATCGATGGTTCCGACATCGAACAGAACGTGCTCGCCCCGCATTCCGACCGGCCGCAGCCTGACGAGATTCGCGTGACCGGCTACGGTGCCGGTTATGGCGGCTGGCGTACGATCGTATACACGGCGTTGTTCGTCGTCTGCTTGCTGGCGGTGAGCGATTTCATTCCGCTGTGGTTGATGTGCGTCATCGTGTTCGTGGCGTTCCTGCTATGCGACCGCCGCGTGTTCCGCAACGTCGATTGGGGACTGCCGCTCACGTTCTGCATGTTCTTCATCTTCATCGGCAACATGAAACGCGTGCCGGAATTCTACGAGCTGGCCGCCTCGCTGGTGGGCGCGCATCCGCTGGAAGTGGCCGTGGTGTCCAGCCAGTTCATCTCCAACGTGCCGACCACGCTGCTGCTGTCCGGCTTCTGCGACCAGTGGCGTGAACTGATCATCGGCACCAACCTGGGCGGCTTGGGCACGCTGATCGCGTCCATGGCGTCGCTGATCGGCTACAAGAACGTGACGCGCGCCTACCCGGACAAAAAAGGCCGTTATCTGGCCGTCTACACCGCGGTGAACGTGCTGTTCGTCATCGTGCTCGTCGGCCTGAGCTGGATTATCGAGTAGCGTTTGGCCGTCGACCGGTTTCCCTGACCGCTAATCTCAAGGTCGCCGGTTCGCACCTTTTGCTGGGATTGCATGAAAACCCTTGGAATCATTGGATTTCAAGGGTTTATTGTTACGTCGGCTGATGGTCTGGTGCTGTGATAATCTGTGCCGGGAAGCGTGTGCCGAGAAACGTAGGAAGGCTGAACATGCTGCAAGGATTGCTGGGAATTTTCTCCGGACTGATCACGCCGGTGCAGACCGCGGTGAACACGCGGCTCGGCCGTTCCATCGGCTCGCCGTTGCGCGCCTCGCTGGTGTCGTTCAGCGTCGGCCTCATTGCGATGCTGACTTTGACGCTGCTGCTTGGCCCGTATCCGCTGATTCCCGCCACCGCGGCGAACGGTCCATGGTGGATGTGGTTCGCGGGCGTGTTCGGTGTCACTTTCCTGACCGGCAATGTGCTGCTGCTGCCGAAACTAGGCAGTCTCAAAACCGTGATCATGCCAGTCACCGGACAGATCGTCATGGGCCTGCTGATCGACGCTTTCGGCTGGTTCGGCACTACCGCGCAGCCGATTTCCCCGCTGCGCATCGCAGGCGCGGCGATCACGCTGGTCGGCTTCCTGCTTGCCGTCGCCGGACCGAATCTGCGATTGAGGCCTGCCATCGATCGCCCGGCTGGCGGTTCGGAAAATTCCGGCGATTCCGAAAAATCCGAAACTGACGGAAAAGCCGTACATGTGCCAGGTTCCGCGACCGTGCTGTGGAGTTGCGCAGGCATCGCGTTCGGCATGTGTTCGGCCGTGCAGACGGCGTTGTTGGGCAAGCTGGGCGTCGCGTTGGGATCGCCGGTGAAGGCATCGCTCGCCTCGTTCGTGGTCGGTCTGATCTCGCTTGCGATCGTCGTCGCATTCGTCGACCGCACCTACAGCCTCGGCGACGCGCTGAAGAAAGGCAATCCGTGGTGGATGTGGGCAGGCGGATTGCTGGGTGCGACGCTGGTGATGTGCAACGCGTACCTGTCCGCGCATATCGGCACCGGCATGACGGTGATGCTGGTATTGCTCGGCCAGGTCGGCGGAGGATTGCTGGTCGACCGTTTCGGCCTGCTTGGCGTGCCCCGCAAGCCCGTGGCCGGCATCCAATACGTCGGCGTGCTCGTAGCCATCGTCGGCATTGTGCTCAAGGCGATGTGATTGCCGTGTCGAGTTGGCAACCGTGTGCGAACTGACTATACTGTGTTTAGTTTGGCCCTGTAGCTCAGCTGGATAGAGCATGTGACTTCTAATCTCAAGGTCGCCGGTTCGAGCCCGGCCGGGGTCACCATCAAGCCCTCGCGTCGTTTCATGCGGTGCGGGGGCTTTCCTGTCCATTGACTGGCAAGCCATTGGCTTGCGAAGATAGGGGAGACCATGAAGCGAATCGTCGCGGGCATTCTGGCGCATGTGGACGCGGGCAAGACCACGTTGTCGGAGGCGCTGCTGTACGCTACCGGCCAAGTACGCAAACTCGGCCGCGTCGACCACGGCGACGCCTTCCTCGACACGGACGCCATGGAACGGCAGCGCGGCATCACCATCTTCACCGAGCCGGCCGTCATCGCCACGCCCGACCTCACCATCACCCTGCTCGACACTCCTGGCCACGTCGACTTCTCCGCCGAAACGGAACGTACGCTCGCCGTGCTCGACTACGCCATCCTCGTCATCTCCGGCGCGGACGGCATCCAAGGCCATACCGAAACGCTGTGGCGACTGCTCAATCGCTATCAGGTGCCCACATTCGTCTTCGTCAACAAAATGGACTCGCCCGGCGCCGACAAAACGCAACTGCTCGCCCAACTCAAGAAACGCTTCTCGGACGGCTGCGTCGACTTCACCGAGCCGATTGACGGCGAACGCATGGAGGAGATCGCCATGCAAAACGAAACGGCCATGGACGCGTATCTCGACACCGAAACCGTGCCGGACGAAACCATTCGCGCCATGATCGCCCGCCGTGAGCTGTTCCCCTGCTATTTCGGATCAGCGCTGAAAATGGACGGTATAGAACAGTTCGTCGCAGGTTTCGAACGGTTCGCGCAAGAGCCGCAATACAATGGCGAATTCGGCGCACGCATATATAAGGTGTCTCATGACGCGCAAGGCAACCGTCTGACCTGGCTCAAGGTGACCGGCGGCGAACTGAAGGCCAAGATGATGCTAAGCGGCACCGCGCACGCCGGCGACGCGGATGCGGTTGCCGAAGACGGCCAATGGCATGAGAAAGCCGACCAGGTGCGCGTCTATTCCGGCGCGAAATCCACCACCGTCGACACGGTCCCCGCAGGCACCATCTGCGCCGTCACGGGTCTGACGCAGACATTCCCCGGCGAAGGCCTCGGCATGGAGCGGGACGCCGGCAGTCCGGTCCTCCAGCCGGTGCTCACGTACACGCTGGAACCGGGGGAGTGCGACATTCACAAATGTCTCGTCGCCCTGCGCGAACTGGAGGACGAGGATCCGCTGCTGCACGTCGTCTGGCAGCCGCGTTTGGAAGAAGTGCACCTGCAGTTGATGGGCGCGGTGCAGCTGGAGATCATCCAGCAGATCATGCACGACCGTTTCGGCCTGGACGTCACGTTCGGACCGGGCAGCATCCTGTACAAGGAGACGATTGCCGCTCCGATCGAAGGCGTCGGCCATTTCGAGCCGTTGCGTCACTACGCCGAAACGCATGTGCTGCTCGAACCGCTGCCGCAGGGCGCGGGAATGGCATACGCCACCGTGTGCAGCGAGGACGTGCTCGACCGCAACTGGCAGCGCCTCATCATGCAGCATTTCCAGGAACGCGAGCATCTGGGCGTGCTCACCGGCTCGCCGATCACCGATATGAGAATCACGCTGCTGACGGGCCGTGCGCATCTGAAGCACACGGAAGGCGGCGATTTCCGCCAAGCCACCTACCGTGCGATACGCCAGGGCCTGATGGAAGCGAAGAAGAAGGGCGATTGCCGTCTGCTTGAACCTTGGTACGGCTTCCGTCTGGAAGTGCCGCAGGACATGGTCGGACATGCGATGGCCGACATCCAGCGCATGTCGGGCACGTTCGACACGCCTACCGGCGACGGCGAATACATGGTGTTGAACGGCACGGCGCCGGTATCCGAAATGCGTGACTATGCGATGGACGTGAACGCGTACACGCACGGCCGTGGCCATTTAAGCTGCGTGTTCGCCGGCTACCAGCCGTGCCACAATGCTGACGAGGTGATCGAGAACATGGCTTACGATCCGGAATCCGACCTGGAGAACACGCCGGATTCGGTGTTCTGCGCGCATGGCGCCGGCTATCCGGTCAAATGGTACAAGGTGCCCGAATTCATGCATCTCGACTACACGTGGGATGGCATGCGCGAATAGAACCGAAAGACAGACGGGTGGGAAGCGCCGATTGCTTCCCACCCGAGGCATGTTGTCGGATACCGACAAACGGATAAACGAAAAGCCCCACCGAATCGGTGAGGCTTCATACTGGAGCGGACAACGGGACTCGGACCCGCGGTCTCAACCTTGGCAAGGTTGCGCTTT
>ERZ857882.1188-NODE-1188-length-31304-cov-3.505392_pt1 | contig 31304 bp, 34 predicted proteins | sample MGYA00519697_ERZ857882 | MGnify/ENA primary metagenome ERZ857882 (study PRJEB31778, sample SAMEA3449373) | human gut metagenome | biome: human gut; feature: human-associated habitat; material: faeces | place: United Kingdom | collected 2010/2012 ...
GAACACTCGAAAGCATTGCGACACCCATTTCCGTAAAGGCAAACGGCGGATATTTGGGATACTTACCTCGCCCGTCAATTTCTAAGATCACATTTTGTGACCTTAATCTGTCTTTCAGCACGTTATACTCATCCTCCGAAAGTTCAAACATAAAATCATCACCCTCGAATCGTTCTATATTTCGGCGCACCGCCTGCTTGAGTACTCGCGTTTCTACCTGGTATAGTTCGGCCAGATCAAAATCCAACATTACCCGCTGTCCTCTGATCTCGTATATTTTGCTTTGGATTGTTGTTAGTTCCATATTATAGATTATAATCCATTCGAAAGTGCCTCGATCTCTTTCCTGACATCGGGAAGGTGTTCAATTCAAACCGTTACAAATTATAACCGTTCGCTGAGGAAAAGAAAAAAGCCGTACAGCTCAAGGATTTGGCTACTTTATCTTATTTATCAATTATTATCCATTCTCCTGTTTTACCTCCTTTTCTGGTCAGTCTTTCATCTGCTCGTAACTGATCCATCATCTTACGCACTTGTCGTTCACTCAAATCAAGTTGTCTTGCAAGTTCTGCTCTTGATATCGAAGGATTATTTTTTATCAATCCTATAAGGTCTTCTACTTCTTTTGGATCGTCTTTGGATCGCTTTGGATCGCTTTGCCTTTCTTCTGCTGCCCTCCAGATGACTACTCTGAAATCTTCCTCTTGATAAAACTCCGGAGTCTTCAATCCATAATCACGACATTTCTCAATAATATCCTCCGTACCGGTACCAACCTTCTCGATATACCCCTTCCAATACATCGGATCAGCTATCAGAGGATTAGTCGGCAACGACTTATGAGGGCCTTGAAGTTTCTGTACCGTAAGTCCATACTATTCTGACTAAATTAAAATAGCCATATGGTAAGTCTTTAAAAAGACAACCAATTAAAAGTACTATTAGTACTAGTCTTATTAAAAATATATGGTTAGGGAGGCATCCATTGCCCAAGAACCCATATTATACATTATAATAAAAAACAATATGCGGTATATAGATTTAAAATAACATTTAAATATTTCTGATAGTTTCCATTTTTCTGTTCCGTATATACGATGTCCCCCATTTGTATAACTACTTACACGATAACACCCAATAGGAATTAATCCGAAAAAAAAATTATATTCAACAGAGGTTGGTATCCAATGTTTATAATTAGGTACCTTCACTTTGTCTGTTAAGTCCTTTACTCTTATCAGATCACCTTCTTCACTGTAAAAAGAAGTTATAATATCATCATTTTTGAAATCATTGCTTGTGCATGTCTTCTATATGAAAAATATCCTGTTAAACGTAACTGATTGATATAAGATAAATTGCTATTGATTTTCGCTTAAATGGGTTACGATTTACAAACCTGCCAACTGCACAGCATTTCTCACGTTTGCTTTTTCAAATAACGCTTTTGTTTGATGTAAAGGTAACACCTTCCTTTGAAAAATGTGCATTTACCAAATAAAATTTTGCACCTTTGTAACCGTCAGACAAAAGAATACGAATATGAATCGAATAAAAGAGGTATTGGAGACTAAGGAATTGGCGAATAGGCTTGGAAAGACTTTTAATATGGTTAATCTATATGCCACCAACAAGGTGCAGCCTCCCATTCCTGTTTTATATCAGATTGCGGACATTCTGAATGTAGATGTCAGAGACTTGTTAATACCTAACAAGATTAGTAGATAGCATGGTAACAACGAAAAGAAGATACGATGGCAAACAGTAATTTGAAAGAAGCAAAAGCGACCAAGAACGATGAATTCTATACTCAATTCCATGATATAGAAATTGAGATGAACGCATACCTTGAATACGACCCAAACGTATTTAGGGGAAAGACGATTTTATTGCCTTGCGATGACCCTGAATGGAGCAATTTTACGCGCTTCTTTGCCGCCAAGTTCGATGAACTCGGATTAAAGAAATTGATTTCCACGAGTTATGCTCCAGAAAGCAAAAAATACAAGACACCTTACCAACCGTCTTTGTTCGAACAAGACGCTCCTCAGTTTGATAGCACTAAAACTTCCGTCAAAGGTAAGATATTCGTATTGGAGAAAGACAAAAGTGGCGATGGGCGCATCAACATAGACGACCTTGAATGGGAATACTTGGACAGTGACGGCGATTTTCGCAGCAAAGAAGTCACTAAGTTGCGGGATGAGGCAGACTTTATCATCACCAATCCTCCGTTTTCTCTTTTCAGGGAATTTCTCGCATGGATAATGGAGGGTGGAAAGAAATTCATCATCATTGGTAATATGAATTGCATCACATATAAAGAAGTATTTCCACTGATAATGAACAATAAAATATGGCTTGGCATACCTTTCCCCGGTGGGAATGCTTACTTTAGACCTGCAATACAAAATAATTATGCAGTTGGTGTGTATGATGAAGATACCAATCTCGTAAAGTTTCGTAATTGCATCTGGTTGACTAATGTAGACCACGGTCGCCGACATCAGCCTCTTTCATTGATGACAATGGCGGATAATCTACGCTTTTCCAAGCATAAGGAATTGCGAGGCAAATCCGCCTATGACCATTATGACAATTACGATGCCATAGAGGTGCCATTTACTGACGCTATACCTTCAGACTACAATGGAGTAATGGGTGTCCCTATTTCCTTTTTGGACAAGTATTGTCCGGAGCAATTTGAAATCTTAGGGATAACAAAGACATGGTTTGGAAGTGCCTCCAAAATTTATCCCGAACAAATCCAAGTTGACCGTCATGGGAAAGAATCCAACGTGACAAAACTCAATGACGGAGCAGTCTTGCTTCATTCTGAAGTTCCTCAGAATGAAACTTATTATATGGTTGAAGGGAAATATTACACCCAAGTTTATGCAAGAGTACTTGTCAGACATATCAAATCATAATTTGCGAATAAGTAATCGGGCATACGTTGAAGTTAAAGCTCCGTTGTTCCAGACAGCTCCACGACGGTTCAAATCTGCAAAGTCAGGAGTGTCAGAAATGGTGTATTCTTTGGTTTTCAAACCCCATTCGTTCCCTCTATCGGTTATCCCTAAGATTTCAACCATGTTTTTTAATTTTTCGAATGAGAACCCTTTCGTAGAGCCGAACAAGTTGCCCGTCACGTTCTACATAAAATCGGGGTCCACCATTCAGCTTTCCTAACTTTGATTTAACTTTATCCATATCTGCCAATTCTAAACTTATGCCTAAGATTTCAACTTAAAACAGAAAAAAATATGAAGACAACATTACATATAGAATGGACTGTTGCAGATGTCTGCAAAGGTTTTACGTACAATGAGTTGGAGGGAAAAGGGCTGTTCGGACTTGACGGACGGCTTACCATTCAGCCGGAGTATCAACGTCATTACATCTACAATGACGGCAAACGGGATGTGGCAGTCATCGAATCGCTGCTGAAAGGTTATCCAATAGGACTTATTTATTTCAACCGTACAAATGATGGCCGTTTTGAAGTTCTTGACGGTCAACAACGCATCACATCTTTCGGTCGGTTCGTCACAGGGAAATTTGCCATAATCTATGGAGGTCGTGAAGAATACTTCAGCGGTCTTCCCTATAAAGAACAACAAAAAATACTGCAATCTCCATTGCTTATTTACGAATGCGAGGGAGAAGAAAGAGAAATAAAGGAATGGTTCAAGACCATCAATATCGTAGGTATACCTTTGAATGAGCAGGAATTGCGTAATGCCATCTATTCTGGCGAGTTTGTCACCGCAGCAAAGCGCGTGTTCAGCAATTCACAAAATGCGGAAGTCCAGAAATGGAGCCATTACGTAAAAGGGGATGTGAAACGGCAGGATTATTTGGCTGAAGCCCTGAAATGGGTATGTGCCAGCAAAGAAATGACCATAGATGCCTACATGAGCCAGCACCGTCGCGATAGTTCTATCACCGAACTTGAAAACTATTTCCGCTCCGTGATAGATTGGATTTCCACTACATTCACTATGGTGGAACGGGATATGTGCGGTCTGGAATGGGGGCGGCTCTACGAAACTTATCATAAGACACCTTACAGCATTGACCATGTGACGGAGCGTGTGCTTGACCTGCAAGCGGATGAGAGTATCAAATGCCCACGCAACATTTATGAATACGTATTAGGTGGCGAACAAGATAAAAGCCTGCTTCAAATTCGTTTGTTCGAAGAGTCTACAAAACGAGCGGCATATACCCGCCAAACCGAGGCAGCCAAAGAAAAAGGAATTTCCAACTGTCCTTTGTGTGCCATAGGCGACAATGCCAACAAAACGCGGATTTACAAGTTTAATGAAATGGATGCCGACCATGTGACCGCATGGAGCAAAGGTGGTGCTACTTCCATAGAGAATTGCGAAATGCTGTGTAAGACGCATAACCGTTCAAAAGGCAACAAATAATGTAATATATCACAGAATATGCGTATTTTGAGGGAGTTATGAAAGTATTAATTCCCTCAAAATTGTATATGCAAAAAACATTTCAAGAAATTTCAAAAAGCTGGTGCGAGACAAAACGCCCGATAGTAAAGCACTCTACCATGTGTGCTTATTTGCTGACGCTACAAACCCATTTGTTGCCTTATTTTGGTACTAAGACAGCCATAACAGAGGACGAAGTCCAGCAGTTTGTCATTTATAAACTTTCGTGCGGTCTTGCACGTAAAACCGTAAGGGATATGGTAGCCGTATTAAAATCGGTAGCCAAATACGGAAGAAAACATAAGATTTTTCTATTTGAGGATTGGGAAATAGAATATCCTACAGATACGGAAATGAGCCGATTGCCAACTTTGGCAATAGAACACCAGCGCATACTAATGCGACATCTGATTGAGAAGCCGACAGCGCAGAATATAGGTGTACTGTTGTCCCTCTGCACAGGCATGAGAATAGGAGAAGTATGCGCACTGCAATGGCAAGATGTGGACTTCTACCAACGGATTATCACAGTAAGGCATACCGTTGGACGGGTTTATAATTGCGAGTTGAAATCCACAGAAAAAATACAGTCATCGCCCAAAACAAGAAATTCATGCCGCGAGATACCTATCTCCAAGCAACTGTTCCATTGTCTGAAAACAGTCAAAAAAGCCTCTGCCTCACCGTTTGTGGTCGGTACATCAGAACATTCCAAAGAGCCACGCTCTTATCGTGACTATTTTTCTCGGTTATTAAAGCGTCTCGGCATACCTCAAATCGTATTTCATGGGCTTAGACACACCTTTGCAACCCGGTGCATAGAAAGCCAATGCGATTACAAAACAGTAAGCGTGATACTCGGTCATTCCAACGTGGCGACCACTCTTAACCTGTATGTGCATCCGAACCTCAATCAGAAAAAGAAGTGTGTTGAACGTATGAGCAAGTTTCTTGGAATAGCGGAACCGTAAATTAGGATGCGGCTTTTGACCAACGGGAGGATAGCAAGTCAGTTTTGGGCATACCAAAACACAAACTTGCTATGTTCGTTTGAACATAAGATTTGAGTATGGAAATCACGCCTAAAAATAGAAGAATTGTCTTTGATAAGATGCTTGTTTGAAATTGGTCATATTATTTGTTGTTTCCAACAAATAACGGTCGGTTGGTTGGTTTGCCCAATTATTGGTTAGCATTATGGTCGGTTGGTTTCTAAACCGTCAAGCTAAAAAATGGTCAACAGAATTGCAGGAATGAGCGACACCTTGCCTATCTGTAAAGCACGACATTCCGACAAGGCGAAAACGGTGTTCCCAAAATACCGCCAAAAGAAAATGATTATTTTCTGGAGGGAGTGCAGTTTTCCGTTTGCCACAATTTTATTGTGTCCTATAAAAACACCTCCCTCGGTTTTGAATGAAATTCTATATTTAAATAATGATAGACATATATGCCTATTCAATAGCTTTGTCTTTGACGATTCTTTTCCGTCAGTCATTTGTTTCCGTAGCCGTCAGTGTCCATTGTACAGACGTGAAAGGGAAAAGGTTTTCGGGCTGAATACGCTCTGGAAGAGGAAGATTCTGCCCGAAACGGCACAACCGCCTGACCTTTTCACTTTCAATAAAGTCTGTACTAACTTAATGGACGAGCAAGGAAACTGGCGACTATGTTTGCAGACGGTCACATAACGCTGGAATGTTTCTTTTGCCCTGCTGTATCCTACTTTCTTGGCAAACTCGCTGTTATGCTGGTCAAAAAGTTTCAATAAAGTCTCCTGCTTGACACCGATATCGAGATAGGCATCTTTTAATTTGGCGGCAGTGACATACCCATCAGTCTGCATCAGCTCTTGATAACGGCGGTTTACTTCCACCCGGATTTTATCAACGGCAATGTTGATTTTCTGTGCTTCGACGCTCTTGCCCGAGGCTCTGTTGTTTTTCACGTCCCACAGACGCAAAGGTACATCCATCTTACAACTGAACTGTTTGATTTCTCCGTCCACCGTAAGGCGGCACATCAAAGGCAGGTTGCCATTAGGTTTCTCGCTACCTTTCTTTACGTAGAATAATACTTTAAAGGTACTTCGCATAACTCACTTTTTATGGTTACAAAATTAATTTATAGTGAGTTACAGACAGCTATGACACATTGTGCCAAACGATGAAACACATCGGTTTTGCAAGAAATTCTCATCATTACTCAGGTAATGATAAGGTAACTGAACTTTTTCGCTATTCGTCTATATTATAGGTTTCTCTGGATTTTTACCGAGAGAAAAATATAGCGTAACAAACTACATTTCAATTATTTCGCTACGACTTTCTCAATTTTATATTCTCGCTATATGTTTATTTTAAATGGGAAGAGCCAACTTTAAGTTGGCTCCTTTTTTATATCTCTTAATGTGAACTATCTCTAAATTTTTATCTTAGCAGTAGCTCACTTTACTTCTTCCAAATATAATACGCGGCTTGCGTAATCGCTCATTTTGTCGCTATCTATTTTATGGATATACGGAATATCCAAACCGTTATTCATCAAATACGAACCAGAGAAGACCTTTCCTTCAAATGATAACGGTTCATTGTCGATACGGTTTAATTCATGAACCCGATACATCTTCTTTGCGTCTAGTCCGACCATCTTGACGCGTGGCAGATGCTGATTAAAGAACGACTCCATCTTCCACCAATAAAATGCCGCCTTGTCTTTTTCGGAAGAGACATACATAAGCGAGGCTACGCCCAATTTGTCATATGGGGATACCAAACGATAAATATCTCCAAATTGTACAATTTGACGAATCATCTTGTAATCGGCAATCGCCTTGCGACATAAAGCCTTTTCTTCATCTGACATGTTCTTAGGCTGAATTTCCATACCCAACCTGCCACTCATAGCTACATCAATACGATATTTCAATGGGACTGTACGGAATGTCTGATGATTAGGGACCGCACTGATATGAGAGGCCATCGCGATAGCAGGGAAAAAATAAGATGTTCCCCATTGCATATATATGCGCTGCAAGGCATCCGTATTATCGCTCACCCAAAACTCGTCAAAATAAGGCAAATAACCATAATTAACACGTCCTCCACCACTGGCACATGCCTGAATTGTCAATTTCGGATATTTGGAGCGAATACGTTTGCATATTTTTTCAAATCCACGATGGTAGTCGATATACAAGTGACTTTGATTATCTTTCGTCAAATAAGACGAACCGTGACTCTTGATTCCCATGTTTGCATCCCATTTTATGTAATCCAAATCGGGATATTGGGTCATTAATCCGTCTATAACACTAAATACAAAATCTTGTACATCAGGATTTCCTAAATCCAAAACCAACTGTGTGCCTCCTCGTCCGGTTACAAGGGGACGATCAGAAGCATTGACGATCCATTCGGGATGAGTTTCATAAAGTTCGCTCGAGATATTTGTCATCTCAGGCTCGATCCAAATTCCGAATTCTATACCGTTTTCCTTTGCATTACGAATCAGACCCTCAATACCTTCCGGAAGTTTCCTTTTGTTAACCGTCCAATCACCCAAAGAGGAAGTATCTGTGTCGCGTGGATACTTATCGCCAAACCACCCATCGTCCATGACAAATAACTCGCCACCCATAGAGGCTATATCTGCCATCATATGATTCATGTCCTCTTGTGTAATATCTAAGTACACGCCTTCCCAACTATTCAACAATATCTTGCGCTGCACATTCCCGTTTGCCAATTTATATTTACGTCCCCAGCTGTGGAAATTACGACTCACTCCACTCAATCCTTCCTGGCTATACGTAAGTGCAAGTACGGGAGTCCGGAGCACTGAATCTTTACTTAAATTATATGCAGAATTTTCTTCGTTAATACCTGCAAAAAAATGATGGTATTCACCATTATCCGTATCAATGCGCAACTTATAATTCCCGGTGTAGCACAAAGCCGCTCCGATTACACTTCCAGAGTTTTCCTGTGGTTTCCCATCGAGTGAAAACATCACCTCAGCATGAGCTGTATGTGAATTACGTACACCGTCTTTGTTTTTTATTACCTTCATACCAGGCTCCAAAGGTTCTTGCAACAGTTGACCTTCATTTGCCCATGAGCCGTAGAGGGACGAAAGCCACACGTTACCTCGGCGGATTGGCAGATAAGCCGATGCAAATTGATTCAAAACCACCGTTTTTTTCTCACGATGCATAATCTCAGTCCATGTTTCAATGATATCTACATCCTGATACGCCTTATAACAAATATTTACATAAAACGGATATACCCTGTCTTTCAAATAAATGGTAGTTAGAGTAAAGTTGGTTGCCGTATCGGATTTCACTTTTACTACTTCCATTTGCAAGGACATGTTTCCATCCGCATGTTTTACGGCCAATGCGGTTTCGCTCTGACAACTCATTCCATAGACCGGATAAACGGGCATAGCTATATTTCCCGATGCACCGATATTAACCAGATCGTCATCCCTCAGTCTGCTTCCGTAATATAATTGTTTCAATTCTCCGCCAGTAGGTGCCTCTATCACGAGCGAAGTATGCGGAGTTGATACCACTACAGTTTTGGCAAATAACTCACTTCCAAACATTAATATTCCCGCAAGCAAATACAAGCTTTTTTTAATGTTCATGCCTATTAAAAATTAATTTTCAACCATTCATCTCCACTAAAATTGAGGACGATAGCTATAAAGTTTAACAATTTGTACAAAGATATAAAAAAATCCAACTCCATTATAGAGATGGATTTTTATGTTACAGCTTGACTTTCACCTCTGCCTTCAAACGGGTCATTAAAACGGATGCTATCGACGCCTGAGCGGCTTGATGCGCTTCTCCAAACAGGCCTTGATGTTGACGTTCTCCCCCTCGGCCCATTGCAGGTAGGCTTTTGCCTCATTGGGGTATGAGATGACAAACCACTCTCCCAATACAGCTGCCACAATAAAATTGTGGATCGAGGAGCTCAACACCGGGACAAAAGCCTGATTGTAGTTGTCTGGCATCAGCAGCTTCATGGTGATCGCATTATCCTCGAAGCGCATCAACACATCATCTTCGGCCGGCAATTCGATCGGCTCAGCGGGGTGAGGCATACAGTGTTTGTGTGGGTGACGCTCCCGCCAGATGCGTTCCCGGGTGATCTCTTCCAAGTAGGGAGCCATTTTTGTCTGAACTACAGCTAAGGCAGACTCCACAGAGCGCATGATCTGTCCCATCTCGGGCTCGTCACTGCTGAGTTGTGACCACGATATTTGCGCTTGGTTATCGGCCGTCTCCCGGCTCCGGCCGGTTAAAAAGGCTTTGTTACGGATATCGTACAGAATCTCCGAAAGGTAAAGGGTTATCGATAGTGATTTCATAAGGATTAAGGTTGTTGTTCTGGAGCATCATACTGCGGAGCCATACGCGTATATAACTTTACGGATATCGCCTCTAACGACGCTGCAGCCTTCTTGGCATACATCTCTGCGGGAACTCCACATAAGGTGAGCCACAGCGATAGGATGAAGTCCACCGCAAAGGAGTCCACCTCCTTTTGCAGGGAGTTCAGCAACGCTGCAGCAAAGTTACTCGGCATCTCAAGCGTAAATGTGGTGCGAGCATCCTCTATGGTCGTTGTAGACAAAAATGGCTTGAAGATAGTCACTAAGCTGTTCAACGCATCGTCATAGTAGTTTTCCAGCAGCTCATTGTTATAGCTTGTCGTCGCTATTACGGCATAAGACATTGTATCGTGATCACTCTTCGTCTTGCTGCCTATATACGAAGTAATCTTGTTTACCTGCTCGAAGGTCTGGGTGCGGTCCAATGTAATCTCAATGGTCATAACTACTCCTTTTTCGACAGCTCCAACAGCTGCTGCTCAATACTCTTATCTGTTTTGAGGCTCCCGCTCACATCTACACTCTGCAGGGCTGGGATCACGAACTTAGCAGCTTTGATATAGATGTCGGCCTGATCTTTCGGATCCTCTATGCTGAGCCATGCCTGAGTGAAGCCTGCAAAATTGCCGACCACAAACTCCTCCATCATCTTACGAAGTTCCCCGATTATTTTATTGGGGACACCTGGCTTGCGTCCTCCAGTTTTAATACCACGTTTCATGTAAATTAACATTTGTACATCCGACGTAAAGCTAACCTCCTATTTTCGAGAGCAAAGGACAAACATTAAATCATATCATATGATAGGAGCAGCAATAGGAGCCGGACTAAAAGTTGCAGGCAGCATCATCGGAGGAGCAGCTCAGGCCCGGGCGGCACGTAAGCAACGTGCAATTATCGACAAACAAAAGAAAGATAATGAAGCGTGGTACAACCGGAACTATTATGAAGACTCGACGCAGCGCTCCGACGCACAGCGAGCCATGCAGATGGCACGTGACGCCATGAAAAGCCGCTACAACCAGGCCCAGGCCTCGGGGGTGGTCACGGGAGCCACCGATGAGAGCATCGCCGCACAGAAGGCCGCAACCAATCAGGTGGTATCCTCAGCAGCCAGCAGCATCGCCGCAACAGGCGACTCGCGCAAAGATTCTATCGACCAGCAGTACTTGAACACGAAAGCCAATTTGGCACAACAAGAGGCAGAGACCTGGAAGCAACAGGGCGCTGCCATCGCACAGGCAGCCCAAGGAGTAGGAAATACCGGTTCGAAAATGTTCGACTTGTAATAAAACTGAACTTATGGCAACCAAAGACGATATCCTCAAGGCCAGTACTCAAGCTAAGCAGCCACAGCAAACTACACCCTCAGCAGCACAGACACAACCTCAGCCGTCTGCTGAGGCTGAAACCAAACAGCAACCTTCACAACCCTCCCAGCCACCAATCTCAACTGGAGCGGCCACACCTCCCGTCCAGACAACTGCCGGGGAAGCCACCGCTCAACCCCAACAGACGGGCATCGCTGCCGGAAAGACCTTAAAAAATAGCACGGATAAAGCCGAAACGCATTTAAATAAGGCTTATACACAGGTGACCAAAGGCAACGAAAAGGAGAGCAAGGATCGAGCTATGACAAAGCAGAAGGAGGCGGACGATCGTGAGCAAAAACGCTATCGGACAAAAGCTATCCTTGCAGCGTTGGGCGATGGCATCTCCTCCTTAGCTAATCTCTACTACACCACCCGTGGCGCACAGGGCATTCCGCAACCGGCTGCCTCGTTGAGTGAGGTCACTAAAAGACGTTTTGACGAAGCTAAGCGACGCAAGGAGAAGATGGAAGATGAATACCGGGCAGCCTTGATCCGGGCAGGTTTTGCCGACCGGGCCGAGGCATTCCAGGCAGCTCGGGATGACAAGAATAATGCTGCGGCAGATCGACGAGCAGAGGCAGCCCGAAGGGCCGATGCCGAAGAACGGCAAAGGGAGCGTGAGTGGAATGCAGTCGAAAATGAAAAGGAACGTGCATACAGGCTCTCGGAGAATGAAAAAGAACGCCAGGCAAGAAAGGCCGCACAGGATGCCGATCGTAAATCCAGAGAGAGGGTTGCATACAGCAAAAACTATGCAGATCGTGGTAGGTCGGGCGGAAGCAAGGAGCAACCGTCCAAACTCACCGATGAGGAGAATGCCCTCTACGATCTGGCAGTGAGTTACGGATTGGCCACTCCTGAGGGTGAAATGTATTCTTCGAAAGTTTCCCATAGCTCCAGCACAAAAAACGGAGTCACCTCTAAGGATCGGACCGACACTTTAGTGCCATACTACCGCAATGAAGTCTCCCCCGGCGAACAGCAGCGGGTACTCAGGATCGGCAATACAATACAACAGCTGCTGAACATGGGGTGAAGCAAAGGAGAGATCGAAACTGTAAAAGCAGATATCGAAAAAGGATTGTCCGCACGGGAAATAGCGGGAACAACTTACCGATTCTTGCCCTATGACTTGCCAGATGTGGCTAAGGAAAGAAAGTACGAACAGTACGATATGGATGACAATAATTACGAACAGTACCAGGTAAAAAAATAACCATGCCAATATATACCACCTCTTACGGGAAAAGATACAACATCCCTGCCGATATCGCTGATCAGTTCGAACAGGATTTTCCAGATGCCCGGGTACGCTACGAAGCCTCGGGTGAAATGTATGATATTCCACTGAACAAGAGGGATGGCTTTATCAAGGCTTTCCCGAATGCGAAAACTGTGGACCACATTTCTACTCCCACAAAAAAGGACACTCAACCCGAATATAGCGGTCCAGGAGGATTTTTTGCACCTAAACCTCGGAAGCCAAATCCGAGTGCCTTGATTGCAGACGAGGTGGAGCGGCAACAACGGGAGGCTGGTATCAACCCAAACTCCGCAGAGGCGATCAGTCAGCGATTCGATGCTATATGGAATGCTCAGCCCACCAGTGCAACGAAAAAGTACGACGACCAGGTACTCCGGGAGGATTATCGTCGCAGAGAGGAGCAATACAACAAGACACACCGATTGGGCACGATGCAAGCCCAAAATCCAGAAGATTATACGCCTTACTCTCAAATGCAAGATGGAGCTAAAGCCCCATTTCTGCCTACGGTCGATACTGGCAACGAAGAATCGACATTCGGAATGATATCCAAACCCAAGGATTATCCGGCCCCAAGCCCTGAGGCTCAGAGCATCATGGATAAACGCATCAACGAGTCCCGGGCGGAATATACGTTTGAGAGCGGAGTAAGGGATCAGCTTGAGAAGATCGCAACCCGAAGAAAACAACTTGCAGATAAAAATAATAAAGGGATCGCGAAAAATATGGCTGAATTCAAGACTATCATCGGTCCTGGAGGAGCTGTAATCAATCTCACCCCCACTCCTAAAGAGGAACGTCTATCTAAAGAAGAACATGCTGAATATGGAAATTTAAGTACTGCACAAAGATTACTCGATGAGTCTGTAAAAATTATCGAGCAAGCAGATCGCAATACTCACGGTGCCACAGGTGCCGGGAACGCATTGCGAGGAATCAAAGACGGCGTATTCGACCCTCAAACCTGGGATTTCGGAATAGGCGAATTAGTTGACGCTAATAATCTGAGGAAAGTTATCGCCAAAGATGACCGGGGAGAAGCATTAACGGATGATGAACGTGCCCTGCTGGATGCCTTGGCCACCAATATGGCGGTCAACAGCCTGTACGGTTCCAAGGTGGGTATGGGATACAACATCGGAAAAGGGACTGCTGAGTCAATCCCCTTTATGATTGAGTTTGCGTTAAACCCTATTGCGGGATCCAGCAAAACCATAGTTATTAAAAAAAAGTATTCAGTTTTCTACTTGTAATTTTTAAGTAACATAATTAATATAACGGAATCGTAACAGTTATGTTACAGCTTTAAGTAATTTTTTTTTGTTGCAACCACCTGATTGCACTCTTGGCTGCATGCCTTTCATACTTTTTCAACACCCATTCGATGTTCTCACAAAATTAACAGATGTACTTTTCGAGACATATACCCATCTATTTTTGCTTCAGGAACAACAGCAAAAAAACGCTAAAAACAAGCTCATTATGAATAAAGAGGGAGATATCAGAATGGCTCTACCCGAAGGAGGCATTGCCCAGACTGAAACCCCATCCCCCAAAGCGATAATTATCGCTCAGCTCAAAAAGAGCCACCCAGATGAGGATTTCGAAGATGACGAAAAGATTTACAGTCGCATTTCCGAAGATTTCGACACGTACGAAAAGGATATTGCCGAACGGAAAAAAATGACGAGGCCATCACCAATCTATTTGCTTCGGATCCTCGCTCTGCCGCCTTTCTTATGAACTGGCGCAAGGGGGAAGATCCCGTAGTTCAGCTCATCCGAGCCTTTGGTGATGACTTCCGCGAAGCGTTGGACGACCCCGACATGCAGGAGAAATTTGCCAAAGCACGCCAGGAGTACCTCGCCCGCCAGATGAAAGAGAAGGAGCTTGAAGAGCAGGCACAAACCAATTTGGCCACATCACTTGACAACTTGGAGAAGGTGCAGCAGCAGGGCGGCTACACCGACGAACAGGCCAACGAAGTATTTGAGCGTTTTGCCCAGATTGTGGATGATGCCATCCTCAGCAAGGTGGCCCCAGAGACCTGGCAGGTGATGTTCAAGGCGATGAACTACGATAAAGATCTGAGCACGGCCGCCATGGAGGGCGAGGTGCGCGGACGCAACGCCAAAATCGATGCCAACAAGCGGAAAATGACCGTCCCGGAGGGGGTACCTCCTATGTTGGGTGGAGAGGGCAGTGAGGTGCGTCCTCCCAAACGACCCGACTATGGGGCCTTGGACAGCTAACCCAAAAGCGGCTGTCGTTTTACCCTTACCGTCTCCAGTATAAATATGTACGTAACCTTGATCCATGACTTAACAACTTACTTACTAAATATTCATCAATTCCACTACTCTATTTTGCGTTCATTACACATGGCTTGGTTTCGTCTATAACCCAAACCTATATTTTTCGGAGAATCCGGGGACCGAAAATACACAAAAAAGTCGTTCGACCACCCCACAGTTCATCTAATCCGCGCAAACAATCCACCCAAACCTTGTGGCTATCCACCACTGCACCCACAATAAACAATCATAAACAATTCCTATTCACTCACTTTACCAGGCACTTCTCCCCTACTCTTTCTCAAACCCATTTGTTTGAATTATTTTCATTATTTTTGTTTGATAATCATACATAAACTCGCTACTGAAAATTTTACCTGTTTTACCCATAAACTATCCACTATGAAAATCAATCAGATGCTCTCCTTATTGGGTCTGTCATTGCTGATCGCCACGTCCTCAGTTAGTGCACAATCCGCTACCCAAGCATCCAAATGCTGCAAGTGCAGTGATACCCCAGATGTTATCTCACTGCCTCCAACCATTTTTTCTGGCGTACGTGGACCATTCCATGTACAGGGAATTGCTGTCGATCTCAAACAGGGATACATCTATTTCTCGTTTACTACGGAACTGCTCAAAATGGATCTGCAAGGAAACCTGATTGGTAGCGTGAAAGGTTTAACTGGCCATCTGGGCTGCCTCACCATGAACCCTGAAGACGGACGGGTTTACGGATCCATCGAATATAAAAACGATGCTATCGGCCGGGAAATCCTCAAAAAGCTCGACAGTAACGAACAAACTCATAATACCGACGCTTTTTATATCGCTATTTTCGACGTGGATAAAATCACCCGTCCCGATATGGATGCCGAAAAAGATAGCGTAATGACCGCCGTCTATCTCAAAGAGGTCGTGGACGACTACTACGCCTCTGTACAAAATCAGGGTAAAACCGTAAAACATCGTCACGGATGTTCCGGAGTGGATGGCATATCGTTTGGTCCTGCATTCGGAGCGCCTAAAGGCTCTAAAAATTATATCAATATCGCATACGGTGTCTTCGAGGATACACTTCGCACAGATAATGAGTATCAGGTTCTGCTCAACTTCGATCCTGAAAAGTTGAAAGCCTATGAACGCCCTCTCAATCAAGAAAATCCTCATCGCAGCGGTCCCGACACTTGTGATCACAAATATTTCGTCCGCACGGGAAACACCGCATACGGCATCCAAAATCTGGCATACGATCCATATACGGGATATTGGTTTGCAGCCGTGTATCGTGGACACAAATTCCAAAATCCCAATTACTCATTATTTGCCATTGACGGATCCAAACCAGCTGTCATGCAAAATTTAGAGGGTTTTGACACCCCTACACGCGGAGAGGTGCTTTTCTTGAGCGAAGATGGGGAATACGATGCGAAAACAGGAATTCGAGGTTGGCAAGTCGACTACGGAACCACTGGCTTCTGTCCTATAGGAAATGGTGATTATTATATTTCACACCCGGATGGAGGTGAAGGAGGCAAGCACCAAAGCAGTACGGTCAAACTCTATAAATGGACTGGAGATCCTAAACAACCGTTTGCACTGCAATAAAAGTAATTTTGCGAGTACAAGGAATCATAAAAGCAGAAGTAGGATCCCTCAATATAGGTCAATGTATAAGCAGGCCATGACTGCTATACACTGCTATCAGGGGACTCGATTCCGCTACATTGCCTCCCTATTTCGTTCCTATCTTCCAACTGGACAAGCAACTGATCAAATCATCATTTTCGGAAGATAAAACAAAGCTGCCCTAGGAACAGGATAGAGCGAAAAGAGCAAATGCAATAAAGCATTACAAAGGATATGACTGAAGAACACGCTCCCCAAATGAGATTTGACCGGGAGCAAATAGAAAAAAGAATTGATGTTGCCAGCGAACTGTTTGCCAGCGGATTCAACTGTGCGCAATCTGTTGTAGCCGCATTTGCCGATTTGTACGGTGTGGATCGTGACCTGGCATTGCGAATGGCAGCGCCCTTCGGCGGGGGGATTGGCCGCATGCGCGAGATCTGTGGCTCTGCCTGCGGACTATTCATGCTCACCGGATTGGAAAACGGACAGACCGATCCAACCAACAGAACCGGCAAAGGAGAGAACTACAAATTAGTTCAGGAACTGGCCGCAGAATTCCGCAGACGTAATGGCTCGTGCATTTGCCGAGAACTCCTGGGGATCACCAAAGAGACACCTATTTCACCTATTCCGGAGGCGCGTACTCCCGGATATTATAAAAAGCGCCCTTGCCCCGAGATTGTCAGAGAGGCTGCCACGATCTATTGCGAACATTTGTGTGGGCGCAAATTCGACAAATAGCTTTAACTGACGTAGGCATCAAATCGCATAAAATCAGTTAACAGCACATCCCATTATACGTTCCAAAGAGTAAACACTCCTATACGCAGAGAGGGGGAGATTGAATAGTCTATCAATCTCCCCCCCTGCTATTTTCGCTTGCTATAATTATCGTACTTCAAATATGTCGCAAAATTAGATTCACCTCATACTACAAATCCATTCGATCCATTCCATCCATCAAATTGCAACAATGCATTTCTATTCATCAGGTTTCAGATCTTCCTGCTTATGATTGTTGTTCTCTAACTTGGTTTCGTATGCCCAACCAGATGAAAAGATAAATCGCTCACGCAAAAGGCCCAAAATCGCCTACAAAAATTCCAGTTCTCCTCCTTGTTCCGTAACCTCGACCTTCACCGAACGCCCTAAATAGATACTCATATTGGGACGGTCATGACCCGCAGGGAAATCAAACAACACAGGAATACCCAATCTTGAGGTATAAGCATTGATCAGGGCATAGGCATCGCTTCCCCACTCTCGTTCAGAATTCATCCGATTGAAATATCCCACCACAACAGCGCGTACACGAGCCAATTTACCACTCCTCAACAGATTCTGCATCATACGGTCAATGTGGTAGATATTTTCCCCTACATCCTCAATAAACAGTATGGAGGGTTCGTCGAAATAGTTATCCAGATCAGTACCGTTCAACGCATACAGAATCGATAAATTTCCCCCGACCAGACGTCCCGTAGCACATCCCAATCGGTTGTATGGAGAAGGCTCTGTATGGTACTTTTTGACCTCCCCGAACAGAGCATCGCGCAGAGAAAGCGCAGATGTGTCTACCTTCGTGGTGTCCGACAAAAATAAGGAAGGCATCGTGCCGTGGATCGATTCAATCTTTTCTTTGCGCAAGACCTGATGTAACACGGTAACATCACTGAATCCAGCCAACCATTTAGGATGGGTTCGCAGTACCGACCAATCGAGATAATCCAAGGTCCGAACTGCACCGTATCCGCCTTTGTAAAAAATAATTGCTTTGACACTCGAATCGTTAAGAGCCCGCTGCAAATCCGAGGCCCGCTGCTCATCAGTACCCGCAAACCATCCGGCATTTCTACAGTACAAATGTTCGCCCACTTTAACCTTGACCCCCCACGCTTCGATCCTGCGAACAAAAGAGGTATCCGGTCTTCTGGGCAACTTCGATGAAACAGCTATCACAGCCACTGTGTCGCCTTTTTGCAAAAATGGTGGACGAATATAGGGTGTTAAGGTTTTGTTCAAGGTATCAGTCTGAATCAACACCATCGAGTCCAATCCCATCTGATCTGCTTCGAACTCTTCGGAAGGTCTCCCCGTTTCATATACACACTGCTCCATCGTTTCTGCCTCTTCAGTCTTCTGTTCCGATACCGGAGGATAGTCGCAAACAGTTGCAGCACATGAGATAAGATTAGGGATCATCTTATCCTCATCAGCAGATTCAATGTGTGTTGTCCGATCCTTATATTGGCCTATCGTAGAATATCCGACTGCATCCGACTGTTGAGTCTCTGGCTGACGTTGACCAACCGCCACAGATAAAGAGGGTAGATCATCGGCATGAGAGAACGCTGAATCTGCAACAACATCCACTTGACCCGCAGCAGAGATTGAACAGAGATGATCGAACGACCAATCGGCTGTATGGCTATATCGGAGATTGAACTGACTTTGAGCATGACTTGCCTGTCCTAACAATACTGGTGCTTCACACAAAAAAAACAGGCCGAAGCATCCTACGGCCATACGACATGATAATTTCATCGGGTTGAATAGCTCTTTTTGGCAACGCGAAGATAACAAAAACCCCAACAAGATTCCGCTTCACAATGAAGAACTTGTCCCAATCATTTGGAAAACATCTTAAAAAAGGCCATCTTTATACATAATCATTCTTGGTCTAAACCAACAAACCTTTCAACGTGAAATTATGAATCGTTCCCGGATTTTCTTTGCCATCCTGTTCTGTTGTACTTGTCTGCTGCCATCCTCTATACTACATGCCAGAAACAACGCTCAAGCCCCCGACTCCACTCACATACAAAATCGCAAAACGGTTGTATTAACTTTTGATGATGCCACCGCCAGTCAACGAACATTCGTAGCTCCACTGCTCAAAAAAATGGGTTTTGGCGCCACCTTTTTCGTTTGTGAGTTTAAAGGGTTTGAAAACAAAGAGCATTACATGAGTTGGAGCCAGATCCGTGAATTGGCTCAAATGGGTTTTGAAATTGGGAATCACACCCACTCTCACCCGGCTATGAGTCAACTCGATCGGCAACAAATCGAAGAGGAGATCCGTTACATCGAAAATAAATGTCAAGAATATGGGATTGCGCATCCTATTACGTTCGCCTATCCTGGATATAGCACCAGCCCGGAAGGAATCGAAATTTTACGGGCACGGGGATATCGATATGCACGGCATGGGAACGACAAACCCTACATTTATGGCGAAAGCGATCCGATGATGGTTCCCAGTTACGCCGTTCACGAAAAAGACAACCGTACATACGAATTCGTGCGTAACATCATTGAGCAATGCCCGGATAATGGAGCCATTGTTCTCTGTTTTCATGGAGTACCCGATCTTGCGCATAATCACGTCAACACCTCACCCCAAACGTTCAAAAAAATCATGAAATACCTGAAAAAGGAGAACTGCCGAGTGATTCCGCTTTGTGAACTTTGAGTACCCCCAATTGCTTGCATACGAGACATATCAATCAATAGGAGTCCGGACACTCAAAAACACAAAAAATCATATACCAGTTACCTGTTTAGGTGTTACATGTCCTCTACGATGGCACATAAGACACGACTACACCCAACATCGCCGCCAATGGCATACTATCAGACATGACATTTGCCTCCTTTATGCAAACACTTTAAGCAGAAGGTGTAACTGCCAACATTCAATTACAACAGTTACAAGATCCATCACCAACCGAAAACTTTCAACAACAAATCCTCTATATAAATAGGATTTATTAGGAACAGGCTTGAATAATTCGATTTTATTTCACAATTTTGCACCCGGAATTCGGCAAATGAATATCTGCCTCAATAGCTCAGTTGGTAGAGCATTTCACTCGTAATGAAAAGGTCGCCGGTTCGAGTCCGGCTTGAGGCTCAATCGAAAAATCAAGATTTTCAAAACATTACAAAGGCTTATCAATCGATAAGCCTTTTTTCTTTTGCGAATGTTACGAACTGTTTTGCTCCATTTCCGCTCATTAATTTTTCGATTGTTTTACAAAACGGGCGATGGCAACATTCAATCTTTGTGTGTTTGAACACCACAGCGAGAGGATGGAGATTATCTATCTCGACCAGGTTTATCAGCAATTGAAAATCTGTATACTTGAAAACAGATATGTATGCGACCCGATCACAAATCTCAAAAGATTTTAGTACGGTGAAAGATCGGTCTATCGCACGTTCGATCGACCGTAAACTACAAGAATACGAAGAATTGATTGTTCAGAAGCTCGGATGGAAAATCCACAATAGGAGAATTGACAAAAATACTCAAATCCATTGAACCGGACAGTGATGCTTACGGGGATTTATCCGAATCTCCGATCCTTCAGAATTCGGTGTCTGATACGACCATACATCTGAATGCGGAAAATTACAACGATGTGATACGACCTCAGAAAGACACAATACTGCTTTCAAAAGGAATATCAGAATAACGTACAAGGGACTGTCCAATATTTTGTGTAAACGATAATTTGGGTCGGGGTTTAGAGGATTGCTAAATCCCGATTCTGTTTTCAAATATAGCTATAAACTGGTTCATTACCACACCCCAGTTTTGGATGGGTGCTGTCCTTTTCTTCTCGATCTCCTGCAAAGCCAGCCAGACCGACTTGCGGACAGCATCGTCGGTGGGGAACGAAAGTTTTGATTTAGTGTATTTCCTGATCTTTCCGTTTAGGTTCTCGATGATATTGGTCGTGTAGATGATCTTACGGATCTCGACGGGGAATTCGAAAAAGGCGGTTAGCTCGTCCCAGTTGCGATGCTACAACTGCACAGCATGGCGATACTTCGAGCCCCAGACTTGCTCGAAGTGAGCCAATGCCGACTCAGCCTGCTGCTTGTTGGCCGAGGTGTAGATCTCTATTCATATCGGCCGTGAAAGCCTTCATGTCCTTCCAGACGACATAGCGGCAGGAGTTTCGGATCTGATGCACTACGCAAATTTGAGTGGTGGACTGCGGGAATACGGCGCGGATAGTATCGGTGAAGCCGTTCAGATTATCTGTGACGGTAATCAGAATATCCTCTACTCGGCGAGCCTTAAGATCGGTCAGAACCGACATCCAGAACGATGAGGACACCGTTTTGCCGACCCACATTCCCAGCACCTCCTTATAACCCATTTTGTTAAGGCCGATACACAGATAGACCGTCTTGTTGATGACCTTGCCAGACTCCCTGACCTTAAATACGATCCCGTCCATCCAAACAACCATATAAAGACTCTCCAGTGGCCTGTTCTGCCAATCGGCGGCGGCCTGGGTGACCTTGTTCGTGATGATCGAATTGGCTGACGACGAGAGGTTGATCCCGTAGATATCTCGAAGCTCGTCTTCTATATCCGATACGCTCATTCCTTTGGCGTAAAGCGAGATGACCAACTTCTCGATAGACAATCCGCGACTCTAGTGCTTGGGAACCACCACGGGCTCGAACTCTGAACGTCGGTCGCGGGGAATCTGGATCACGCTCTCGCCGTACTCGGTCTGAATCTTCTTGGGAAATGAGCCGTTGCGTGAGTTACCCGTATTGTTGCCATCGGCCGAATGCTTTTCGTAACCCAGATGGGAGTCCATCTCGCCCTGAAGCATCTGCTCCAAAACCTGTGAATGCAACTTCTTGAGGAACTTGCTTACATCGGCTTCAGTCTTGAACTGACTTAAAAACTCTTTGCTCAGCAGTTCCGACGAAACCAACTTTCTCTTCTTTGACATAACACTGTCCATAAAAGCAATCTTTTAAAATTAGTAAAAAATAATGCGGATCTTCAGACCCGCATTACCGTTTACACAATTTTGTGGACAGTGTCACGTACAAAGTGGACGAACTTCTTGATGTCATCACATCAGGGGCAATACTCAACTTATCATTGAAAAGCACAGATATATTATCTGATTACCTTACATTGGCACTCAATTCTCCGATAGTGCGCTTACAAGCTAAACGAGATGCAGGAGGCTCTATCATTCATAATAGGAATCTTCTTTCTTTATAAACAGGACTTCGGACGGTTCGATGCTTTCCAGCGAGAACAGGCTCGGTGTGCCTTTGTACAGGCTATCAAATGAAGCCACGAAATCCCCTCAAAGAAAAACTGGAAGGTTATATCCTTTCCTTCATTGTAGAAAAACAGTCTCAAGCATCCTTTACGGATAAGGTATTCTTATCCGCAACCTTACCTTCCTCCGATAGTATAGTATCGTTTTAGATGGAATGGATAGTGTTTCTGTTGCTTCAAAAGGAAAGTGTTCGTTTGAATATCTTTCTGCCATAGCGCAAATTTATAAATAATTTCAGATTTATCTGAATCTGGTATGAAGAAGTTTCATAATGGAAATGCTACCTTTGTGCTGGTAATCATATAAATAATCAAATTTTAATATAGATCAATATGATAAATACACTGACATCCTTGCGTCTCATTTTTGCCATGATGGTTTTTGGGGCGCATTGCTATGTTATAGACGACTTTTTCAGTACGCATTTCTTCTAAGGAAGGATTTGTAGGAGTCAGATTCTTTTTCGTACTGAGCGGTTGTATCATCGCATATAACTATCAACATAAACTGGAAGAGAACAAGACGGATAGAAGGACGTTTTGGGTCGCCCGTTTCGCACGTGTATATCCCCTGCACTGGCTGACGCTGTTTGTGGCAGCCGTTTTGGGAAACTATGTCGTGGCATCCGGCGTAATGGACAGGCTGGCACATTTTCTGACTTCCCTGACCCTTACCAATGCCTATATTCCCAAGGCGGACTACTTCTTTTCATTCAACAGTCCTTCATGGAGCCTGTGCTGCGAGCAGCTGTTTTATTTCTCTTTTCCGTTCCTAATACCGCTGGCAAAGCGTTACAGACAACTGCTTTATGTGTTTCTTGTTATGGCGATAGCGGTCGTTGTCGGCATGTACCTGACACCACCGGAAGAAATAAAAGGATACTGGTATGTCAATCCGATAACCCGTTTCCCGGATTTCATACTCGGTATGTTGCTGTTCCGGCTATATGAACATCTGAAAAGCAGGAATATCACAGCACGGCAAGGCAACATCATGGAGATTGTGTCTGTAGCCGTATTTATGGTTTTTACCTGTACGCTTCCGATATTTCCAAAGTGTACCGCTATTCCTGTTATTACTGGCTGCCTGTAGCGATGGTGATTATCAGTTTCGCTTTGCAGAAAGGCGTCATTTCACGACTGTTGAACAACCGTCTGATGGTAACGGGTGGAAAGATAAGCTACAGTTTCTATCTGATACACCTTTTCGTATTGCTATCTTACGCGGAATGGCAAAAGACTGCGGCTTTAAGGATAGAATGGTATTATTCAGTACCTGTATTATTTGTCATTATCATTCTGCTTAGTCTGCTTTCATACCGTTATTTTGAGAAACCGATAAACAAGAAAATCAAACAATTACTCAACAAATAAACATGGAACAACTTATAAAAAAAGTCCTCGTATAGAGGTTGTGGATGCCCTGCGCGGCTTTGCCGTGATGGCCATTATCCTGGTTCATAATCTGGAACACTTCATTTTCCCGGTATATCCTGACAGTTCTCCGGGATGGCTGAATGCGCTGGATCAGGGAGTATTCAATGGGATTTTTAGCCTTTTTGCAGGAAAGGCATACGCTATCTTTGCCCTGCTGTTTGGGTTTACATTCTACATTCAGACCAGCAACCAGAAGAAACAGGGGAAAGATTTTGGTTATCGCTTTCTTTGGCGCATGGTGCTTCTGGTGGGTTTTGCCATATTGAATGCAGCCTTCTTCCCGGCCGGTGATGTACTTCTGCTGTTCGCTGTAGTAAGCCTTGTCCTTTTCCTGACACGCAATTGGAGCGACCGAGCGATTCTGATAACTTCCATTCTCTTTTTACTGCAACCTGTTGAATGGTATCACTATGTGGCGAACCTGTTCAATCCGGCTCATCAGTTACCGGACCTGAAAGTCGGAGAAATGTATGCGGAAGTGGCAGCATATACCAAAGCCGGAAATTTTGGAGATTTTCTGTTGGGAAACATCACACTGGGTCAGAAAGCAAGCTTGTTCTGGGCAATCAATGCCGGACGTTTTTTCCAGACAGCCGGACTGTTCCTGCTCGGTTTCTATATCGGAAGAAAGCAGCTTTTCGTTTCATCGGAAAAGAATCTTCGTATATGGGTAAAGACACTGATTGTAGCTGCCATATCATTTGCACCGCTGTACACGCTGAAAGACCTTATCATGAAGAATGACGCTATTGTGCAGCAGTCTGCCGGAACCGCTTTCGACATGTGGCAGAAACTTGCCTTTACACTGGTGCTTGTCGCATCCTTCGTCATTCTGTATCAGAATAGGACATTCAGCAAACTGGTGGGCAATCTGCGGTTTTATGGCAAGATGAGCCTGACGAACTACATCACACAGTCCATTATCGGAGCAGCTATCTATTTCCCATTCGGGCTGTACCTTGCTCCATATTGCGGATATACCGTCAGCCTGCTGATCGGTCTGTTCACATTCTTTCTGCAGGTTCTTTTCTGTAAATGGTGGCTTGGCAAACACAAACAGGGGCCTTTGGAGTACATCTGGCACAAATGAACCTGGATAGGAACGGATAAATAAAATTACTGTCTGTATGAAACAAGTCATTTTAGAAACCCCAAGACTGCTATTGCGGGAAATGGACATCTCGGATATGGATTCTCTCCGTATGATTTTACAGGATGAAAAAGTGATGTATGCCTACAACGGAGCTTTCGATGAACGGGAAACTTCCATGTGGATGCAAAAGCAGCTCCAACGTTATAAAGATTTCGGATTCGGTCTTTGGGCTATCGTGCTGAAAAAGAACGGTGAAATGATTGGGCAATGCGGAATAACGATGCAGGAATACAATGATATGTTGGTTCCGGAAGTCGGATATCTTCTGGCCTACAAACATTGGCACAAAGGATATGCAATAGAAGCTGCTACGGCATGTCGGGATTATGGATTCAGTGCATTGCATTTCGATGCAATGTATTCAATAATCCGTGACAACAATATTGCATCACAAAAAGTTGCGATAAGGAATGGTATGATACCGATTGATTCTGTTGTCAAGCATTATCGTGGAGAAGAAATGCCTCATAAGGTATACCGCATAAATGCTTTCTGCTTTTCGGATAACAAAGCGGTACAATGAAATATATTGGTTCAGTTCTGTATACCCTGTTAAGTTTGGAACATACAGACTGAACCGATTTCTCTTTATTCAAAGAAAACAGCTGGGTAACGTACAATTCCCTTAATGCTTTTCAATGCATCAGGTATCAGTTCGATAACCTGACAATATTCAGAAGGCACATCAAACGGAAACGTGATACCATAGTCTGCTGCTTGGCGGTAACCAAAACGCGGATAATAGTCTTTATGCCCAAGCAGTACTGCTGTTCCATATCCAAGGGCGGCAGCTCTTTTATGTACTTCTTTAAGTAACATTCCTCCTATGCCTCTATTCTGGTATTCAGGAAGAACGGCAAGCGGAGCTGTAGCCAAAGATGTATGGACTTCACTCTCTGAAACGATTTCCACTTTTGTCAACAAAATATATTCTATTATATCTTCTTGATCTGTTTTCGCAATTAACGACAGTTCCGGAATATATGTATCTGACTTATGCAGTTTGTCCACTAAATGATGTTCCTGATGGTCGCTTTCCTGCATATCTGCAAAAGCTACTTCTATCAGTTTACAGATAGCCGGTAATTCTGTACTTTCTTCTTGCCTTATTCTGATATTCATTGTTGGATCATTTTTCGTTTTACGGTCAGTAATAGTTCAATGTCTTATCGCTGCATGTGCAAAATCGGATACGCTTTCCCTTCTGCATCCAAATCAGAACGGGTTATAACCGAAAATCCCATATGCTGGTAAAAACCTACAGCCTGTATATTTTGTTCGTTCACATCAACTTTGTACACTTGCAATTTTTTAATAGCATACATTACTAACTTCTTGCCAATACCTTTTTTTCGATAGTCGTTATGAATAAACAACATTTCAATGTTATTCTCTGCTACTCCTATAAATCCAACCAGACGACCGTCATGTTCACATCCATACAAGGAAACATACTGAAAATAGGCAGGAAGATGCTCTTTGTAGTACAAAAAATCTTCCTGTTTCAAAAAATCGTGCGTATTCAGTACGGCACTTTCCCAAATATCCATAAGAATCGGATAATCCGTTTTTTTGATTTCTATAATCATGTTCCATTACGTTTAATTCAATTATTCAGTTTCCCAAACGATTATTTCTGTACGCTGATGGGGGCACTTTCAACATTGTAAGCCATAGGAAATTGGAAATATCATTGTTCCTGTATTACCAATGCCTGTTCAACGTGAAATTACACAAAAAATTCAAGAGAGCTTTAGTTAAGAAAAAAGAGTAAAGAGTTGTTGAATGAAGCAAAGCGAAAATCGAAATGACAATAAAGAGAACGGCTTGATTCATCATGTAAAGACCAACGGGATGGTGTCAAGAGGTTTTGGTTTGCTCAAAACACAAACTAGCGACCATTGAAAAACAGAGTTCCGACTTCGGAGTAACTCAAAGGAAATCTTGCTGCTTCGTTGGAAACAAACGGGAGGGCTAGAGGAGTATAACCCCGTTGGCTCATTGGGGCGATTTTAGCGGTACGTGCACTGCGTGAAGAAAATACCCTAACGAGCTATGGCTTTTCTGTTCCTCAAAGCCTGCGTAAGTGTTAGTGGCTATCGGCATACCCTTTCTTTTTGTCGATATGACATCTATCCGCTTGTCGGCAGATCGAATATCCGACCGACCTGCTTGCGAATAGTGACATTTTCTACAGCCACTTAGCTGGCAGATTTGTTGACGTATAATAATTGCTATACATTGAGAATCATTACAAAACACATTCCTCATCATTTCATCAAACCGTTTGTCAAAAGAAAAGTAATGAACAGCGTTATGCTTCCTTTCACTTTTCATCAGTCAAATCCTTTTATTGAGAGATTGATGAAGATGTAAATTGTTGTATTCCTTTATGTTTATATATTTTTGATCGTTTTTCAATAACCTCATTCATCCACTTGCGGAAATAGTAATATTTGTCCTGACGCAAAGTTCGAGGCAATATTCTCCACTGCATTCCTGTTCTTACGAAACACATAATGATCAAAAATGAAACGAAATGAATATTTTCTAAATTATTTTTCGAAAACTAACATTTTTTTATATTTTAGTGTTTACTTTCACCAAAGTAAATGTAAACTTGGTAATTACAATAATTCAAAAACACTTCGATTATTTTTGTTTTTGAATTATAAATAATGCGAATCAGAAGTTGTCGACCGATTCTATTCTTAAAAATTCACAAAAAAGTAGAGCGATCGCCAACTTTTCAAAAGTATGTACTAACAGTCCCTTGATTTAGCTCTTACTTTAGACGCTCTTTGAATTTCTGTTTTTTCATTCAGCCTGTTGAAAAAGGATTCGATAGGCTGTCTGGCCTTAGAATGTGAGAAAAGATCCCTAGCGACTTTCTTCCTCTGTTTGAGGACTTCTATCTCTCCCTTAATCTCCTTATGTGGAGTAAGCACTTTTACCAGATTGCTTTCATTAAAAAAAGAAAAGTCGCTGTAAATCTTGTCTGCAAGAACGGTCTTTTCGGCCAAGTATGGCACACATTCGTTTTTGAATACGGTCAGATCGTTTTCTGATTCCGGTATCAGAGCTATCATTCCCGAGAAAGGTATCGTTCCTTCCTTACGTTGTCCTACCATGCAGTTTTATACCATAGTAGTACATGTTCTTAGTGGAACAATACCCTTTGGGTGTTATTTCCGTAGCCACTTACTCATCTCGGTTTTTCTCATTGCAGGTCACAATCGGTATGGAATCTACAATGGATATAAGAGAGTCGCAATTCTTGGGCTGGAATGATTGTACCATGGTTTCCATCAATGCTTAAATGCTTCTGAAAGCGTATTCAAACGTGTAGCGAATGTCTTGTAAGACGGTACTTAAGAAACCATGACCACAGATATTCCTTGGCGAAAGTGTGTATCTAGCTGATGATGAAGTATCTTTGGCAATAAAAACGCTGAAAAGACTTATAGAATACATATATAAACCTATTAGTTTTAACTTTCTCTCCTTGGAAATCACAATTAGAAAATAACTGGAATTATTACTATAATATACTTATTTTCAGGGAGTTTACAAAATAAAATAGTGAAACAATTAACTGAATTACAAACTTTTAACAGAGAATCAGAAGCTGTTTTCAACTCCTGATTCGCATAAATAATAGAATTTATACAGAATAAAGAAATAAGACTATTGGCTATCAGCAACATAAGACACCACTCAATATAACGTCTAATTTTAAACATTTTTAATCAACAGCAAAATGAAGAATCTAAAACTGAGTATATTATTATTAATATTAAATTTTAATTTTAAACCTGTCTTTTCTCAAGTTTCCACAATTACATACGAGCTTACAGCAAGAAACTTGTCATTAGAAGCAGTCAATTCATATCCCCAAAAGCTTATTAGTTATCAAAAAAATGACACGTTGTATCGAATTGTTGTAAGTACTTTTGGTGCATGGGAAGATACAGTAAAACGCAAAATAGTTATCAATGATAGATATATTAGAGATAAAAATTATCCTACAAATATCAAAAAATATCTCGAACCAACATTATTAACAAATTACAATCATCCTGAAATACAAAATATTGCTGACTCTATCATTAATATAAAAGACTCTCTAACTATCGAAATAATAAAACATGCTTTGAAATATTCTTCGGAAAGAATAGAATTTGATAATGAACTAGCACAAAAATTAGATAAAGGTACTTGTACTACCTTAGGCGTTGAAACGATCTTAGAAAGAGGCAAAGGCACTTGCAGTGAATATTCAAATTTGTTCATCGCTTTAATGCGTAAAATTGGAATTCCTTGTCGTATGGCAGTAGGTATGGCTTACATGCCCCAGAAGAATTTTCAAGGTAGTCATGCATGGGCAGAATGTTATATTAATAACTATGGTTGGATAGCTGTAGATCCACAAAATGGTTTTATGTGGTTTCCTCCAGTTGTAATTAAATTATTTCATGGTCAAGATTTTATTGATTGCAATATAAAAACTTTACCTGATATGTATCCTGTAAATATAAAAATCTTGGAATACTAACATACATCCTGTTTGTAGGATTAAACATGCGCATATTTAATTCTACCAACGGGTTATCTTTATATACCTGACACATGCATTCGGTACATCAAAAACCTAAACTTACCAACTATGAATGATTTGAGAACCCACTTATCAAGACTCTACAGCATATTTTTTCTCTCGCTTTATCTTCTCGGATTTTCAAACATACTTCATGCCCAAAACACAGCTCATCTCGACAACATTGTAGACGTCACCCAATGGATCAACGTTCATTTCGCCAAGGGGAAGCTTCCCCCCTTCTCATTCCGATACAATAACATCAACTCTCAAAACTTTATCACTCACTGGAAATATAACTGTGAAGAACTCTCTACCTCCACTCCAAAAGCCATCCAAAAGTTGATCACGTATCAAGACCCAGTTTCTGGACTCAAAATCGAATGTACTGTTACTGGTTTCAAAGAATTCAATGCTGTGGAGTGGGTTATACGACTAACAAACACTTCTAAGACAAACACTCCGATTATGGATGAATTCAAGGTTTTGAATCAAACATATGAAAGTCGTAAAAAAGGAGCATTCACTTTGTTGCATGCACGAGGCAGCTGTGGTTCAAAAGCGGATTTTATGGTTTCTATTGATACGCTAACATCCTCTCCTTTACATTTGGCACCTCAAGGTGGACGCTCCTCCGACAATACGGCACTGCCGTTTTTCAACCTAATGGCGCCTGGACAACAAAGAGGAGTATTGGTCGCTGTAGGTTGGACTGGAGGCTGGCAGGCTAACCTGGCTGTCTCGAACAACGAGACAGTCTCTCTGCATTCAGGCATGGAACGCTTCCGACTTTATCTCAAGCCTGGTGAAACGATCCGTACTCCTATGATCTGTCTGATGTTCTGGGAAGGGATCACTTTTATGCAAGGACAGAATAAATTCCGCCGATTCCAACAAACTTGCCACAGCCGACAAATAGACGGGGCCCCTGTACATTATCCATATGCCAGTGGATTTCCAGCATTCGGTCCCAAACCTTGTACCGAAGGTGGTTGCTTAACCGAAGAAATGGATATCGCATTGATACGACGCTACAAACAATTCGGCATCATGCCCGAATGCTTTTGGCTGGATGCCGGTTGGTATGCCGACAGTGGAGCCCCTGTATACGACTGGTGTGACTGCGTTGGTAGTTGGGTCCCTGACTCCACTCGCTATCCTCGCGGATTAAAACCGATTGCCGATGAGGCCCACCGCCTAAATACAAAATTTTTGCTATGGTTTGAACCTGAACGAGTCAGCCGAGGATCATGGTTAGCCGTACAACATCCCGAATGGCTGCTCCATTCTCCGATCCGCAATTCGGCCCTACTTGATTTGGGTAATACTGAAGCACTCAACTGGTTGCAAAACCATGTGGGAGACATGATCGAAGAAGTAGGTATCGATATTTATCGACAGGATTTCAACCACCCCGGGAAACCGTTCTGGGAAGCTAATGAAGATCCCGACCGAATCGGCATGATGGAAATCCGTCATATTGAAGGGCTGTATGCATTTTGGGACTATCTGTTGGATCGATTCCCTAATTTGTTGATAGACAACTGTGCGGCAGGTGGACGACGAATCGACCTGGAAA
>ERZ857882.1201-NODE-1201-length-31067-cov-9.984651_pt1 | contig 31067 bp, 31 predicted proteins | sample MGYA00519697_ERZ857882 | MGnify/ENA primary metagenome ERZ857882 (study PRJEB31778, sample SAMEA3449373) | human gut metagenome | biome: human gut; feature: human-associated habitat; material: faeces | place: United Kingdom | collected 2010/2012 ...
AGCAGAGGACTGAAAATCCTCGTGTCCCTGGTTCGATTCCTGGTCGAGCCACCAGATAAAAAAGCACTAACTAAGTTAGTGCTTTTTTATTTTAAAAATTACTTTATTGAAGACTATTTAAAACTTCTTCTATGTGACCTTTAACTTTAACTTTTCTGAATTCCTTTATAAGTTTACCATCTTCATCAATTATGAAGGTACTTCTCTCTATGCCAAGTACTTTCTTGCCATACATATTCTTTTCTTTAATTACATCATATAAATTACATATAACTTTATCTTCATCACTTAGTAGAACAAATGGTAAATTAAATTTTTGGATAAATTTATTATGTGAATTTAAGTTATCTTTGCTTATACCAAGAACAACTGCATTTAGATTAGTTATTTCATGTATATTATCTCTAAAATCACAAGCTTCAGTAGTACATCCAGGAGTATTATCCTTTGGATAGAAGTATAAAACTACTTTTTTTCCTTTATAATCACTTAATTTATGTTCTTTTCCATCAGATCCTACAAGAGTAAAATCAGGTGCTAAATTTCCTATTTCCATTTTAATACCTCCTTATAACAAATATATTATAATACTAATAATTATTATTATCAAGGAACTAGATTTAATTAGATTTATTTGTATTAATTAATAAAAATTATAATATTTATAGATAAACTCTGCTATAATTAAGAATGTTAATAAATTTAAAATAAAAGGAGATTATGTGATGGAAAATAAAGTTTTAGCAACTGTTGCTGGTAATGAAATTAAGGAATCAGATTTACAAAATATAATAGCAAGATATCCAGAAGATAAAAGAGCATATTTTAGTACTGATGAAGCAAAGAAACAATTATTAGAACAAATAGTTTCATTTGAGTTATTAAATATTTTAGGTAAAGAATTAAAATTAGATGAAACAGCAGAATATGAAGATAATGTTAAACAAGCTCAAAAGGATATTTTAACTCAATTAACTTTAAATAAGTTATTATTAGAAGTAACAGTTACAGATGAAGATGCTTTAAACTATTATAACAATAATAAAAATTTATTTGCTCAACCTGCTACAGTTACAGCTAAACATATTTTAGTTGATACTAAAGAGTTATGTGATCAAATAAAAAAAGAATTAGATGAAAATAAATTAACTTTTGAGGAAGCTGCTGCAAAGTACTCAACTTGTCCATCAAAAGAAGAAGGTGGTAATTTAGGTGCTTTTGGTAAAGGAATGATGGTTCCAGAGTTCGAAAAAGCTGCCTTTAATTTAGAGTTAAATATTGTAAGTGAACCAGTTCAAACTCAATTTGGATATCATTTAATAAAGGTTGAAGAAAAAAATGATGGAAAAGAAGTTGATTTTGAGGAAGTTAAGAATCAAATTGTAAATAAATTACTACAAGATGCTCAACAAAGAAAATATTTAGATGTTGTTAAAGAATTAGAAAATAAATATGGAGTAACTAGAGCGTAATATAAAAATAAGCTATGAAATAGAATTATTTCATAGCTTATTTTTATAAAAGCTCTTTATAATTACAAATATATCTATCGGCTAAAGTTATTAATTCATCTCTTTGATGAGCTGAACTTTTATCATGTATTGCATAAACCTTCATTCCGGCTAATTTAGCACCTTTTACGGCTTGTACTATGTCTTCAAAAACTAAGCATTCTTCAGGGGTAATATTAAGCTTTTTTGCTGATAATAAATATATATCAGGATTATCTTTTGATTTCTTTACTTCTTCAGTTGTACTAATAGCATCAAAATAATTATAAATACCATTATTTTTTAATGTTGCTTCAAGTAATTGAGTAGAATTACTTGTTGCTAATGCGATTTTTATTCCATTATTCTTTAATTTATTTAAAAATGGTATAACATTATCCTTTAATTTAATAGTAGTTGAATAATGATGTAAAGCCATTGAATGCCAAGTAGAAATTATATTTTCTAAAGTATCTTCTATATTAAATTTTTCTTTAAAATAATTAGCTGTTTCAGTAAGTGTAAGATGAGTAATTTCTTCTTGAAGATTTTCAGGGACTGCATGTCCAAATGAACCCAGGTACTCTTCATCAATTTGAGCCCATATTCCCATAGAATCTATTAGTGTCCCATCTAAATCAAATATTACTGCTTTAACGTTGTCCATGTATACTACCTCCAAATAAAAAAATATGAAAAATATAGCTATTATAAGAAACTTTTGAATATAATAATTTTAATAGAAATATTAAAGGGGATAAAGATTTATGTGGATATTAATATTGAGTATTTATATTTCTATAATTCCAATAGTGTTAATCTCTTGTAAATCTATCGGATTTGACGATAAATTTGAAGAATTTCATGATTATATAGATTGTAAATAATTGTGAAATAAATTCATTTTAAAATGATTTAATTTTTATTAAATTAAAAAATCCTCTCAAAATTGAGAGGATTTTTTATGGTCGGGGTGACAGGGATTGAACCTGCGACCTCATGGTCCCAAACCACGCGCGCTCCCATCTGCGCCACACCCCGATATCTAATATCTCTCAGCGACAATGTTTATTCTACAATAGGAATAGCAATCCGTCAATAGCTTTTTTTAAATAAAATTAATATAAATATATGTTTATTACATAAAACATATAAATTATACAACAATGAAACGGATTGCTTAGCTTTATAACTATATTTCCTGAATATATAATTCTGGCTTTTTACCATTATCTATTTCTATAAATCCCATTGTTCTTTTCATACTTCCATAGGGAAAAGTTATGCTTCCAGGATTCATTATAGTAATCCCATCATAATTACTTATTAGTGCTTTATGTGAATGGCCAAAAAGCACTATATCAGCTCCAACTGATTTTCCCTTATAAAATATAGTGTTATACTCATATTTTACATTATACATATTTCCATGAGTTATGAATATTTTTACATCCATTACTTCAATGATTCTTTCAGTTGGATATTCATTACTAATATCACAATTTCCCTTAACTGCATATATTTCTCCATTAAAATCAGTCTCTAAGATTTTAATATCGGGAGCTCCATCACCACAATGTATTAAAATATCAACATCATGAAGATATTTCTTTACTGCATTTACATTAGAAGCTTCATAATGGGAATCACTTATAACAGCAATTTTCATTTTTACCGTTAACCCCCTCCTATAATAATTCTTCTATTATTTTTTTAGCTTTTTGAAGTGCAATACCTCTATGTGATATTTTATTTTTTTCTTCCATAGTAAGTTCAGCAAAACTTTTATTTAATGGTTCATAAAAGAATAGTGGATCATAGCCAAAGCCACCCTCACCTTTTTCATTTTCTAATATATACCCTTCAACTGTACCTCTTATACTTTTATACTCATTCTTATCATTTATAATTGCTAATTGACAAACGAACCTTGCTTTTCTATTTTGGTAATCAACTCCTTTTAAATTTAAAAGAAGTTTTTCATTATTCTTTTTATCATTACCATGCTCACCAGCATATCTTGCTGAAAAAACTCCCGGTTCACCTTTTAAATAATCCACTTCTAGCCCTGAATCATCAGACATAATTATAAAATTGCTTTCACCTTTTTTTATTAACTCTTTATATATTTCTATACTTTTCTTTTTTGCATTTTCTTCAAAAGTAAGTCCATCCTCTTCAACATCTATGTCTAAACTCATATCCTTTAAAGATAAAACATCAATTTCAATATCACTTAAAATTCTTTTTATCTCTTTTATTTTTCCTAAATTATTACTAGCAATAACTAATTTTTTCATAAATTATTTTCCTCCAGTACCAATCCATAGTGCATCCATTTTTAATGCATCTTTTTGAATTTGAACCATTTGCTTAATTCCCTTTTGAGCTAAATCTAGTAATTCATTTAATTCATTTCTACTAAAAGGAGATTCTTCACCAGTTCCTTGAATTTCTATAAATTCACCTTCATCTGTAGCTATTATATTCATATCAACTTTAGCATTAGAATCTTCTTCATAACATAGGTCTAGTATTTTTTCTCCATTAAGGATTCCTACACTTGTGGCACTTACAAACTTTCTAATAGGATAAACATCGAAAGGTTTTTCTTTATGAAGCTTATTAACAGCATCTACTAAAGCTACAAAAGCTCCAGTAATAGAAGTTGTTCTAGTACCACCATCTGCCTGTATTACATCACAATCTATCCATATAGTTTTTTCACCAAGGGCCTTTAAATCCATAACAGATCTTAATGCTCTGCCTATTAATCTCTGAATCTCCATAGTTCTACCATCTATTTTTAATCTAGCTATATCTCTAACCTTTCTTGTTCCAGTAGATCTTGGTAACATATTATATTCAGCAGTTATCCAACCTTCACCTTGACCTTTTAGAAAAGGTGGAACCTTATCTTCTATAGATGCTGTGCAAATTACTTTTGTATCCCCAACCTCTATTAATACTGATCCTTCTGCATACTTTGTATATCCCCTAGTAATTTTCGTTGTTCTAACTTGATCATTTTTTCTTCCATCAATTCTCATTCTATTACCTCCATTTCTTAATACTATAAAAATTTATGCACTATTTTAACTTTTAACTCATATTATTAATATGAGGATTAATGAAGAGGTGAAAAATTTGCGATATATAGGACCCTATTTTAGAATGAATAAATTATCTTATAAAGAAATTAATGGCCAACTTTTCCATTTGTCAAAAGAGGCCATACGGACTTTAGTTTTAGAATCAAAATGTGGATTAGTTGATTCTACTAAGAATTATAAAAAATTATCATCCTCTATTGATATTACCACATCTACCAATTTTTCTCCACTACTATGTATATATAGAAAGGCATCTCCAAACTATATTCATAGTAAGAACTATAATGGCTTTGATGAGGAATCTTTCAAAAAGGAAATTTGTCCAACAACTAATGCACTATTAACTACAAGTATACTTAACTTATCTACTTATTATTCAAGATTTAAAGATGTAGATGAAAAATTATATTCTTATTCTAAGGTGTATAAAAAACTTTCTAAAAGACAACTTGAATTTTATTCAATTAACCTTAGAAATAATGAAGGCATTTTTACTGAAAAAAAGAACTTATCTGAAAACAATTATAAAGGCTTTAATATTGTAGAAAAAAATAATAAATTTAAATTCTCTGACCAAGCATTTATGATGTTTGCATACAATCTATATTCAATATTATACCCCGAAGATAAACTTTCAACAGATTATAATAACTTTTCAATTGAAATACTAAACACACTTATTGAGTTTAAAGAAAAAATATATGAATCTTCATTTGAAGAAATATGTAAAATATTAACTGCTATTAATATGTTTTATAGCAATTCAAAAAATACTGATGCTAAAATATTAATCATAGATTTAACAGATTTCTTAATTAACAAATTTGATGAAAAAGATTATTATGTTGATTCACTAGACTTTGCTTCATTATTTGCAATAAATTTAATGCTGTCATTTAAACATACTCAAATGATTACTTTTAATGAAAAAGCAAAAAATATAATAAATAAATTATTATCCCTATATGATGATGATAAGGATATTTTCTTAAAACTTTCAAGCAAAAAAGAATTAAAATATAGTTGTTTTGATATAACTTTTTACTTTCTAGCATTATTTATGTATTCTAAAGATGATAATAAGGAAATGGAATATAAAAATATGCTTTCTCAGTTATATAGAAAGCTATTTATTAATTCTGGAATAGTAACTTCTTGGCCAGATGCTCCTACTTTAGATGATGCTGAACGCTATAGAGGGCTAACCTTTAACTCATCTGATATGCTTGATGAAGGCTTTTTTAAGATGTCTAATACCCAATCTCCATCAAGTTTGGGGGTAGCACCAATCTTTAAGAAAAATATTACTTATTCTAAAAAGAAGGACTCATTTGCTTCTTCTAATTCTTCTTTTGACAGTTATAAAAATCTATATATATATAATTTAATAATATTTCTATTTATTAATGATTTTATGTTAGAAACTCATTTAGTATCGGATACTTCAAATTATAGGATTATTGATGATGACTCTGTTGATGATAATGATTTTGAAGTAAATGATGAAACTGTAGATGAAGATACTGATATTAGAGAAAAAGAAACTACTATTAAAGAAGTGAATGTAGATAATAATAATGAAATTGTAAAATAATAGAGCTGTCGCACAATGTAAAGTAAATAATTAATAATGTTAAATAAAGGAAGAAACCCCTCTTTGGAGTTTCTAAGATAAATATATCTTTAGTAATTTAATTATAATTACTTTGTTAATCCTAAACTTTACATTTTATAATTTTAATTTGGGGCTGTTGCGACAGTCCCATTATTTTTGTATTTCACTAAAATTAATATTTCCATTCCCATCTAATACTAAGTTTTTAATTTTTTTATTTATAGCAATATTATCATTATAAAAGAATAATGGTAACACATTATAGTTATTAAATAATTCTTCCTCTATATCAAAAAAAAGTTTAACTCTATCTCCCTCTGTTTTAGCTTGTAAAAACTTTTCTTTATTTGTATTATCTAAAAAATTTATTAAACTATTAAAAATTGATGAACCATTTGAAGGTATTAACTCTCCCTGAATTAATGCAAAATCATAATAATTTTCCTTATCAATAGAATTTAACTCTTCCTCATTGACTAAGTCATATATTAAGTTAATATTAAAGTTATTTTCAAACCAGGAAACTAAGAAATCACATATTTCTTTATTTTCACTACTTTCTCTTGCTATCATATGAATAACTTTAAGCTTTATATCTTCTGTAGAATCTCTACTCATTACCTTCCTTGCTTGAAGCTTCTCTAGGTCTTCTTTATCCTCCCTAAAATAGCTTCCATCCGCTAATTCAATATACATATTATTATTTGTCTCATATTCTTCAAGAGCCTTATTAATTAAATTATATACCTCTTTTCTTTCTTCTAATTGTAGTGTAGTCCCTTTAGGATTAAAAGTTAAATACATAGCTCTATTTGATTTTAAGTTAATTAATCTTCCTTCTGAATTTAATCTACTTAACTGACTTTTTGGTGGATTAATAACTATATCTCTTTTACCTATTTCAAAGGAAGCCATAGCCACCTCTTCTTCTTCGTAAGGGATTATTTTTATTTTATCTACAATATTTAAATTTATATTATCATTTTTCTTTAAAATTAACTCAGACATACTAAGTTGCTCTATTTTGTAGTATCCTGAATATATTAAATCATTATAATTATTTTTTATATTTTCCCAAAGTAAAACATCTTTTCTAACTCTATACTGTGGTGTTGTAAGCTCTTCTATAAATTTATCATCCTTTGAATTTAACCTAAATACTAAATTATCTTCGCTATAACTTATGCCAACATCTTTACTAAATGATCCTTCCCCTTCTCTAAATCTTTCAGCTCCATATACATTTAATAAAGCTGAAATATTTTCTTCATCTTCTTCTGTTAATATTTCTCTAAAAAACATGGCAATGTCTTTTGTAGTTATTTTACTTCCATCACTCCAAAATACATCCTTTCTTATTTTAAAATCATATTCTAGTCCATCATCCCTTACTTCTACACTTTCAGCTAAAGAAGGTTTAATTTCATTATTCTCATTTAATTCTACTAATCCCCTGCTAGTTGCTGTAACAATATCTTGTGCTCTTTTATTTAAACTTCCTACTACTTTTAAATCTCTTGGGATTTGTGAAACTGAATATATAACCTCATCATTATTATTTTCAGTTTTTGGAGTTGAAACATCAATAAAAGCTATTAAAAAGCTAACAACAAACGCTGATGATATTAGTGCTATTATTAGTTTCTTCATAATATACTTCTCCTTCTGATTAGTATCTTTTAGAAGTATATCCATATAAATATATAAGTAATCAAAAATATTATAATTTATATAAATATACATTTTTTTCTTTTTGCATATGTTATAATATCTTTATACAACTTTGGGAGGAATGCTAATATGGAGTTAGTGGTACAGATTTTTCAAATAGTCTTTTATGGCATGGGTACTATATTTATGATAATCTTTGCTATTATAGGAATATGGAGTTTTATTATTTTTAATAAATACTACAAAGCAAAGAGAATTGAGAATTATATACTTGAAAAAATTTATCAAGCTATAAATCAACTTTCTTATAAAAATAATAGTACACTTAATGATAATTCCAATGAAGATTTAGTTGATATTAATAATTTATTAAATAAGGAAGATTAATAGTATTCATTTAATAAAAGAAGGTTGAAACCCAGTAAACAAGTTTCAACCTTTTATAAATTATTAAATATCTTTTTTAAATTTAGTTATTACTTTAAATAAATCTCCATCTATTTCTATATTAAACTCTCCACCTTGAAGTTCTACTATGCTCTTAGCTATAGATAGTCCTAACCCTGATCCTTCAGTACTTCTAGCCTTATCCCCTCTTTTAAATCTCTCTACAATCTCTTCTGAAGAAAAATCAATTTGATAAGCTGAAATATTCTTAAGTATAATTATAACTTCATCTTCATTATTAATTACATCAATATATACCCTAGAATTTTTCATAGAATACTTAATTATATTATTTAATAAATTTTCATATACTCTAAAGGTTTTTCTTCCATCTAAATATAATATCACCTTTTCTTCTGGCCACTTAGTTATTATATCTAACTGGGAATGATTTATTTTTTCTTCTAACTCTCCAATAACTTGTCTTAATAAGGAAACAATATTTAAGTCTTCCTTTGTAAAATTCATATTTCCTGAAACAGCCTTTGAAGCTTCAAATAAATCTTCAATTAATATTTTTAATCTCTTAGATTTCATATCTAGTACTTCTATATACCTAGCTCTTTTATCATCAGTTATATTTTCTTCTTTAAGAAGATCAATATAATTAATAATAGATGTAAGCGGTGTTTTTAAATCATGAGATACATTAGTGATTAATTCACTTTTCATCTTTTCACTAGTTATAGCCTTATCTAAGGCTTCTTTAAATCCCTCTTCAATAGTAGTAAGGTTATTATCTATATTTTTTAAAATTAATATATTATCTTCTTTTAAGTCATCCTTATAGTTTCCTTTTGCTATTCTTAGCGTATTAGACTCTAATATTCTTATTTCGTTAAATATATTTAAAGAAAATAAAGCTGACAATATTATATATATAAATAAAAATAATCTAGAATACGATATCATACTATATGCCCAAGGCCATAACAAAGGAACAAAACTAGAAATTATTGCTAATAAAGAAATAATTATAATAAAACTTACCTTAAATTTATTAGTTTTTATAAATTCATTACTTTTAATAATATTTAAAATATATTTATATATCTTAAATATTAATATCTTCCCCATAGTCCTCTTCTTTTCTAAAATCAAAATTAAATCTTTTATGAAATAATAGTCTAATGCAATAAGGATACATGATTTTAAAAGTATGCTATTGCAGTAATAGTTATTTTCATAGTAAGGTATTACATTAAATATTAAAGAATTAATCAAAACTAAACTACATATGAAAACTAAAGCTCTTATATCTATTGGAACCTTAATATACAAATCTTCTATAAGACTTCTAGTTTTATTTTTTCTATTTCTAAAGGCTACAAGAGCAAATATTAAAGTTAAAGATCCAAATGCAGCTGTAACAGCTATTTTTTTATACAAAATACTTGAAAATTCTTCTCTTTCTAATGATATATTATAAAGTAAATCTCCTTGTTTTAACTCCTTAGGTATTCTATAAAATCTACTTACATCATCATTACTTTGTATTATTGAATTATATATATCTATTAGCTCATTAGAATAAAAAGTATTATTTACTTTCAATTTAGAACTTGGCAAATACATATAATAATAATCATTATTATTTTTAAAAGTATTCTTTTCTATTTGTTCCTCTATATCTTCATCTACTATATTTGTAATTTTAGCTCCTGATTTATCTTTAATGAAAAATTCTATGTTTGTATTTTGATTAATAGTATTTAAAGTGAATTCTTTAACGGAATCAAAATACTTATCAACAGCATTTTCTTTCATAATCATTTCTTTTTCTTGTTCAATTTGGTTTTTAACTTCCTCTTCTGTTAAGTTATTTTCTTTTGCGCTTTCTCTTATATTATTTTCAAAGGCTTGTATCCTTTGTTCTTTTTCATTATTATTTTCTTCTGTTTTCTTTTTATAAACATCTTCTTTTATACTTCCATCTAAATCTAAGAATAGTTTTGTATAATCATTCAAATTCATATCTAGCACAAAAAAAATATTTTTCACTTTATTATTTTCATAAATACTATTATAGCCATAATATGCTTTAAAATCTTTATACTCTCTTATTAATCTAAATAGATAAATAGTAAAAAATATTATTAGTATGGTAGATATACATAACCATATATCTTTTAAAACTTTATTTCTTGTCGACTTTGTATCCAACTCCCCACACCACCTTTACATATTGAGGATTTCTAGGATCAACCTCTATTTTCTCCCTTATTCTCCTTATATGGACAGTTACAGTATCTACATTATAAGGTGCTTCATTCCATACTCTTTCGTATATTTCTTCTATTGAGAATACCCTACCTAAATTGCTCATAAGAAGACTTAATATTTTAAATTCCAAAGGAGTTAAATTAACTTCCTTTCCATTTACAAATACAGACTTACTTTCTTTATTTAGCTCTAAACCCCCTACTGTAAGTAGTTCTTCATTAACATTATCACTCAATGAAGAAAACCTTGTATATCTTCTTATTTGAGAATTTACTCTTGCTATAAGTTCTAAAGGATTAAAAGGTTTAGTTAAGTAATCATCTGCACCTAAATTAAGCCCTAAAATTATATCTGCATCTTCTGTTTTTGCTGAAAGCATTATAATTGGTATTTCTTTTTCCTTCCTTAGTTCAATAGTAGCTCTAGTTCCATCTAAATTAGGCATCATTATATCCATAATTATTAAATGAATATCTTCTTCTCTCGCAATCCTTAATGCTTGAATTCCATCACAAGCAGTAAAAACATTATAGCCTTCATTTAAAAGATAAATTTCTATTGCTTCTGTAATCTCTTTATCATCATCTACTACTAAAACATTGTACTTATTCATATGTCCCCCTATAATTAAAATCTAAATGTAGCTTAAGTAACTTCCTATGTTAATAATGATAGTAACAATAAATTACAAAATTACTCTCAAAATTATTAAGGAATTCTTAAAAAATCATATTGTAGTATCTATCTATAGAATTTTTAAAATCTAATATATCGAAATATCTACCTACCCTTAAGGTTTCTTTACCATTAACAAATAACAATAAAATAGGTAATGAAAAAATATTATATTCTGCTGCAATTTCTTTATTTTCTACAGCATTAATCTCTAGAAATTTTACTTCTTTATAATCCTTAATAACATGTAGAACTTTTTCCTTTATAGCATCACAGGCTCCACATATGGAACCACTAAAATATATTATACTTATCATATTATCTTCTATGAATTCTTCAATTTCCTTCATAAATTCTCCTCATTTCTTTAAATTATATTTATTATATCATTTATACTTATTATTTATAAAATTCATTTTCATTGTTAATACTAAAAATGGAGGTGCTTAACTTGAAGAAAAAATATACAATATTATTTTTAGTATCATTATCAATAATTTCATTTATCACATTAATACCTACAATTACTGCAAAAAGCAATAACTTAGGAGATTCAGAGTTTGAGCTTAAGGCATTACCCTATGCTTATGATGCATTAGAACCTTACATAGATAAGGAAACTATGATGCTTCATCATGACAAGCATGAAAAAGCATATTTAGATAATCTAAATATGGCAATTGCTAAATATCCAGAATTATATAAAAAGGGCCTTGAAGGAATTCTAAAAGATTTAAATTCAGTTCCAGAGGATATAAGGGAAACTGTTAAAAATAATGCAGGTGGAGTTTATAATCATGATTTCTTTTGGTCAATAATGTCTCCTGAAAAGGATCAAAATCCAAATGGAGACTTATTAAAAGCTATTATTAAAGCTTTTGGATCTCTTGATAACTTTAAGACTAAATTTAAAGATGCAGCCTTAGGAAGATTTGGTTCTGGATGGGCTTGGCTTGTTCTTGATAAAGACGGAAACTTATCTATTATTTCTACTGCAAATCAAGATTCCCCAATTTCTCAAGGATTAACTCCTATATTGGGTCTTGATGTTTGGGAACATGCATATTACTTAAAATATCAAAATAAACGTGGAGATTATATAGATAATTGGTGGCATGTAGTTAATTGGAAACAAGTAGAATCTAACTATAATTCAAATAATAAATGATTATACTAATATAAAATGGAGCTGCGCTAACAGCTCCATTTAAAAATATATTCATATCTGAAACTCCTTAAGAAGTTTCCTCATTAATTTTTCATTTTACGTTTGACTAGAATATTGTATTTTGTTCTTCTTTATCAAATATATGAATCTTATTAGCATCAAATCCAAATTCTATTGGATCACCAATCTTATAGTTTGCAACTGTTCTTGATTTAATAATAAAGTTTGCTCCATCCTTCTTAATATGGATATATATTTCAGCACCTAAGTTTTCCATTAAGTCAACTACTCCACTAAAAGAAACAACTCCTGGCTTTGCTAATTCTTCCTTAGTATGATATATATTTTCTGGTCTTATTCCTACTATTACATCTATGTTTTCTGCATTCTTTTCTTTTATAACTTTAGCTTTATCTTCAGGAATTTCCATTAATTTATCAAATACCTTAACGTATTGCTTTCCATTTTCTACAGAAGTTTGTCCATATGTCATATTCATTTGTGGACTTCCTATAAATCCTGCAACGAATAAGTTTGCTGGATGGTTATATATTTCAGTAGGTGATGCAACTTGTTGAACAACTCCATCTTGCATAACTACTATTCTAGTTCCTAAAGTCATTGCTTCTGTTTGGTCATGTGTAACATATATAAATGTTGTATTTAACTCATTATATAATTTTGATATTTCTATTCTCATTTGAACTCTTAATTTAGCATCAAGATTTGATAAAGGTTCATCCATTAAGAATACCTTTGGGCTTCTAACTATAGCTCTTCCCATAGCAACTCTTTGTCTTTGTCCACCTGATAATGCCTTTGGCTTTCTATCTAGTAAATGTTCTATATCTAATATCTTAGCTGCTTCTCTAACCTTTTTATCTATTTCAGCTTTTGATACCTTTCTAAGCTTAAGTGCAAATGCCATATTTTCATAAACAGTCATGTGTGGATATAATGCATAGTTTTGGAAAACCATAGCTATGTCTCTATCTTTAGGTGGAATATCATTTACTAATTTATCATCAATATATAATTCTCCACTTGATATTTCTTCTAATCCAGCAATCATTCTTAGAGTTGTTGACTTACCACATCCTGATGGACCAACAAAAACAATGAATTCTCTGTCTTCAATATCTAAATTAAAGTCCTTAACTGCTTGAAATCCATTATCATATACCTTTTTAATACCTTTTAATTTTAAACCTGCCATATTTCTCTCCTCCAAATATATTAATAAAATACTAATGGGTTTACCTTTTTTATTAAATCTAATAATTTTTCATCTACTGCTAACTGAAATCCTGTAACACCTTCAGAGGTATTAACTACATAAACCATAGGTTTAATTCCTGAATCTGATAAATAAGCTTTAATAAATTTAGTATTACCATTTAATTTTTCTAAAGTTCTTACACTAGTTATTTCTTTTATATTAAAGCTTCCTAATTCTCTTCTTTTACTCTTATTCATAATCTTGTAAATAGAAAGTTCATTTCCTGTAAGCTCATATTCGTATTCTACTATTATCTGTCTTGATAATAGTGATATACCAAAATATACTAATGCAAAAAATATTGCACCTACTATATTTAACATCGCCATAAGCAATATTGCTATAGATAGAGATACTTTTTTCAAAATATTAATTATTTTTTCTATGCTACGATAGTCCTTTGTCTGAAACTGCTCATAAAAGCAATCCATTTACACCCCCCCTACACCGTTTACATAAAAGTCATAATTTAATTATATTATCTTTTTTTCTAAATTCAATTTTATTCATACTTTAGACTTGTTTTCCTAAATAATGACTAATAAATCAACTCATATCTTGTGAATTTTCACAATAAAAAAGATATAGCTATTATATTACTAGTAATAAAAAAAGGTTGTCGTAAGACAACCCAATTTATTATCTTATTTTTATTACAGATAACCTATGCAATGCCCTTGTACTCATTATATATTTAATTAAATTATCAGTATTTTCATCAAAATCAACCATTATTACAGCATCGAACTCTAACCCCTTAGCATAATAAGAGGGAACAAGGACTTTTCCCCCTCTATAAACTATATCAGATTTATTAAATGCTAATATATTTGTGCGCTTTTTAAGTTCTGGAGAAATAATATTTACTTCTTCCTTATCCTTAGTTATAATAGCCACATTTTCATATTTTTCTTCTTGATAGTCTTCTAAAAGGTTCACTATAACTTCTATTAAATCTTCTAAATCTTCTTTTGGAACTGTAGTTTCCAAAACATCAAATTCTCCTTTTCTAACAAAAGGTACTACAGACTCTTCATCTAAAAATTTATTAGCATATTCCATAATTTGATAAGTAGATCTATAGCTTTTATTTAGATTATATAAGTTAAAGAAGCCTCCAAAAATATCTTTTAATCTTAACATTGCAGGGACTTCTTCAGCCTTAACTAATCTTTGATTTGAATCACCTACTATAGTATAGCTTCTACATCCAGTCAATTCCTTGATAACTATAAATTGAAGCATATTATAGTCTTGAGCTTCATCAATAACTATGTGCTTAATTTCATAATTTGCTTTTTTCCCATCTAATTTTATCATTAAATATAAAATTCCAGCCAAATCTAAATATGATAGATTTTCTATATTCATGAATTGTTTATATATATTAACTATTTCTTCATTCTCAATCCAAGCCTCTATTTCAGCCTTAGATTTCATAACTTCTCTAATTACATCTCTTATTGCAATCTTTCTTCTGAATTCTATATTATTTTCTTCAATAGTTAATTCATCTACTGATAATTTTGCTCTCTCATCTTCAGCATTTTTATTAATTTCTCTAACCTTTTCATCTCTCTTATCTTTAATTTTAGAAAATAATATTCTCTTAATCTTTTGACTTCTTCTAAATATAGGCATATACTTATAATGCTTTTCAAATAATTCATTTATTTCTTCTTCTGAAACAATTTCTTCATTTAAGAATTTCACAGGTTTTATTTTGAAATAATTTTCTTCTATATCAATTATTTTTTTATCTAGTAAATCAATGAAATCCTTAGATGACTTATATCTTATCTCATCTATTACTTCTTCATTTCCCTTTAGAACCTCTTCTAAATATGAACTTATATCTTTAACATCTTCATTAAGACCTATTTCCTTATATGCATATGATAAGAAAGTCTCATTTTTAACTGCTGTTTCACCTAAATTAGGCAAAACTTCTGATATATAATCCATAAATATGTCATTTGGGCCAAGAATTAATACTTTATCAGTTAGTTGTTGCCTATAGTTATATAATAAATACGCTACTCTATGAAGGGCTATTGTAGTTTTACCTGATCCAGCTACACCATTAACTACAACTACTTTATTTCTATCAGCTCTAATTATTTCATCTTGTTCTTTTTGTATTGTATTTACTATATCTTTAAGTTTTTCTCCTGAATTCGATGAAAGTACCATTTGTAATATTTCATCTTGTATATTTATATCAGAATCAAAATATCCTTCTAATTTAGCCTTTTTTATCATTAGTTGCCTTCTACTTAATATATCTACTGGTATTTCTCCTTGAGGGCTTTCATAACTTGTTTCTCCTAACATACCTTTATAAAATAAAGATGCAACTGGTGCTCTCCAATCTACAATTACTGGATCATAACTTCCTTCTGGTGTTAATCCGTACCTTCCAATATATAATTCTTCATTAAAGCCATCATCAATAAAATTAATCTTTCCAAAGTAAGGTGATTCCTTAAGTTTCACAAATTCAGATAATTTTCTATCAATAGCTTTATAACTTTCTTCTTTTATATATCTTTCATGATCGAAGTATTCTATTAATTTATCTTCATCATCTCTATATTCCTCAATATACTTTTTTCTGTAGTCAAGTATATATTCAGAAATAGCTTTTCTTTTCTCTATATAATTTAATGTTTCATCATTAAGTATATTTAATGTTTTTTCTAGATTTTCCTCTTCCTTTAAGAATTCAATTTTATCCAAGAGCATTTCCCCCTTTGATTTTTTTACTAAGAAAGAGTGTAACAAAAAATTGCACACTCTTTCATTAAATTAACCAACTTTTATTATTTTAAACTTCTCTTCATTCTAAATCAACTTCATTTTAATCTTCTTTTACTTCAGTATTATCTTTGCTATCATCTAGCGAAAGATTTACTTCTGATTTGTTTTCTGCTTTATCTCTATCCTTTTTTTCTTTCTTTTTCTTTAAGTCTGGATATTTTTCATATACAAACTCCATGAACTCATCTCCGAATATAGTTTCCTTTTCTAGTAAATATTCAGAAATTCTATCTAGTAAATCTCTATTTTCATTTAATATCCTTCTAGTATTTTGATGACAGGTTCTTATAATATTTAATACTTCTTGATCAATTAAAGTTGATGTTTCTTCACTACATTCTCTAACAGCTCTTCCATCTAAATATCTATTTTGGAGAGATTCCAAAGCCATCATATCAAACTTATCAGTCATACCATAGATAGTTACCATACTTCTTGCAGTTTTAGTGGCTCTTTCTATATCATTAGATGCTCCTGTTGAAACTAAATTAAAGACCTCTTCTTCAGCAGATCTACCACCTAACATAACCATAATTTGATTAGTTAATTCTTCCTTAGAAACAAGATATTTTTCTTCTTCTGGTAACTGCATTGTATATCCTAAAGCCCCCATAGTTCTTGGAACTATAGTAATCTTATGAACTGGATCTGTATTTTCTAAAAGTGCTGCTACTAAAGCGTGACCTACTTCATGAAAGGCTACTACTCTCTTTTCCATTGGAGATAAAATTCTATCTTTCTTCTCCTTACCAGCTATAATAACTTCAACTGCTTCTCTTAAATCTTCTTGCATTACATATTCTCTTCCATGTTTAACAGCTCCTAAAGCTGCTTCATTTACTATGTTGGCTAAATCTGCTCCTACAGCTCCTGGAGTACTTTTAGCAATTTCCTCTAAATCTACATCCTCACTAAGTTTAACTCCTTTAGAATGAACCTTCAAAATATCAATTCTTCCCTTAAGATCAGGTCTATCAACTATAACTCTTCTATCAAATCTTCCTGGTCTTAACAAAGCTTTATCTAATATTTCCGGTCTATTTGTTGCAGCTAAAACAACTATTGCTTTAGTTGAATCAAATCCATCCATTTGTGTTAATAATTGATTTAATGTTTGCTCTCTTTCATCATTTGTTTGAAGTTGTGAATCTCTACTCTTACCAATAGAGTCTATTTCATCTATAAATATTATACATGGAGCATTTTTTTCTGCTTCTTGGAATAAATCCCTAACCTTAGCTGCTCCCATTCCAGCAAACATTTCAACAAAGTTTGAACCAGATATAGATAAAAATGGTACATTTGCTTCACCTGCAACAGCTTTTGCAAGTAATGTTTTTCCTGTTCCCGGAGGCCCAACTAAAAGTGCACCTTTTGGAAGCTTTGCTCCAATCTCCGTATACTTAGATGCATTGTTTAAGTAATCTATTATTTCTTTTAATGATTCTTTTGCTTCATCTTGACCTGCTACATCATCAAAAGTAACTTTTATATCATTTTCTTTATAGACCTTAGCATTACTTTTACCTAAGCCCATCATAGGCCCTGCTCCCATTCTCTTTCCTATTCTTCCAGCTAAAAATCTAAAAATACCAAAAAGTACTATGGGCATAATTACCCAACTAAATATAAAGTCTGCAAAAAAGTTATCTTTTATAGCTTCTGCTTTATATTCTACACCTGACTCATTTAATAAATTTATTAAATTTGGATCATTTACATTGCCAGTATATAATATTTTTCTTTTTGAACCGTCTTCTTCATTTTCTTTAGGTAAGATTTTTATTTCACTTGATGAAATAATAACGCTTTCTACTTGCTTATTCTCTAACATGCTTAAAAACTTATTATAACTAATTTGATCTGTAGTCATAAGATTTTTAGTTGCAGTAAATCCATATAAAAATAAAAATGCTAAAATTGCATATATTATAGTATTCTGCTTTTTATTATTGTTATTATTTTCTTCAGTATTCTTATTATCCATATTATTCCCTTTCCAAAACTATTTTACTTTTCCTATTTGATCAAAAGGATATACCTTAATTTGTGCCTTTCCAGCAATATCTTTACCATCGATATAAGGATTAATCCAGTACCTAGAATCTTTAGAATATAGTCTATTATCTCCTAAAAAGAAGTACTTTCCTTCTGGAACTTCATACACCCCATTAACTGTATCTTTTGCTCCTATATAATCTTCTTCTAATATTTCACCATTTATAGAAACGACTCCATTTTTTATTTCAATTTTATCTCCAGGCAATCCAATTAATCTTTTAATCAAATCCTCTTGAAGTTCTTCGGAATAAAAAACTAATATGTCGCCTCTTTGTAATTTATCTAAATTATAAACTCTTGTTACAAATAATCTATCTCCAACATTTAAAGTTGGTACCATAGATTCTGTTGGAATATAAACTTTATACAATACAAATTTATGTATTAAAAACGTAATAATAAATGCTGAAATTATTGGAATTATCCACTCATAAATAAAATTTTCTATTGAACCTCTTTTTTTCTCATTACTTTCTATATTGTTTTCTGTCATTCCTCCCATAATCCTTTCATTAATTTCTCTATCTCTTTTTTTCTTAACTTAGTAGCTTCATTATCTATATAATAAAGGTTATCTTTTTCGTAAAGTATATCTCCTTCTTTTGCCTCACCAGCTATACACTTCTTTTCAATATTAAATGTTACTCCCTCTAAACCTTCTAATACAACATATTCCCCTTCTATTCTATCAATTACATATTCCTTTTTCTCCATAAATTTACTTTTAATCACCTCTCTCTATACTCTATATTATATTTTAGTATATCATATTATTACAATTTTAAATAGCATTCAATCTACTAAAATAGAGCCATATAAAATCATACAACTAAATAATGATTTATATACAGCTCCTTTTAATACTATTATACTTCTTCTTTAATTAAATCTTCGTAACTTTGTCTCTTTACAACTAATCTTGCTTCACCATTTCTTGCAAAAACTACTGCTGGTCTAGTTATTTTATTATATCCACTTGCCATTGAAAATCCATAAGCACCAGTTGATAAAATAGCTAAAGTATCACCACTTTTTGCTTTTTGAATTTGTATATCTTGAATTAATATATCTCCTGATTCACAGCACTTACCTGCTATTGTTACTGTATCAGTCATTGGCTCTGATGCTTTATTTGCAATTAAAGCTTCATATTTTGCACCATATAATGCTGGCCTAATATTATCCGTCATTCCACCATCTACTGATAAATACTTTCTAACTCCAGGTATATCTTTAATAGTTCCTACAGTATATAATGTAATTCCTGCGTTTGCCACAATGGATCTACCTGGCTCTATTGTTAATATAGGCTTCTTAATTCCTAAAGCTTCACATTTTTTTTCTACAGAATCTAATATAACATTACAATACTCTTCTATTTTTTTCGGCTTATCACCTTCAGAATAATAAATTCCAAATCCGCCTCCTAGATCTAGTTCTCCTATATAATGACCTGTTTCTTGTTTTATATCATATATATAATTTAACATAACTTCAGCAGCGTCCTTAAAAGGTTCTGTCTCAAATATTTGTGAGCCTATATGACAATGAAGACCTACTAAATTTATATTATCTAACTCCAAGGATTTCTTCACAGCATCCATAATAATATTTCCTACAGGTGCAAATCCAAACTTCGAATCTATTTGTCCTGTTTTTATATAATCATGAGTATGTGCTTCTATTCCTGGTGTTAATCTTAGATATATATCTTGCTTTTTATCATAACTTTCTGCTATTTCATTAATTTTAATTATTTCTTCTATATTATCTACAATAAATCTTCCTACACCTAATTTAATCCCAAATTCTATTTCTTCGAAGGTTTTATTATTTCCATGAAAATATATTTTTTCCATAGGAAAGTTAGCTTTATATGCAGTATATAATTCTCCACCAGAAACTACATCTAAATATAGCCCTTCTTCATTGATTAACTTACACATTTCTAATGTTAAAAATGCTTTTCCTGCGAAAGCTACCCTATTATTATTTTCTTTAACTTTAAAACCCCTTATATAGCCCCTACATTTATCTAGTAAAAGTTGTTCATCCATTACGTAAAGTGGTGTACCATATGCTTTAGCTAAGTCACTAGCTTTGATACCTCCTATTACTAAATCATTACCTTCTATTTTACTTGCCCCAAAAAGCTTCATATATTACCTCCAATATACTTTAATATATTATGCTAAAGCCACCATGGTTACTCATAGTGGCTTTTTTCATTCTATTTATTATTATACACTTTTTCAAATTGTTATTCTATATTTATACAAGTGAATTAAACTTTTTTTTAATTTTCTCCCCTATATTTGTCCATTAATTGCCCCATTACTTCTCCTGATGGTGGTGGAGTATAGGTTATTGCATTTGCGCCTGCTTCAATAGTCCTCATAATACTTTCATTAGTTGGACCACCAGTAGCTATTATTGGAAAATTCGGGAACTCTCCTCTTATTTTTTTAACTATACTTGGAGTATTTTTGCCTCCAGATACATTTAATATAGTAGCTCCAGCTTCTATTCTTTCTGCTATATTTTCACACTCAGATACTATTGTAACTATTACAGGTATGTCTATTATTTCTTTTACATTTCTTATTATTTCATTAGAAGTTGGTGCATTTACAACAACACCCATAGCACCTTTAAATTCTGCATCTAAAGCTAAATTAACTACTCTTTTTCCTTGAGTAATTCCGCCTCCAACACCACAAAAAACAGGTACATCTGCAGCCATAACTAAAGCTTGAGTTATAATAGGTTGAGGCGTGAAAGGATATACCGCAATTATTGCATCTGCATTTGTATTTTTTATAATTGCTACATCAGTTGTAAATAATAAAGATTTTATTCTTTTGCCAAATATTTTTATCCCACTACAATCTCTAATACAGGAAGGAACCTCTATTACATGGCTTCTTAATGCTCCTTTTATCTCTGGTACCTGTTTTACTTTTTTCCCATCCATATAAAACTCCTCCTATTTTTTTCTTTCTCTTTATTATTTTTTTTCGTATAATTATATTATACTATTTTTTTATCATATTAATATATGTTTAACTAGATTATTTTATAAAATTATTAAATAAGAATCAATATATAATATATTCATTATATCTAAATATTAATAATTTCTAAGAGGTGATTCATATAAAAAAATTTAAATTATATCCACCATACACTATTTTAATGACTATTTATCTATTTTTTATTGTGTTTGCATTTATTTTAGATTCTCCAATTGAAATTATAAAAGGATTAAAAAATATAATTCTAAGTCCAGATATATTAATTTCTGATTATGTAGAAATCGGTGGAATAGGTGCTTCTCTTATTAACTCTGCTTTAACTAGCATATTTTCGTTACTTCTTTTAGCATTTATAGGTGTCAAACCAATTGGCTCTACTATTATGTCTTTATGGCTAATGACTGGTTTTTCTTTTTTCGGAAAAAATATACTGAATATTTGGCCAATTATTGCTGGTGTTTATCTTTACTCCAGATATCAAAAAGAACCTTTTCTTAATTATAGTTTAGTTGCAATGCTTTCTACTACATTAGCACCTACAGTAAGTCAGCTCAGTTTTACAAGTTTCTTTTCAAGACCTATTGGAATCATATTAGGATATCTAATAGGATTATTAACAGGATTTATATTAGCTCCTATTTCTTCACATTGCATTAAGGTACATAGTGGCTATAATTTATATAATATCGGTTTTTCGGCTGGTATATATGCTACATTATTAATGTCTATATTAAGATCCTTAGGTATAGAATTTGAATCTAGAATGTTATGGAATACAGACTCAAATTATATTTTTGCAATTTTATTATTAATTATATCAATTTATTTGATTTTCCTTGGAGTTTACAAAAATCCATCAATAAAAAAAGATTTTTTATCATTAACTAAACAGTCTGGTAAGTTAGTTAGTGATTTCTATATATCCTTTGGAAATACATGCTATTTTAATATGGGAATATTATGTTTTTTATCAACAGTTCTTGTATTAGCATTAAAATCTCATTTAAACGGTCCTACTATTGCAGGAATATTTACTATTGTTGGTTTCGGAGCCTTTGGTAAACACTTAGTAAACGTTATCCCCGTTATTATAGGGGCAATCTTAGGTTCCTTAATTAATATTAATCCTATTAATTCTCCATCATTGATACTAGCTATTCTTTTTTCTACTGCTCTTGCTCCAATAGCCGGTAAATTTGGATATAAAATCGGAATATTGGCTGGATTTTTACATGTAAGTATGGTAAGCAATATAGGGTATCTTCATGGTGGACTTAATTTATATAACAATGGATTAGCAGCAGGATTCGTAGCAATGATTTTAATTCCAATAATAAATATTTTTAAGAAGGAGATTTTATAAAATGAAATACCAATTTGAAAGAAATCTAAAAATTATTAATGAACTAATGACTTATCTCCACAAGTTAGGAGCAAAAGATATTGATGTGCAATTAAGAAAAATTGATTCTTCCACAGCCTTTCATATTTGGGGAAAAATCAATAATATAGATTCAGATGAATTAGATAACCTAACTAACATATTAAATACTCATAGACAACACGAAATTGAAGAGTATTATTGGAATTTAGGTGGAGAAAGTGAAGCAGATGGTGAGCTTGCTCTAGTTGGTATGATGATTGATAAAGCAGAAATAACTTACTCAAATAATATATTGAGTTTTGAAATACTTAGAGAAGAATTATAAAGAAATGGGCTGTTTAGAACAGCCCATTTCTTTATAATTCTTTTAATTTTAATACTTTTTTAACTACTTTTGTTCCTATAATATCTTCTTTCATCTCTTCTAAGGCCTTAGAAAGTTTTGTCCACCCAATTCCTTCTACTTCTTCAGATTTCTTAATTTCTCCTGAAACAAAATCTGCAACAAATGTGATCATTAAAATTTCTTTATCGGCTACATAATCTGAACCTAAATATCTTATATTATTTATCTCTATACCAGCCTCTTCTTCAACTTCTCTACGCACTGCCTCTTCTGCTGTTTCATTATTACTAACATAACCTGATAATAATACCTTTGAATTCTCATATATATAGCTTTGTTTTAATAATAATATTTCATCATCTTTTATTATTGCAACCATTATACATGGTCTAGGAGTATCAAAAAACATTATATCATCATGAGAACAATATGGGACCCCACCTTCATCCCAACTAAATTTCTCTTCCAATCCTCTACCACACATAGGGCAAAATTTATACTTCATATTCCACCTCTTAATTAGTAAAAACTAGATTAATTACAATATTATATCAATCTCTTTATTTATTTCAATGATTTTTTTGCCCACAATACAACTATAGGCCATTATATCAACTCCATTATCTTTAGCTAACCTTAAAGCTTTAGCAAATTCAATATCGGTTTCATAATTTGGAGAAAATGTACAGACATTATCTAATTGTATTAAAAATAAAATCCCTGCACCATATCCTTGTTTTTTAGCTTCGATAAGTTCCATTATATGCCTAGTGCCTCTTTCTGTAGGTGCATCAGGGAATCTGCAATGACCATCTTCTTCCAAAGTAACTCCTTTTACTTCTAAATAATATATTTCATCACTTTCTGTGGATAACTTAAAATCAAATCTACTTTTTCCAAAAGTCTTTTCTCTGTTTATTTTACTATATTTTTTTAAATTTTCAATTTTTTTATTTTGTAAAGCTTCATGAACTACTTTGTTTGGAACCTGTGAATCAATATTAATAAATATATCGCCTTTCATAGCTGCAATCAAATCATATTTAGTCTTTCTATTAGGATTTAACTCTTCTCTTAAAAAAACCTTAGTTCCTTCTTTCAATATTTCTCTACATCTTCCTGTATTAGGAACATGTACAATTATCTCTTCATCATTTAATAAAACTTTTGCATTAAATCTATTAGGTCTACATATAAATTCCCCTTCAAAAATATTTTTATCAAACTTCATATTATTCTCCCTTATACTTTTAATTATTTCTACATTTTTCTCATAACTATTTAAATTTATTCACCAAAAATCACAAAGTTTTCCACAGGATAAATTTAAAATGCTGTGATTATTTCTATATTTTCATTATAATTGTAACATTATCCACAGTTTTTATCCACATTTTATCCAAACTGTGCATAACTTTATTTTTATACATATATATACTTTATTTCTTATTATACTTTATATAACATGTAAGTTTAATCTTCAACAAAAATCATCATATTGTTACAAACATATATTCAGTACATATATATTGTGTCAAGGTCACTTTAAAAGTTTTCAACACTTTTTAATATTTATCCACATTTTGTGGATAACTTTCCACAATTTTAACATATAATTCTTTTATTATCCACACCTTATAAATTTATATCTATAGATAATTAAATAAAAAGCTGTATTAAAAAGTTGAAAATTACCTTTTAATACAGCTAATAATTATATTATTGAATTTTTATATTTGTACCATGCAACTAAATACTGAATACTTAAAATAAATGGTCCAATTAAAGCTGTTGCTATTGCCCATATAAATTTATTTTGTCTTTTTTCTTCAGCTAATTTAATTGATGCAAATACTGATATTAATAATAATATTATTATCATAATTTATTTTTATCTCCCTTATTTGTTTAATTCCTTAATCCAAATATATTTTACATAATATATTTTTCTTTTTCAATTAATCTTCCTTGGTTAAATAGTAAACTATTTGTAAAATATGTAGAAAAAAATAAGGGAAAATTTACTCCCTTATTATATATAAACTTATCCTTTAACTATCTATTGCATTATAAATTAATTATATTAATTTATAATTGCTTTTGCCTGTTCTCTTAAAAGCTCTATATTATTGTCTGCATCTACTGTTGTAAATTTGTAGATATCTGTAAAGTTATAAAAATAATTTGCTATAGCAAATCTCTTTGCTCTTGATATCTTAAATTCATATGCTATTTTTTCTAAGAAATCAACTTCTTCATTTTCATAGTCCCCATCAACTAAAGCCAATCCAACTAATTCAAAGTAAATAATTAGCTTAGACTTATCTGATGAATTATTTAATTTTTTTATTATATCATCATATTCCATAGTTTGAATTTCTTCACTATTTATTCCTAACTCTTCTTTATACTCATGAACTAAAACTTTTTCTTCTTTTGCAAACTTATTATCAACTTTAGTGAAAATTGAAACTAAATTTAAAAAACATATAGATTCTTCTTTATTTAATTCTTTTAAAAACATACTTTCTCCTCTCCTAATCTAATAAAAATTCTAATAATTTAATTATATATTAGTTTTTATAAATTTAAAACATTATTTAACAAAATATGTATTTTTTAAAAAAGTTTATATATTTTTTCAAATCTTTTAGCTTCTTCTTCATTTCCCAATATTTTATTTACTTTACTAATTAATAAATATACTTCCTTATTATATGGATCAAATCCAATTGCTTTCTTTAATATCTTGTATGCTTGTATTGCATTTTCCTTATTATTAAGTAATAGTTTAGCCTCTTTTAATAAGTTATCTTCTTCATTATTTTCAATATTTTCTTCCATTTTTTCTTCTATCTCAGCTAGTACACTATTTATCCTATCTGTTGAAAAAGGTTTCTGTAAATATACTAGTGCTCCTAATTTTGTACATTCAATTGCATTTTTTACTGTAGCAAAAGCTGTCATTATTATTACTGGACAGTTTTCTCTTTCTTCTTTAATATTCTTTAGAAGTTCTGTCCCACTTATACCAGGCATCCTAATATCTAAAAATATTAAATTTATTTTTACATCTTTGTTTTTTATTATTCTTAATGCTTCTACTCCATTATCTGCTGTAATTACATTATATCCTCTTATTTCAAGACAAGTACTTAATAAATTCCTAATATTTTTGGTGTCATCTATAACTAAAACTCTTTTCATAACCTCAACTCCTAAACCCTAATTTTTATTTAATGGAATAGTGAATGTAAACTTACTACCTACTCCTGTTTTACTCTCACACCATATTTCTCCACCATGTATTTCTACTATTTCTTTAGCAATAGCTAGTCCTAATCCTGTACTTTCTTGAGGTATATCAAATCCTTCAACCCTAACAAATCTTTCGAATACTTTGTTTAAATACTCTTCTGGAATACCTCTCCCAGTATCTGTTACAGAAACAAATATCTTTTCCTTATCATATTTAGCATTAATTTGTACTATACCATTTTCCGTATATCTTATAGCATTAGAAATTAAGTTATTTAGAACCCACTTTATCTTTTCAGTATCTATCATTACATAAGGTAACTTTGAATTCAAATTTAACTTTAAAGATATGTTTTTTTCCTTTGCTTGAAATTCAAAATTAGAAAAAGCTTCCCCTATAATCTTGCTTATATCATAACTTTTTTTGTTCAAGCTATTTCTATTAGATTGTATTTCATAAACCTTTAATAAATCTGATACTAATTCATTTAATTTCTGAACATCTTCTTCCATAGTATCTACTATATCTTTTTGTTTTATATTTAATTTGCCAATACTATCATTTTTTATAAGTCCTATCCCCATCATAATTGAAGTCAATGGAGTTTTTAATTCATGTGAGATAGTATATATTAAATTCTTATTAGCTGTTTCTGACTCTATTACTTCTGTAGTATCTTTAATAACTAATAATATATCTTTATTTCTTCTATTTTTATTTGTATTTGAAGATATATCTATTTGAAGATATAGTCTTTTATTTTTATAAATTATTTCTATTATTTTATTATTTTCTTTACTTACTTCATACTCTTGAATTAAATTATATATTTCTGGTAAATTAATTAAATCTAATAAATATTTTTTCTTATAATCCTTTTCATTAATTTGAAATAATTTAATGCCATTTTTGTTAATAAATTTAATTTTATAATCTTTATCTAATAATATTATTGAATCATTTAATGAATAAATTAATAAATTAATAGCATAAAAATACCTATTTATTAAAATAAATATGATTACTCCAAAGATAATAGCAACCACTAAAAAAAATAAAGCAATCGAATATATAACTTCTTTTGTTTTGCTTTGAAAAGTATCTCTTTCTATTAAAATAATATCTTCATTCAACTTTTCCAAATTATTTAAATCCTCAATAACTACTAATACTTGAGGTTCTATTTTTTCATTATAAAACTTCACTAGTTCATCATGATTTTCTCCGTTACTATAATCTTGAATTAATGAGAAAAGCTTACCAAATTCTATATATTCATAATTAACCTTATCTATTAATTGGGTTTCTTTATCATCTGTAATATTTCCTTTAGCAATATATAACCACTTATAGAATTCATCATCATTTGTATGGAATATATTAATTGCTTTTTCTTTATCTCCTTGAAGATAAATCAATATTGCTTTCTCTTGATTGTTTACTGCATTTATCATGCTTTTTATTGAATCTATACTTTTATAACTATTACTTATTGATCCCGTTGCAGAGTTTTTTGTTATATATAACCCCACTGCTGTTAATGACCAAATAAAAAAAATTATAATCCCTAAAAATATATAAATAACTTTAACTTTTTTATTTAAGGAGCTAAACATACTATTCACCTTTCAGTTTTATTTATATATTAATTATACATTAAATTTTTAAAAGTAATATATCATTTGAGTAACTATAATATATAAAAAAAAGACTTAAGAGATTTATCTCCTAAGCCTCTAATAACATATTAATAATTTTCAGAGAAAACTTCAAAGTAAGCCTTTGGATGTAAACATGCTGGACATACTTCTGGTGCTTCTGCTCCTTCAAATATATATCCACAATTTCCACACTTCCATAAAACTACTTCGTCTTTCTTAAATACTTTTCCATCTTCTATATTCTTAAGTAATTTTTTATATCTTTTTTCATGCATGTTTTCTACTTCCATAATTCTTTCATAAGCAACAGCAATTCCTGGGAATCCTTCTTCTCTTGCAACTCTTGCAAACTCTGGATAAAGTTGAGTCCATTCTTCATTTTCTCCTTCTGCAGCTGCTTCTAAGTTTTTAGCAGTATTTTCAAATAATGCTACTGGATATCCTGCAGTTATTTCTATAGCTTCTCCAGCGAATTCATCCTTTAAGAACTTATAAAATCTCTTTGCATGTTCTTTTTCTTGTTCAGCAGTTTCCATAAATATGTTTGAAATTTGAACATATCCTTCTTTTTTAGCTACGCTTGCATAGTAAGTGTATCTTGTTCTTGCTTGACATTCACCAGCAAAAGATTTCATTAAATTTTCAGCAGTTTTAGTTCCTTTTAAACTCTTCATTTTTATCACACTCCTATATGAACTTTAAATTTTTTCTATAAATAGATTATATTATATATAATTATTTTTATCAAAGTCTTAACATTCGAATAATAAGAATTATCTGATAATTCCTCCAATTTTATTTATTTTTTGGACTTTTATTGCTTTTTATGTAGAAATAACCATAAGATATTCTTATGGTTATTTCTACATTATATTAATATTTACTTTTCTTTAAAACAGCTAAAACTAACATTCCTATTACTGAACCAGCTACTAAAGCTATAAAATATCCAATAGGATTGCTTATAACTGGTAAAACGAATATTCCACCATGAGGCGCTCTTAAGGCACAACCAAAGAACATTGAAAGTGCACCTGCTGTCGCTGATCCAATTACACAAGAAGGTATTACTCTTATTGGATCTGCAGCTGCAAAAGGAATTGCTCCTTCAGTTATAAATGATAATCCCATTACATAATTAGTAACTGCTGATTGTCTTTCCTTTTTTGTAAACTTCTTTTTAAAGAATGTACTGCATAAAGCTATTGCTAATGGAGGAACCATACCGCCAATCATAACTGCTGCCATAATTTCAAATTGTCCATTAGCTAATGATGCTGTTCCAAATACGTATGCAGCCTTATTTAAAGGTCCACCCATATCGAAGGCCATCATACCACCTAAAACTGCACCAAGTAATATTCTACTACTTTCTCCCATGTTGTTTAATGCATTAGTAATTCCAGTATTTAAAGCTGACACTGGTGGGTTAATTATAAACATTATAATTGCACCTATTAATAATATACCAAAGAAAGGATATAATAATACTGGTTTTAACCCTTCTAAACTATTAGGAAGCTTTTCAAATAACTTCTTTAATCCTACTACTAAATATCCAGCTATAAAACCTGCAAGTAATGCTCCTAAGAATCCTGATCCACCTTTATTTGCAAGCATACCGCCTACAAAACCTACTGCAAGTGCTGGTCTATCACCTATACTCATAGCAATATATCCAGCTAATATTGGTAACATAAAGTCAAAGGCAGTACCACCTACAGTTTTTAAGAATGCTGCAAATGGTGTATTCATCCCAAAGTTTGCAGGATCTATACTATAGTCATCAAATAAGAATGCTAAGGCAATTAATATACCCCCACCAATAACAAATGGTAGCATATGTGATACACCATTCATAAGGTGCTTATATATTTGACGTCCTATACTTTCATTTTCACCTGAAACTTCTTCATCTGCATTTTTTGAACCACTATGATTATAAACTGGAGCATCTCCTGATATAGCTTTATTTATTAACTCTTCTGCCTTATGAATTCCGTTAGCTACCTTAGTTTGAATAACTTTCTTTCCGTTAAATCTCGCCATATCAACCTTTTTATCAGCTGCTATTATTATACACTCTGCTTCTTCTATTTCTTTAGCAGTTAATACATTTTTAGCTCCACCTGAACCATTTGTTTCTACTTTTATTGTAACTCCCATATTCTTAGCTTTTTCTTCTAAGCTTTCAGCTGCCATAAAAGTATGAGCAATTCCTGTTGGGCATGCTGTTACTGCTAATACTCTATATCCATCTTTACTTTCTTCTTTTACTTTGTTTACTTTTTCATTTTCAAATTCATCAATTAAATCTACAAATTCTTCTGGAGTTTTTGAGTTTTCTAAAGCATTTCTAAACTTCTCATCCATTAACATAGTTGATAGTCTTGCTAATACTTCTAAATGTACATTATTTTCTCCATCTGGAGCACCTATTAAAAAGAATATCTTTGCTGGATTCCCATCAAGGGAGTCATAATCTACTCCATCATTTACTATCATAGCTGCTAATCCGGCATTCTTAACTGCTTTTGTTTTGGCATGCGGTATAGCTATTCCATCACCTATTCCAGTAGTGCTAAGTTCTTCTCTAGCTAACACAGCTTTCTTATATTCATTTTTATCTACTAAATTTCCTGAAGCATCCATTAAATCTACTAACTTATCTATTGCTTCATTTTTAGAATTTACTTTAGGATTTATTGCTATAGATTTTATATTCAATAGATCTGTAATTTTCATAATTAATCCTCCAAATTATAATAGTTAGTGTAAAGTTTTTACACTACTTTTTTTCTATTTTTCTTTATATATCAA
>ERZ857882.1214-NODE-1214-length-30877-cov-5.807475_pt1 | contig 30877 bp, 28 predicted proteins | sample MGYA00519697_ERZ857882 | MGnify/ENA primary metagenome ERZ857882 (study PRJEB31778, sample SAMEA3449373) | human gut metagenome | biome: human gut; feature: human-associated habitat; material: faeces | place: United Kingdom | collected 2010/2012 ...
TCCAATTATTTATATCAATCTTTGTGAATTGCATCATTTATCCTCCGCAAATTCCCATTTATCTATCCCAATCCTCAAAATCCCTGATATTTCAAGGAAAATCGCGGTTTTAATGCTCCGTTTTCGACTGCTTTCCCTTGTTTTTGCCCTTATCCGGCAAAACAAGGGAAAGCTTTTCTTTTTTACTCGCCGACCACCTTATCCAGCAGTCTTGCGGAGGAGCGTTTTGCTTCCTTTGTCGCGTGTGCGTAGATATTCATCGTGGTACTCACATCCGCATGTCCCAGAAGTTCCTGAACGTCCTTTGGCTGTGCGCCGTTTGAGAGCAGGTTACTCGTGAACGTGTGTCTGAGTGTATGGAAATGGAAGTCCTCAAGGCCCGGAACCTTCTCCTGCGCTGTCCTGCACATGATGCTGACTGTGCTTGCGGATTCATAAGCCCCGTCGGGACGGAGGCAGACGAAGGAGAGTTCCTTGTAATCCTCCGGCACTTCTTCCGCCATACCCAGTGTGTACAGCTCGTAGTAGCTGCGGCCCTTCTCCTGTACCTCTTTGCAGTAGTTTAGACTGTAAAGCTCTCCGTACTTGAAGCGGTTTAAGTGCTGTTCCTTCTTCGCTTCTTTCAGGATCTCTGCCAGCGTGTCGCAGAAGTCCACCGTGCGAATCTTGCTCCGCTTGGTGGGGCCAATCTCCGTCTTGTGCCTTGCCCCGTTGTACCGCATACTGCGCCGTACCGTGATGACCTGTTCTTTCAGGTCGATGTCCTGCCAGGTCAGCGCACACACTTCTCCGATACGAAGCCCGGTGAAGTAGGCGATCTGAATGGGGAGAAGCGCCGGATTGCTCTTCTTTTTGAGCCAGTCCGTCAGAGCTACATACTGCTCATAGGTAATGGTGGGAACAGCCAGCTCGTCGCTGTTGTCGTCCGAGAACAGTTCGTAGCTTTCCTGCTTCTTCCGCATGACCACGTACTGCATGGGATTGTAACTTAAGAGCCGCTTGGGGAATACCGCAAACCGGAACGCTCCCTGCAGCACCGCCGAGAAGAGGCGCATATAGCCTTTGCTGATGGGCTTTACCTCTTTTCCGTTCGCATCCATCCCTCCGAAGGAGAGCAGATCAAGAAACGATTGCAGATGCTCCGGGGTGACGGTTTTCAGCTTTCTCTCTCCAATGGGAAACTGCTTGATGCGTCCCACCGTTCCCTGATACGCAGATACCGTTCCGTTGCTGAGACTGCCGGGTTTCAGTTCTTCCTCCACCCACATATCCAGGAGCTGTCCCACAGTGACATTTTCGGACTTTGCCACGAACTTCTTCGCCTCATAATCCTCCATCGCCTTGCGGAGCATGGCTTCCGTCTCGCTCTTGCTTGCTGTTCCCGCAAACTCCCGCTGTACCAGCTTCCCGCTTTCATCTTCCACATAGAAGCGGTAGTACCACTTGCTTCCTTTCTTTCTCACAGAACCTTTTGCCATAGATATATTATTCTCCTTTCTATCCGTGGCAGCCGGGTCTGTGACATATACGCTTTATTCGTTATCGGCTGAGATCAGCCGGTAAACTCTGTTGTCAAGGTGCCACGGATTCGTCTTTTTCCGGAAGCCTACTCAATGCTTCCTGCTTGATCCCGAGGAGGTCTCCAATCTTTACATTGGTGCGTCCCTCATCGTAGATATGTAAAAGACCGTCCATAAATCGTTTCATATCTTCTACGGGTGCTTCCATCTCTTTGCGATAGACCTTCTCCGTGATTGCGCCGGATTCTATCGCATACCGCCTCAGAGATTCTTTCAGTCCTTCATCCTCTGCGATCTTGTCTACCGCTTTCATTGCCGCTGCGAAGTGCTCGCAGAACAGGGCATAGAGATCGACGATCTCACCGAGGAAGGTGGTCAGGAGCTGCTGGTGCGGCTGTCCCTGTACGGCACTTGTCATGCTGTCAAGGTAATCCGAAATGTGCTGCTCGATAGCCTTCTTGCAGAGGGTATAGCTGTCGTACTCCTTGGCGTCGGATTTACCTGTCAGCCATTCCGGTGTCGTTTCCAGAGCTTCCGCAATCGGCACGATGAGGATCGTTCTTTCCGGATCAACGCCGCCTGTCTCGTATCTCTGAATGGTAGATTTGTTTACGCTCAGACGGTCTCCGAGCTGGCTCATGGACAGCCGCAGTTCCGTCCTGCGTTCTCTGATTCTTTCACCGACCTGTTTTGCGGTGAAGCTGTTATCTTTTGTCATAGGCTTATTCACCTCGCTGACGTTAGTATAGCACGCGTCGTTGCAGTTTGCAATAGCAATTTACGACTATTTTCATATTTTCTCCTTAATACGTTGCAAAACGAGTTGACAGGTGATAGCAGATTGCGTATACTATACTTGCCATCGTTGCAGGATGAGAACCATTGAAAGGAGAAAGAAAATATGAGCGTTGCAAAAATCGGTATGACTATTGAAGAAGCGGCAGAAATGTCCGGGATCGGACGAAACACCATGCGTGCTCTGGTGGACTGGGGCAAGCTCCCGGTACTCAAGGTCGGACGGAAAACCATTATCCGGACGGATACGCTGGAGCGTTTCATGACCGTCAACCAGGGAAGAAACCTGCGTTGTAGGGACGAAGTAAAGGAGGTGGTATGATGCTCCCAAAAAGCAGTCTCTCAAGGCCTCGCCGTCTGAGAGCGAAATACACCCCTCGCACAAACCTGACGGTTCGTACTCCGGGTATTTCGCTCCTGCGGAGGGCCTGTATCGAGTGTTCGAGAAGTATCCTTCACATTCGATCCAGAGAAAAATGCTGCGGCATTTTTCCATCGCTGCTCTGTCGGTCACTGACCACCCCCGCAGCGGCAACTGCCGTATGCAGTTGCAAAAAAGAACGGTGATGAACCATGCCACGGCATTCGTTCATCCAGATGAGCAAGCTGCCCGATCTGAAAGGACGTATCAGCTATATCGGGAGCCCGGACAGACAGGAAAACCTGTTCGCCGTCTATGATACCGCTGATACCGAGTTCTGGACGTGCCTTGCAAGGGAAAGTCGGCAGGAGTTCAAACGATGCGGCACTGAGGGAAAATGTATCGAAGCAAGGGAACTGATTATCGCTCTTCCGGAGAACTACACCCGATACGATCCCGATGAGGTACTGAAAGAGTTCACCGAGAGATTCAAAGGGCAGTACGGAGTGGAATGTACTTCCGCACTCCACTACAACAAGACAAAAACCAACTATCACATCCATCTGATTTTTTCCGAGCGGCTACTACTGGAAACGCCGGACAACAAGATCGCCATCCGCGCTGTGTACTTCGATGAGACCGGGAAACGGGTGCGGACGAAGAAAGAGATCACAGGAGAAGATGGAACGATCCGCAAAGGCTGCACGGTGATCCCCAAAGGGGAAATCTACGAGCAGCACATGTTTACGACAAAGAACACCTTTTTCAAAAGCAAGGGCTTTCTGACAGAAGTAAAGGAACTGCTGACCGAACAGATCAACCTTCATGTCAGAGAAGAAGAAAAGCTTGTCGTATTCGACCAGAACAGTGTGTATCTTCCGACAAAGAAGATCGGCAAGAATAATCCTCTGGCTGATGAGATACGGGCTGACAACGAAGCACGACAGGATTGGAACCGCACCGCTGACCTCGCACTGGTGGTCGGCGTACCGGAGGAGAAGGTACTTGAAATCAAGCGCGAGGAGATCCAAAACAGGAGTAAATACTCCATTTCCGAACACGGATGGCTACCGGGCTTATTTCGTACCATCATACAGAAAGCAAAGTCGATTTTGGAGCTTCTGATCCGTCAGGCAAAGCTGCCGCCGAAACCGAAGCCCGGTATCGACATGGCAGTATTCAAAGAGATGAAAGAGCTTTTGCACCGGCTCAGAAAGTGTGCATCCGAAATCAAGCAGATACAGGACACTAAGCTGCCGGAGCTGAGAGCGCAGCTTTCCGAAATCACAGGCATTTTCAAAGGTAAGGAGAGAAAAGCAAAAGAAGCAGAAATAGAGGCCACCGAAAAGAAAGTCAGCGATCTCAAAGACAGGATTTCCCGTATGGTTCGCGAATATGGCTACCCCGACGGGCAGGCATTCATGGCCGCCTACAATAAGGCTGAGCGCATAGTAAAGCAGTATGAGTGGGAGCTTGCGGAATGGAAGCAGCAGGTCGAGGGAAAACCAGCCGAAGAAAAGAAGCCGCCGGAGCGCAGAAGCGTTGTGGCACAGCTTCACAGAATACGGGACGAGGCACAGAAGCCTTCAAAGCGTTCCTACCGAGACAGGGACGAACGATAAGACAACAGACACCAACACCGCCGCTTTCGGCGGTGCGTACATAGAACAGCAGCCGGGTATTTGCGTACCCGGCTGCCTTATCCTATTGTTATAATTCAATCTTTTGCTGGATTAAAGAATCAAGTTTTGAAATGACTTCATTCTTGCACTGCTCGATAGCTAAATACTTGGCGGCGATTTCTTTCTGCGCATCGAGACTGATGTTTCCTTGACCATCAACCGGCACCGGAACCATGATATCAGCTATCATAAAGGGAGGCAATGTAGTATATTCATTTTCTCCATTGTCGCCCTCGCGGCCCTTTTTGGCTGCACGGAAAAGCGGCTCCAAAGTATATTTCATATATTGAAGGTCAATTAATCCAAGCTTATCTTCATGGGGAATTAGCACTCCACGGTGATTCGTTGCGGAAAAGGATTCATTGTGAATCATCATAAAGCCTGCCAGTCCATCAATAGCCCATGATAGGCAGGGACTGTCAAAATCAAACGAATCAATCGTAGCAAATAAACCAGAAGTATTTCCTGAATATAATGGATACTCCCCCTTATGATTTTGAACATAACTTTTAGTATATTTTCCGTTCCCCCTTACGAGGTCAAATATTTCCTCTATGGGTATATAGCGGAACAGGAAATTTTCATCGTCAATAAAGATTTTTACCCGTTTTATTTCTGCCTTCTTTTCGGATAGACTCTCGCGTATTTGACGCATACCCAACATGGAATCGGCAATGCCGGATTGGGCACTCTCATCAAATTCACCAGAGTCATCAACCGGAATACTAACTTTTACTGATTTCATGTTTGATAACGATGCTCTCAACCCGCGGTCAAATCCGTATTTGTGCTTGTTCTCTTCCAGCGTGTATGCAAGATAATAGGGATTGATTTTAGGGTTCTTGATTTTAATTACACCACAGTGATCAGTATAAGCAAATTTCTCGCCTATTGGCATAACATTGAATTCAAAAGTACCATCAATTCCCCAAAGCACATATGGAATGCTAAAATCTTCCACATTACTGTAGGAGGTATAGACAAACGGAGAGAAAACATTTGAACTATATGCCGGAATCCTGCCGCTTGCTTCAATATAATCCTTTCGCAGAAGTCTTTTGCCGATTGATAAATCGAACAGAGTTTTATCGTTCAGCGATACTTCGACAGAACTCACTATTGCGGATTTTTTTTTTACCAGCTCTCGCAATGGCTCGTCAAATTCCATAAGAGTAGAGGCAGTATCAGCGACCATGCCAATATAATCTTCCAAAGATACAGTTTCAATATTGTCTTCTATACCGAGAGCAATTTTTTCCTCTCTGGTCCACCAACGATCAACAGACCAATGGGTACCATTATAAAAGCCCTCAATGTCGACGATTTTACAACGCTTATCATCTGTTTTGAACTTAGCTTTGGCTCCCTTGAACATATTGAACAGGTCGGAGGCAACCTCCAAATCGTTTTGATCAATATCAAAGCGATAAACATCTCGGGTCTCACCAATCTCAGAGCAAAGGTAGGTAAAAACCGGAGTCGTCTGTTTTGGCAAAGTGGCAACCCCGCCAACATTCACGGCAGCTTTCTTCGTCAACGCAAGGATATAAGTTTTCTTGTTGGTAGTGAAGAATGTGTTCAGCGGCAGAGAAATCACTGCATCAATATTACACTGTTCAAGTATAAAATCACGCAGTTTTTTATCGTTGCTGCGATTCATAATACCGTCCGGGACGACGATAAATGCCTTTTTCCCGGGTTTCAAGGCGCGGATGATCCACTCCATAAACAAGCCTTCAATACCCATGGCACTTATGGAGAAGTATTTTTTTAGAGCGTCGTCCTTGGCGATTTCTTCCTTCAAATTGCTGCTGCCACTCATGACATACGGAGGATTCGTGAGGATCAAGTCATATTCCTCAGTAATCGGCTTCGCTAAAGTGCCGAGAATGGAGTTCGTCTGCAATGTGAAGGTCTTGTTAAACAGTTCTGCGAATTGTTTCGTCAGTCCGGGGTGCTCTTTAATCATGCCGGACATATAAATCAGCATATTTGCCTTGGCAAGAATAATTGTCTTCTGCTCATCCTTGTCAAAGCCTTTGTCGAATCCGGAAAGGGTGATTTGAGGCAGCAGCTTTTCATTTCCGGCCTCGTCTGTGCTTACAGCATACAGCCGATCCAGACTATGCAAAATGGGTTCGAGCAGGAATTTGCCAACACCACACGCAGGGTCACAGATACTCATGCCAGGTTCAATGTCTGCCATATTGACAATGGCACGGACGACCTTCAGGGGCGTAAAATACTGCCCCCAGTTTTTCTTGCTGATGGATTCTTTCAGGAATGTTTCAAAGAGTTTGCTCTTGAAATCGTAGTCAATGTTTTCAAGCGTACCAAAATCATTGAAACGCTTCAGAATCTTATGGAATACAGTCGCATATCCGGACACAGCCTTATCATCTTTGGATACAAAGATAGTGCCATTGATAATAGTGGTTTTATCTTTGGGATTGCCGGGGAAGAGCTCTTTTATCTTCACACGAATTGTTGAGGCATAGAATTCAAGAACTTCATTTTCATTATTTCCTGAATACTTGCTCAAAAGGTCATAAAACGAGTACATACCTTTGAGCACCCCAAGGTCGCTGAGATATTTGAAGATAAAGATTTCAACGAAAGTGTATAGGCAATTCTCCGGCGTAGCACCAGATACGGCCCATAAATCCTGCCAAACTTTTTCAGCCAGCGGCAGTGGATCAACCGAAGCAGCGGCTTTTATAGTGTCGTTTGTTGCGTTGATAGATGCTCTGATTTTATTGATCAGAACAATACACTCTGCACTGTTCTTATCAAAATTAAGCGTGATTTTACTGCCGTCTTCCTGCAGAATCTCATGACCATTTGCGGGATTGACCCAGATACTTTTCTTGCCGTCAGTAATAATATATACTTTTGCCTGTAAAACCTGAGCGGTTCCAAGCTCCTGTTCAATAGCTTTTTCAATTTGCTTGTCTGTGCGCAACTGTGCAGGAACCTTATATTCAATTGCGGCAATAACCAGCGGCTTTTTGACAATAAGCGCATCCGGCTTTTTTGTCTCGTACTCATCGTAATCTCTGTCAGGAATGATTTTTGCGCCCTTTAATGCCTTGAGTGTCGTAGCTCCGATATTGTAGAAATTCCAATCGCCCATTTTCTCAGGAGCTTCTACCAAATTTTTCTGAATTAATTCTTCACTCATTGACAGTAACTCCTTTCGTTTTATTGACGTGTTCTGCTAAATAATCATCTATATCAGATTTTTTAATTCTTAGAGATCGATTTCCTTCACCCACACGAGAGGCGATTAGTTTATTTGCACTAATAAGACGTCGTACCGTTTTTTCACAAACTTGAAGATACTGTGCCGTTTGAGCGACAGTAAAAATTTCATCAGCCATAGCATACTCCTCCCATTTTGTTAAGTATATCATCTCATGACAATCAAGGACTTTCTTTGACTTTTACGGATTTTTATGGATAATACAGGACAGCAATGAACTAAAAATAGCGGTTGAGATGCTTTCCTCAACCGCTATATTGCATTAGTTATAGATTAAATCATTATTGACGATCTCCGTTGCTATTTCCCGTACTGCGTTCATCTGCCGTACCCATTCCATTTGGTCTGCTGCTTTGAGTGTTTCCGTGATGCCTTCCTTTTCGACAAGTTCTTTTACCATCCGTAAGAACATGTCCGCCGCCTGCTCGTTTAGATCGGCAAGGTAGCCGTTCAGCTTCCCGTCGAGGAGCAACCCGGTATAGAGCGCTTTGCGATGTTCTCGGATATACCTTAGATGTCGCCGTCCCCATATGCCGATAGGCCGTTGTTCTTCCTCCGAGATCGTCAGGCAGGGAATGTAATAATCGCCTTGCAGTTCGTACCAAAGACCGTTGTTTTCATCATAAATGCACTTGTCCATATTCAAAATCCTCCGTATAATTAGTTCGCGTATATGCCACAGTTTCCCAGCTGCCGCATGTTGTTATATTGTTTTACCAGATTTTTCTTCCCTTGCTTTTGCCCTTATGAGGCACTGAGGGCAAGGATAACACCATGTGAAACCGTATAACGCAGACGGGTGAGCAAACTGCGAAAAATCCTTTGGTTTCAAGGATTTCGGAGGATTTTATTAACGGCTTATAACAGCCGCTAACAGGTTAAGATTTTGATGGATTCAAATTCAAATTTGTCGCTCTGCTTGTTTACATATGGGATTGAGCCTTACGCGTCACGCTTTCGGCTCGTGCGGCGATAGATGAGAATACCTGCCGCGCTGATTGCAATGGTCGCGGCGAACACGATGACGGCAAAGGTGTAGTTCTGCAGGCCGAGCGCATTGCCGCCGATGGTGCTCGTCACGATCGAGGGCAGGCGCGCCAGCGATGCGATGAGCAGCCATGTGGACAGCTTCATGTCCGTCAGGCCAACGCAGTACGTCATGACGTCCTTTGGCGTGCCGGGGATCAGGAACAGGATCGTGGTCAGCAGCACCAACCGCCTGCGGTCGTGCAAAAACCGGACGGACGCGATCTGCTCCGCCGTGAAGAACACCTCGACCACGCGACGGCCGAACCGCTTCACGAACAGGAACACCAGCGCGCTGGCCAGCGTCACGCCGACGACGCACAGCAGCGTGCCCTCCCAGAAGCCGAACGCGTAGCCCGCGGCGATCTCGAGCGGCTCGCCGGGCAGCAGCGCGAGCACGACCTGCAGCATGACCATGCCGACGAACGCGGCTCGGCCCCCAAAACCGTGCGCATCCACCCACGACCGGAATCGATCGGGGTCATCGATGAACTGGAGCAGCGGCTTGCCGATGAGCAGCATCAGCGCGCCGGTCGCCGCGAGAAACAGCAGCACGGCCATAATGCCGCGGCGCGCATCGCGCCGCTTCTCCTCCGGAAGCTTTTGCAGCGGGTTCCACATGATCCTTTTCTCTGCTCCCTCCATGGCGCGGCTCGTCCCGTCCGCTGGCCATCAAGGGGTATCATACCATAGAATCCAATGGATTCTCTTTCCATTTTTGAAAGATTTGATTAAGATTCGATCCGTTTCGGCAGTTCGAGCGTGAACACCGCGCCCTCGCCGGGCGCACTCTCGACGGCGATGCTGCCGCCGCACGCGGCCACGATCCGCTTGACCAGCGCCAGCCCGAGGCCGTTGCCCTCGCTGCGGTGCGACGTATCGCCCTGATAGAATTTTTCAAAGATGTGGCGCTGCGTCTCCGAAGACATGCCCTCGCCCTCATCCGCCACCGTGACCACAATGCGCGCATCCCGGTCCCGCAGAAGCACGCGCACCGTGCCGCCCTTCGGGCTGAACTTGACCGCATTGCCGATCAGGTTCGTCCAGAGCTGCATGCAGAGCGCTTCCACACCCGTATACTGTACGCTGTCGAGCTCCACGTCGAGTTCGAGCCGCTTCTCGGACCAGCGCGGCTCGAGCAGCAGCAGCGCCTGACGGATCTGCTCGTCGAGCCGGAACGTATCGCGTTTGGCCGGGAGCGCGCCGTTGTCGAGCTTGGAGAGCATCAGAATATTGCTTACGAGCGTCGACAGCCGGCCCGTGCCCTCGAGGATGCGGTCGATATACTCCCGCCGCTCCGCATCGGTCAGCGATGGATCCTGTAACAGCATCGCATAACCTTCGATGGCGTTGATGGGCGTTTTGAACTCGTGCGATACATTGGCCACAAAATCATTGCGCAGCGTCTCGGTGGCGCCAAGCTCCTGCACCATGCCGTTGAAGTTTTCGTAGGTCGTCCGGAGTTCCTCGAGCCGGCCGGGGTTTTGGAGACGCACGGAAAAATCGCCCTGCGCAACGCGGCGCGCGGCCTCGCTGAGCCGGATGACCGGCGAGAGCACGCGGCGGCTGATGGCCGCAGACACCGCCGCGCCGATGAGCAGGCTCGCCACGGCGAGCCACACGAGCGCCATCAGCGTAAGGGACTGCCATACGCCCGCCAGATACAGCGCTGCCGCGATCGCGCCCGTGGCGAGCAGCGAGAGCGTCATCACGACGAATACGATCGCCGTGTAGTACAGCCGCAGCCGCCGGTGCCGCAAAACCCGCCGCTTATCCCGCATGGCGCTTCACCGCCTTATAGCCGAGTCCGCGGACGGTCACGAGCTCAAAATCGGGGTTATCGCGAAACCGGTCGCGCAGCCGGTTGATGTGCACGTCCACCGTGCGCGCCTCCGTTTCCGACTCCACGCCCCAGATATCGTCCATGAGCTGCTGGCGCGTGAAGATCCTGCCCGGATAGGAGGCGAGCTTGTACAAAAGCTGAAACTCCTTCTGCGGCAGCACCGTGCCCGCGCCGCCCTGATACACGGTCATGGAGTCGTACTCGAGCACCGTCGAGCCGATCGTCTGCCGGCGCTCGTTGATCATCTGCGCGCGCCGAAGCAGCGCGCCCACGCGCAGCACCATCTCGTTGACGTTCACGGGCTTAACCATATAGTCGTCCGTGCCGGACAAAAAGCCCTGCTGCATATCGGAGAACCCGTCCTTGGCCGTAATCATGAGCACCGGCAGCGTGTTGCCCGCGTCGCGAAGCTGGCGCACGAGCGTATAGCCATCCATGCGCGGCATCATGATGTCGGATATGATCAGGTCGATATACTCGCGCTCCAGAATGTCCAGCGCCTCCTGCCCGTCGGCCGCGGTGAACGGCAGATAGCCGCTGCGCACCAGCACGCGGCTGAACAGCTGCGACAGGGCCGCGTCATCCTCCGCGATCAATATTCGGAACATACGGCACCTCCTGTTGGCTTGTGCTTGCGGGGCGCGCGAACCGGCAGCTGCGTGCCAAACCCGCGGCGCACCGAATTTTTGGCGTCCCAATGGCAGTATACCACACAAGAAGTGCTAAAACATCAACGGACGTTTATATTCCGTTGATGTTTGGTTGATGCTGTTGTCATAAGCTTTCTAAAAAGAAGGGGATTTCTGGAATCCTGGAGAGGAGCTTGCACATGGCCATAGGGATGTCTATTCTGTACATAGCGCTGGTCGGACTGGCAGCGCATTGGATCGGAGAGGCGCTGCCGCGCGCGTGGTTTCACTTCGACCGGCCGCCCTATCGCGCCTGCCGCTGGGAGCGGGACGGCGCAGTATACCAGCGGATTCGCATTCAGCGCTGGAAGGACGCGCTGCCGGACAAGAGCCGCCATGCGCGCGGCGTGTTCAAAAAGCAGATCCGGCAAACGCCTACGGCTGCGAACATCGAGCGGTTTTTGCAGGAGACATGCGTGGCAGAGTGCGTCCACTGGGCCCTGATGCTGTTCAGCCCCGGCCTGATGCTGTTCCTGCCCGGCACGGCAGGCGCCATCGCCGCCGTGCTATACGCGCTCTCCAACCTCCCGTTCATCCTGATCCAGCGCTACAACCGTCCGCGTCTTGCCCGGCTGTACCGGCGGCTCCCGAAGCAGCAGCCGCAGCCGGCCACGGCCGCCGGCCATCCGTCCGCACAGCCCGTTCCTGCGCAAAATCCGTCCTGAGAATGGGGAGAGAATCCGGCCCGACGCGCCGGCTTTGCCCCTGCGCAACACATCCCTTCCCAACCATGCCAGCGATTACAAACGATTGGAGCAGACTATGAACATTCTCATTCTTTCCTGCAATACGGGTGAAGGACACAACGCCGCCGGCCGCGCCGTGCTGGAGCAGCTCGAGCGGCGGGGCGCGCACGGCGTGCTCGTCGACGCGCTGTCCTTTGCCTCCCGGGGCGTTTCCAAGCTCGTGTGCGACATCCATACCAGCGCCTATCGAAAAGCGCCCGCCATCTTTGACGCGGGGTACGGCCGGAGCGAGCGGACGGCCGAATCCGGCGATTCGATCGCCTATCGTGCCAACGCGCTGTACGCAAAGAAGCTGCTGCGCTATATCCGCGCGGGCGGATTTGACGCCGTGGTTGCGCCGCATGTGTTCCCCGCTGAGGCGCTCACCTGCCTGAAGCGGCAGAGAATGCTGCCGCTGCCCTGCTGCTTCATCGCGACCGACTATACCTGCAGCCCGTTCGTCGGGGAAACGGCGCTGGACGGCTACTGCATTCCGCACGCGTCGCTGGAAGAGGAGTTCTGCGAACGCGGGCTGCCGCGCGAGCGGCTGTTCGTCACCGGCATTCCGGTCGCCGCGGCGTTTGCCGCGCATACGCCGCGCGCCGAGGCGCGCCGGACGCTGCGCCTTCCTGCGGACGGGCGCGTGATTCTGCTCATGGCCGGCAGCATGGGCGCCGGGCACATCGAGGAGGTCGCGGCGCAGCTTCTGCCGCAGCTCACCGTCGACGATCGCCTGCTCTTGGTGTGCGGCAGCAACGAAAAGCTGCGCCAGTCGCTCCTTGACGAGCACCGCATGGACCCGCGCGCCGTCATTCTGGGCTTTACGGATCGAGTGAGCCTGCTGATGGATGCGGCGGGCCTGCTGCTGACAAAGGCGGGCGGACTGACCAGCACCGAGGCGGCCGTCAAGGGCATACCGCTCGTGCTGATGGACGTTGTGGGCGGATGTGAATCGAGAAACATCGATTTCTTCAACGAACACGGACTGGCCCGTGCGGCGCAGGCCCCGGCCGACATCGCCCGTCTTGCGCTGTCGCTGCTGGACGATCCCGCCGCATGCGAGGCCATGACCGCCCGCCAGCGCGAAACCATTGCGCCGGACGCCGCCGCCGCCGTTGCCGAATGGGTGCTCGCCGCTGCCGACGCCGACAGAGACGCGCCGGACGCCGCACAGATGGGCTGAGCGGCAAAGCGGTGCGAAAAGCCGCCGCTATGGTACTGCCATCGCAGCGCCGCGGCAGATGCTCCGTAAAAGTCTTTGCTTTTTGACGATGCGAACCGCTCCGACGGTTCCCACAAGGGAATTGCGCTGGAAAAACCATAAAATCCGTCAAAAGCAGCGACCAGTGCGGTGCTCTGCGCAGCAGAAATTCCATCAAAAATAGAGTTTTTTGACGACCTAAAGCGCCGCCCTCCGAATGGAGGGCGGCGCTTGCTCGCTGTCATATGGGGAAAAAGCGTCCGCCTGCGGTTCAGTGCGTATGGTCGATCAGCCGCGCCCGGCCGTCCAGCTCGCGCTCGATGCCCGCCCGCATCGCCTTTGCAAACGGGCAGGGATAGCCGATCGGCGTGCCCTTTTGGATGCAGGAGGCCAGCGCGATCGTGTCCGCGCCCCGCTTGACCAGCTCCCGTGCGCGCAGCACCGCCCGTTTGCCGGGACAGCCGCCGCAGCTGACAAAGCCGACGATCTCAATGTCCTCTTCCACGCCGGCAAATGCGCCCGTGCGTTCCCGAACCGCCCGAAAATCGGTCGTTCCGGGGCAGATCTCCTCGGTTTGCATGCACCGAATGACGCCCAGTTTCATATCATGCCCTCCTCATGAAAAGGTCGTGCATCATCGCGCCGTCCGCCGCTGCGGGCGGCGTCTCACTCGTAGACCGGGAAGCGGCCCGTGATCTCGCTGACGATGGCGCGAACCTCGTCCGCGCTCGCCTCATAGTCCGTTGCCGTGCGCCAAATGCAGTCCGCAATCTGCTCCATCTCGGCCACGCCGAGGCCGCGGCTGGTCACGGTCGGCGTGCCGATGCGCGCGCCGCTGGTGACGAACGGTTTCTCCGGGTCGTTCGGCACGGCGTTCTTGTTGATCGTGATCTGCACGGTGTCGAGCCGGCGCTCCAGTTCCTTGCCCGTCAGATGGAGCGAGCGCAGGTCGGCCAGCAGCAGGTGGTTGTCGGTGCCGTTCGAGACGAGCTGCATGCCGCGCCGCATCAGCCCATCGGCCAGCGCTTTGGCGTTCTCGACCACGCGGCGCTGATAGTCGGCAAACGAAGGCTGCAGCGCCTCCAGCAGGCAGATGGCCTTGGCCGCGATGACGTGCATGAGCGGGCCGCCCTGCATGCCGGGGAAAACAGCCTTGTTCAGCGCGGGGCCGAACGATTCCTTGGCAAGGATCATACCGCCGCGCGGGCCGCGCAGCGTCTTGTGCGTTGTCGTGGTTACCACGTCCGCGTACGGCACGGGGCTCGGATGCACGCCCGCCGCCACGAGGCCGGCGATGTGCGCCATATCGACCATCAGCAGCGCGCCCACGCTGTGCGCGATCTCGGCAAAGCGCTCAAAATCGATGATGCGCGAGTACGCCGATGCGCCCGCCACGATCAGCTTCGGCCGCACCTGCTCCGCGATGCGCTGCACCTCGTCGTAGTCGATCAGGCCCGTCACCGGGTCGATGCCGTAGGAGGAGAAGGCATAGTACTTGCCGGACAGGTTGACCGGCATGCCGTGCGTGAGATGGCCGCCGTTTTGCAGGCTCATGCCCAGCACGCGGTCGCCGGGGTTGAGCAGGGCAAAGTACACGGCGAGGTTCGCCTGCGCGCCGGAGTGCGGCTGCACGTTCACATACTCCGCGCCGAAGAGCTGCTTGGCGCGCTCGATCGCAAGGTTCTCCACCACGTCCACGAACTCGCAGCCGCCGTAGTATCGCTTGCCGGGGTAGCCCTCGGCATATTTGTTCGTCAGCACGCTGCCCATCGCCGCCATGACGGCGGGGGAGGCCAGGTTTTCCGACGCGATCAGCTCCAGATTGCGCTGCTGCCGGTTCAGCTCGCCCGCCATCGCCTCGGCCACGGCGGGGTCCTGCTCCATCAGAAAGTGCAGGTTGCGTTCCACATTTTGTTCCATTTCCCGTTTCCATTTCCTTCCTAGAAATAATAAGGGGAGCGATTGCCCGATGCTCGGACACGCTCCCTCTGAAAGACCTGTACCGGTCTTTGCCAGCGATATCGGTACTCTGTCCTTTTGCCTGAGAGATTCGGCCCAACCTTGTGTAAAAGGCTGCCTTGCACCTTCGGCCCCCGCCTATGCGGGCTTCTCCAGAGTCCCCTCCGTTTTCAGTCCTGCCCGAACCGGGCGCCTGAGAGTGTCATTCCTTCGGCGAACCGCGCGGTCTGCTGCTGGGGCTGCCGGCAATCGATTTGCCGTGCCGCCGCCAAATAACCGCGGATTTCTTTCCTGAAACTTTCTAAGGGAGATATGATATTGTTATTATATTATATATTGTGTCGACCGGCCTGTCAACCGTTACTTTTCGCCTTCACCGCCCATGCGCGGCCAGCCGCGGATCATCCCGGCGGGGGGAGGGGACTTGGCTTGATGTAAGAGGGATGGAGCTGGCGGAAAGCATGGATGCAGTATCCGGCAAACGAGCGCCGGGTACGGGGCATTGCCGCGGCAGGCGATGCGCGGCTGCATGGGGCGAACACCCGAAACCGCTGCCCGGGCAGATGCGGGGGCGCTTTTTTGCCGACATACAAAAATCCCCCTGCGGCAGGCGAAGGATCGCCGGAGGCAGGGGGCCGATGGGACGCATGGATACGGCGCGATTCGGCCGGTCAGCCCGGAGGCCACTGCAGCGAGCGTCCGCCGAGCAGATGCAGGTGCAGGTGGGGCACGCTCTGGCCCGCGGCCTCACCGATGTTGGTCACGAGCCGGTAGCCGCTCTGTGCTACGCCCAGCGCATGTGCGACGCGTTTTGCCGCGGCAAACATGGCCATCAGGGTGCGCCCGTCCGCTTCGGTCAGCGCGTCCGCACTTTGGATGTGCCGCTTGGGAATCACGAGCACATGCACCGGCGCCTGCGGATCGATATCATAAAACGCCAGCACCTCGTCATCCTCGTATGCCTTCTTCGATGGGATGCGCCCATCCGCGATCTTACAGAACAGACAATCTTCCATACAAAACTCCTTTCCATCTCTTTTCGCTTGGCATAGAATCGCGGGCGGCCTTCCCCAAATAGGCACAGCAAAGCAGCCCGCTGCTTATTTTATTCTCCAAACACCTTTTGAACCAGCTCATGATACTCCTGCCAGGCGGGATGCACCTTCAATTCGCTGAGTGCATCCGCAATAGCGGAATAGTACCACTTGTGCTGCGCTTTATCCTTCTGATGAAACCGTTCCCACAGCGCATCCCCGATTGCAAGCTGATCCCGGTATATGGCGCGGATATTGGACAGCTTGTCGCCCAGCGCGATCATCTTCACCTCGATACTCGCCGTGGATTGCAGATGGGCAATCGTCTCCTGCTTGCGTATGCTCCAGGTTGCTTCAGCGGGCAGTTTTTCGCGCTTGTTTTCGCTCTCTGCGGCGACGAGCGATGCAATCCTATCCCCAAAGCGGGCTCGGATATCCTCAACCGAGAAGTTGGTATCCTCCGTCACATCGTGCAGCACCGCCGCGGCAATGACGGAATGATCCGCCGTCATGCTTGCTGCAATGGCTGCCGCTTCCATAGGGTGTACGATGTATGGCACGCTCGTTCCCTTTCTGCAGGTTCCGGCATGCGCCTCGGCTGCAAAAGCAATGGCTTGTTCCAAAACGCCCATCGCTGCCCCCTTTCCAATGTCGTGTGTTGGTTTTCGTTTCATACCTGCTTGGCTGCGGTTGAGTCGATTTTCAGGCTTAAAAACACAAACGAAGCGTAGCATCCGCGCGCTACACCGGCTCGCCGAGCGCGGTCTTGCCGTCCGCACCGGTGATCAAAACGCGCACAAGATCGCCCTCGCGGCACGGATCAACCGGCAATAGGCCGTCGCCGGAGACGATGCGCACGCGCACATAGTTTTCCGTATATCCCTCGCCGCCGCTTTCGATCAGCACGTTCGCCCGCTTACCGGCCATGCCGGCAACGAACGCCGTTTCGAGCCGGTCGCCCAGCCGGATGAGCTCGGCCGCGCGCGCCTCGCGCACGCGCTTGGGCAGATGCCCGGGCATGGCGTCCGCCTTCGTGCCCCGGCGGCGGCTGTACGGAAACACATGTATGCGCGCAAACGCCGCACGCTCGACAAACGCGAGCGTCTCCTCATGCTCCTGCTGCGTTTCGCCCACAAATCCGGCGATCACATCGGTCGTGACGGCGCAGCCTGGCGAAGCCTGCCTGAGCAGCGCGACCGAACGGAGATATTCTTCCGTCGTATACCGCCGGTTCATGCGCTTGAGCACCGCGTCCGATCCGCTTTGCAGCGAGAGATGGAACTGCGGGCACACGGCGGGCAGCGCAGCCACGGTTTCGGCAAACCGCTCGTCACAGAACTTTGGTTCGAGCGAGCCGAGCCGGATGCGCGGCAGACCGTCGATTCCGGCCGCCATGCGCAGCACGTCGTTCAGGTCGCCCTCGCCGCTGTCGAGCCCCCAGCTCGCCAGATGGATGCCGGTGAGCACCACCTCGCGGTAGCCCTCGGCGGCGAGTCGGGTCAGCTCCCGACGGATGCTCTCGAGCGGACGCGAGCGGATCGGTCCGCGCGCATAGGGGATGGCGCAGTAGGTGCAGAAATTGCGGCAGCCGTCCTGAATCTTGAGCGTGGCGCGCGTGCGGCTGTCCGCCACCGCCGACAGCTCCTCAAACGCGCGCGCGGTTTTGAGGTCATGGACTTCGTTGATCGCGCTCCGGCGGGCGGGCGCAGGCCCCCCATCGGCCGTTGAGACTTCGCCGGCTGCACGCGGCTGCACGGCGGCCCCTGCCGCTTCGCGCGCTGCGAGCGCGCTTTCGACGAGCCGCACGATATCGCGGCGGCCATCCGTACCGACCACGAGCGAAACGCCCTCGAGCGCCGCCACCGCCTCTGCGGCGGTCTGGGCGTAGCAGCCGACCGCGGCCACGAGCGCGTCCGGGTTCATGCGGTGCGCGCGGGCGAGCATATGGCGCGACTTCTGGTCGCTCACCTGCGTGACCGTGCAGGTGTTCACGACGTACACGTCCGCCCGCTCCGAAAAGGGTACGCTCTCATAGCCTGCAGCCAAAAACAGCTCCAGCATCGCCTGCGTTTCATAATGGTTGACCTTGCAGCCAAGCGTATAAAAAGCGACCTTCATCCCGCCGTCCTACTCCAGTTCGTACAGCACCTGCGCGAGCATCGCCATGCCCGCTGTTTCGGTGCGCAGAATTCTCGGCCCGAGCGACACGGATACCGCGCCCGCGGCGGTCAGCCACGCGACCTCCTCGCTTTCCAGCCCGCCCTCCGGCCCGATGATGAGCGCGATGCTTTCGCCCGCGCCGCCGGCGAGCGCCGCCTTCAGGGAGGTGGTCCGCTCCTCCTCATAGGCCGCGAGCACCGTGTCGAACCGGGAAAAATCCACCTGCCGGAGCGGCAGCACGCCCGATACCGGCGGGATTATGCCGCGGCGCGACTGCTTGGCCGCTTCGGCCGCCACGCGCTGGTAGCGCACGCGCTTGTTCTCAAAATCGCGCGTCGGCACGGCCACGCACCGCTCGGTCACGACCGGCGTCACCGCCGCCACACCGAGCTCGACGCATTTTTGTACGATCACTTCCATCTTGCCGGTCTTGGGCAACGCCTGAAACAGCGTCACGCGGCAGCGGGGCTCCGTCGGGGATGGATGCGCGCCGCTCAGCGCGCACGTTACCTCGTCCTGCCCGATTGCGGTGATCACGCCCGTATAATCGGTACCCGCGCCGTCGCAGATCTCCACCGCGTCGCCGGCGCGCAGCCGCAGCACGCGCGAAAGGTGCCGCACGTCCTCGCCCGTGATGCGCGCGGTATCGCCCGCAATATCCTCCGTAAAAAACCGGCTCATCTCGGCCGCCTCGCCAGCAGGGCCACCCAGCCCTCGGCCGCTTTCTCCGCTTCCACGGCAAAGCCCGCGCGGCACAGCGCCTCGCGCACCTCGTCTCTGCGCTCGTCGATCACGCCGGACACAATGAACGGCGCGCCCGACTTGCAGCAGGGATAGGCGAACGGCGCAAGGCGGATGATCACGTCCGCCACGATGTTGGCCACCACGATGTCGTACCGGCCCAGGATGCGCCGCTGCAGATCGGTATCGGTCAGCACGTCTCCGATTTCGATGCGGTAGCCCGCCTCGCCGATGCCGTTCATCTCTGCGTTCTCGCGGGCGATGTGCTCCGCGATGGGATCGATGTCCACGGCGACGGCCTCGCTCGCGCCCAGCAGCCGCGCGGCAATCGACAGGATGCCGCTGCCGCAGCCCAGATCGAGCGCCGTATCGCCCGCGCGCACGGTGGATTCGAGAAATTCGAGGCACATCCGCGTCGTATGGTGCGCGCCGGTGCCGAACGCAAGGCCCGGATCGAGCTTGAGCACCGTGCGGCCGGTCGCCGGCTTCGGCTCCCATGAGGGCAGCACGAGCAGCCGGTCGCCGATCTCGAGCGGTTTATAGTATTGCTTCCAGTTGTTCGCCCAGTCCTCGTCGTCCCGGACGGAGACGGTCATGGCGAGCGTGCCGAGGTCGAAGCCGACGTCCAGCCCCCTGAGCCGCTCGATGGACGCGCGCGCCGCATCGAGCACCGGCTCGTTTTCCGGCAGCACGGCCAGATACGCCTTGACACAGGGCGTGTCCGCGCCGATCCTGTCCATGTCCGCAAAGTCCCAATACAGCGCGCTTTCCTTCAGAAACGCCGCCGCACTCTCCCGGCTCTCCTCGATGGAGAAGCCGGACAACCCGGCGCTTGTGAGCGCGCCGCAGACCGGCTCCGCGCCGGCGTCGGTGGTATACACCGCAATCTCATACCATTTCATACCGCCATTATAGCGGGAAAAGCAGGGAAGAACAAGGGGATACGGCGTCAAAGCGGCCGCAGACGAGGAGAGTTGTGAAAAAAAACGGGGCAGGACAGGGAGGATCTTGCCGGACGATCCGCCTGTGTGCGGACAGGCGCGGCTAAAGAACCGCGCCCGATTGGCGCGCGGTCAGGCTTGCAGCAGACTCGCGTCAAGGCGGCGCTGCGTGTTTTCGAGCGCCTCCTCCGGAGTTTCCGTGCCGGAGATCGCTTGAAGCAGGTGCTCCCCGAGCACGGCCTCAAAATCGCGCTGGTTCAGATTGATGTTCATCGGCGAGAGAATCGGCTGCCGGATACCGAGGCGAAGATTGCTTTGCAGCTCCGCCAGCCATGGATAGGTATCCAGTATTTCACGCTGCTCGTAAATGCAGCGGCAGGCGCAAACGCCGCCGAGCATCACCAACTCCGGCGCGATCTGCTCACCCGTGGCCCAACTGACGAAGGCGTACGCCTCATCGGGCTGCGCAGTGCGGTTGCCAATGCAGAGCGCGCCGCCGCCCAGCAGCGGATGCCGGCCGGGAATGGAGGCAAAGCCGATCTCAATGCCCGCGTTGGCGCTCTGCGTGCGCACAAAATTCGAGGCGTGGTTGGCATACACAATTGCCGTGGCGGTTTGACCGTTCACAAAGTTCTGCGCGATCTGGCTCCAGTTTCTGGCCGGGGTCGGGCTTGTGCAGGAAGCAAACGCGATGTAATCGCGCAGCGCCTGCAGCGCGATCGGCGTGAGCAGGTTCAGGCAGCCGCTGTGACTGTAGGTGAGCCCGCCCGCCGCCAGCAGCCGCGGCAGATATTCCACGGCAACGGAGGTCGGCCTTGCGGGCGCGAGGCTTGAACCGTAGCGGATGGGGGAATCCGGCCGGTGGGCGCGGGAGAAAAACCGGCTGACGCGATCGAACGCCTCATAGGTTGCGGGCACTTCCAGCGAATGGCCGGTCTGCTCGTAGAACGCGCGCATCTGGCCGATGTCCTCGAAGAGCGATTTTTGATAGAACAGAAGCTGCACCGCAATGTCGAACGGCAGCGCGTACAGCTTGCCGCCGACGCCGGAGAACTCGGTCTGCAACCCGGACAGAAAACGGTTGAACTGGCTGGCCACGCCGCTGTCGAGCTCATCGAGCGGGCGGAACAGCCGCGGCCCGAAATAGGAAAGACTGGACGGATCAAGGCGGACAACATCCCACTCGGACGCGCGCGGCGAGAGCAGCTCGCCAAACACCTCGTTCATGCTGCACGCATGCAGCTCGACCGGCACGCCGGTGCGGCGCGTAAAGCGCGGCAGCAGGCAGCGCAGCGCGTTGACGGAGGGGGTTTCGTGCGCAAGCACGCGGAGCGGACGCTTTTTCAGCGGCAGCGGCGCGGGACAAGGCTCGGTAAATCTCGAAACGCCGTATTGGCGTGATTCGGGCGCCAGCCCACTCTCCGCCTGCGTCAGCAGCGCGTCGGCCGCCTCGTGCCCCATGCGGCGATAGTTGAGCGCGGCGCTGGAGCGGCCGGCATGGTAGGACGGCCGGAGTGAACAGAGCGTGTACAGCGCCGGCAGTGTGCTCGCACCCTCGGCAAATGCGCGCTCTACCCGATCCGACAGCGCCTCACCCGTACAGATGACGCAGCGCGGCGCCGGACTGCGGTCGAGCAGCGCGTGCACCGACGGCGACTGCTCCGCCCGCGCGCTCTCGATAAACCGGTCGTCGGGCAGCGGGAGTTCCCGGCGAAGCGCGTCGCAGAAGCCGCGCTGGTCGGGAAAGGCGGCGTCGTCCGTCAGCACATAGATGCTGTCCGCGCCAAACCCGGCGCGGCGCGAAAGCGCGGCAAACCAGGCGGCGGCCTCCTCCGTGCGGAACGTGAAAGCGGGGAGCGCGGCCTGCTGCGGCGGCCGTTCCAAAAACAGCAGGGGCATCTTGCGCGCCAAAAGCGCCTGATACTCCTTCTTGTGGTTTTGCAGGCAGGATACCGTGAGCGCGCCGCACACCTTCAGCGCTGCGGCCTCCGTGATGGCGCGCCGCTCGATATAGGGCATATCGCCCGTGAGAAACAGCCGCACCGAATACCGGCGGCTTTCCGCGAGGCGCAGAATGCCGGTGTAGAGATCCGCATAGCGCGCTTCGTCGAGCGTAGGGAGGATGACCGCGAGCGTTTTGGTTGTGCCGCGTCTGAGCAGACTGGCCTTCTCATCGATGGAATAGCCCATCGCCAGCGCCGTCTGTTCCACAAGCCGGATTTTTTCGTAGCTGACGCCGCCGCGCTTATTGAGCACGTTGGATACGGTGCCGTGCGAAACGCCGGCGGCCTTTGCGATGTCCTTGATGGTCGACATGCTTTCCTCCCGAACGATACAACCGATTTGCGGGCGGTGTGGCGCTCGCTTCATCTAAAGATTACACCATAGAGAACCCGTTGACAAGCGAAAACCGTGCAAAAAGGGCCGTTATGGAACGAAATATGACACGTTCCAAAATGCACTTGACACGTTCCAAAAACATGATCTATAATGATAACGACATAGAATGGATTCTGGATGGCAGCAATCGTTCGGCTGCCGGTCAAACAATCGATCGGGATTCTCAGGAGCAGCATCATGATGGATATTCGGGCTATTTTGTTGGATTTTGACGGCACCTCCCTACAGCGGGATCAGGTGTACATTTCTTTTCGCAATAAGCGCGCTCTGCTCGATGCGCTTGACCGCGGCGTGGAGATCATTCCGTGCACCGGGCGCTGCGAGGACATGTTTCCGCCGCAGATCGAGGCGGAGAAGCGCATTCGGTATTGGGTGACCGCCAACGGCGCGCGCGTGGTGGACCGTCAAAAAAAAGAGGTCATCTTCCAGTCGCTGTTCACGCCGGAGGAATCCGCGATGCTCTGCCGGATCTTTGAAGGCCGGCACATCTATTCGGAAATTTCCGCCGACGGCAAAATCTTTATGGAAAGGGATGTGTGCGCGCATCTGGAGAACTATCCCGTGCCGCCGCACCACGTCTGGTTCCTTGAGGCGGGGCGGCAGATCGAAGTGGATACCCCGTCGGCCTATTTCCTCGAGCACGGCATCGGCATCGAGAAGGTCAACGTATACGGCGTTCCCGCCGAGCAGCAGCAGCCGATGATCCGGGCGCTGCTCGATACCGGCATCGTTACCATCACCGACGGCGCGGGCGCTGACATTCAGTTCTTTCCCAAGCGCCAGAGGCGTGTGGATGCGATGGACGCGCTGTTTTCGCGCCTCGGTTATGGCTATGAGAGCGTGATGAGTCTCGGCGACAGCCGGCTTGACCAGCCGATGATTGAAAACGCCGCCATCGGCGTCGCCATGGGCAACGCGCCGGAGCAGGTTAAGGCCGTGGCCGACTATGTGACCGCCCCGTTCGATCATGACGGCGTGGCGGACGCGATTGAGAAATACCTGCTGTAGAGGGGCGCCGGATATGGAAAAGAAACTGTTCGCCGGGTATGCGCCGCAGCGCAAACGACTTGTCTGCATCGATTCCGACGGCTGCGCGTTCGACACCATGGAGATCAAGCACAAGGAGTGCTTCTGCCCCGCAACGATCCATGCGTGGGGCTTGCAGCCGATCTCCAAGTATGTGCGCGAGGCGTGGGAATTCGGCAATCTGTATTCGAGGGACCGCGGCCGTTCGCGCTTTTACGAGCTGCCGTTCGTGTTCGACCTGCTTGAGGAGCGTCCCGAGGTGCAGCGCATCGGGTTTGAACTGCCGGACATTACATCCTTCCGCCGCTGGCAGAGGACGGCGCCGGTTCTCAACAACGAGGCGCTCAAGGCGGAGGCCGACAAGGGCGATCCGGTCATGCAGCGCGCGCTCGCATGGTCGCTCGAGATGAACCGCCGCGCTGCCGACATGGTTTACGGCATTCCGCCGTTTCCCGGCGTGCGCGAGAGCCTGATCCGGCTGTTTGACGAGGCGGATATCGCCATCGTGTCGGCAACGCCGCGCGAGGCGCTCGAGCGCGAATGGGCCGAGCACGACCTGATGCGGTATGTGCACCAGCTTTGCGCGCAGGAGGACGGCTCCAAGAAGGAATGCATCGCAGCGCTTTTGGCCTGCTATGCGCCGGAAAACGTGCTCATGATCGGCGATGCGCCGGGCGATCTGGAGGCGGCGCACGAAAACGGCGTGCTGTACTTCCCGATCCGGCCCGGACAGGAGATGGAGTCCTGGCAGGAGTTTTACGGCGAGGGGCTGGAGCGGTTCCTGAACGGCTCGTTTGCCGGCGCCTTTGAAGCGGAGCAGATCGGGCGGTTTAACGCATGCCTGCCGACCGTTCCGCCGTGGAAGCAGAGAAAGTAAGGTTTGATCGACAGATCAAAGCAAACAACATACAAATAAAACAGGAGGAAACAAGATGAAAAAGCTACTCAGCATGCTGCTCGTCGCCGTTATGGCCCTGAGCCTCGTTGCCTGTCAGGCACAGCCCGCAGCGCCGGAGGCGACCAACGCGCCCGCGACGGAGCCCACCAAGGCGCCCGAGGCTGCGGAACCGACCGCGGAACCCGTGGCAGAGGACCCGGACACCGACAATCTCGTTCTCTACACGTCTGCCGGCGCTTCGGAGTATGAGCTGATCGTTGGCCTGTTCAACGAGAAGTACCCGAACATCAATGTTGAAATTGTGAGCGGCGGCTCCGGCGAACTGGCCAGCCGCATCACCGCCGAGAAGGACGCGCCCTACGGCGACGTCATGATGGGCGGCGGCGACACGACCTACCGCGGCATCGAGGATGCGCTTGCAGCCTATAAGAGTGCCGAGGCCGCCAACCTGTTCCCCGAGTTCATGCCCGAGGATGATCTGTACACCCCCTGCTACATCAACGTCAACAGCATCATCGTCAACAAGACCCTGATCGCGGAGACGGGTGTGGAAGTGACCGGTTGGGAATCGCTGTGCGATGAGCGCCTCAAGGGCAACATCTCCTATGCGAACCCGGCGGACTCCAGCTCCGCGCTGGAAGTCATCGTGAACATGCTGGCCGCCATGAACGGCACCGGCAATCTCGAGGACGGCTGGGCGTTTGTGGAGCGCTTCGTTGCCAACCTGGACGGCAAATTCGCCTCCGGTTCCTCCGCAGCGTACAAGAACGTTGTTGAGGGCGAGTATGCGGTTGGCCTCTGCAATGAGGACAAGGCGATCTCCTATATGAAGGACGGCGCGGATGTATACGCCGTGTACGCCAAGGAGGGCATCACGCTCCGCACCTCGAACATCGCGCTGATCAAGGGCGGCGCAAACGTCAAGAACGCGAAGCTGTTCGTCGACTTCGTCGTTTCGCTGGAGTGCCAGACGGCCATGGAGTCCGAGATCAACGTTCGTCCGGTTCGTACCGATGTTCCGCTGACGACCGAAGGCCGCATCGCGACCGCGGATCTCGTGCAGCTCCCCTATCCGGAAGTCAGCTCCTCTGACCTCAAGACCCGGTTCCAGGACGTTCTGACCTCGGTTGGCTAAGGATCAACAGCCGGACGCCCGTAACTTGAAACGGGGGCGTTCGCCGTCGCATGGCGGCGGACGCCCTGTCTCAGACATGGAGAGAAAGACAATGGCAGTATCGATTCATATTAAAAACGTAATGAAGAAGTATGACGACAATATCGTCATACACGACCTCTCCGCAGATATCAGGAGCGGCGAGCTGTTCACGCTGCTCGGACCGTCCGGCTGCGGCAAAACGACGCTTCTGCGCATGATCGCCGGTTTCAACACGGTCGAGAATGGCACCATCGCGTTTGATGATACGGTCATCAACCACATCCCCGTTCATAAGCGCAATTTCGGCATGGTGTTCCAGAACTATGCCATCTTTCCGAACATGACCGTCTATCGCAACATCGAGTACGGTCTCAAAAACAAAAAGCTCCCGAAGGACGAGATCAAGCGCCGCGTCGAAGCGATCATGGAGACGGTGCAGATCTCGCAGTACAGGGACCGCTATCCGGACAAGCTCTCCGGCGGGCAGCAGCAGCGCGTGGCGCTGGCGCGCGCCATCGTCGTGCAGCCGCAGGTGCTGCTCATGGACGAGCCGCTCTCCAACCTCGACGCAAAGCTGCGCATCGAGATGCGCGAGGCCATTCGCGAGGTGCAGAAGCACATCGGCATCACCACCGTGTACGTCACCCACGATCAGGAGGAGGCGCTGGCCATCTCCGACCGCATCGCGGTGATGAACAAGGGCGACATTCAACAGATTGAAATTCCCGAGCGCATTTATTCGCGCCCGTACAACACATTTGTGGCGGACTTTATCGGCCACAGCAACCGCTTTACCGGCACCGTGCTCGAGCAGGCAAACGGCAAGACGGCCATCCGCCTTCAGACCGGGCTCACGGCCGAGATCGCCGGCATCAAGCCGGTGGAAAAGGACAGCGAGGTGCTCGTGTACGTCCGGCCGGAGGAGTTTGTTTTCACGGCTGCGGAGCAGGGCATGGAGGCCAAGGTGCTGGTCAAGCGCTTCCTCGGCAAGTACATCCACTATATTGTGGACTGCGGCACCGGCGAGCATGTGGAGGTGACGGCGGATACGTCGAGCGCGGAGCGCATCCATGAGCCGGGCGAAACGGTGTATCTTGGCGTGAACACACGCCGGATCAACCTGTTCGACAAGCAGACGGAGACAACCCTGATGGAGGGGGTGGAGAGCAATGTTTAAGAAGGGCGTCCGGTTCGATTTCTGGACGTTTGTCGGCCTGCTTTCACTGGTCTTCTTCGGCCTGTTTCTGGTCATTCCCGTGATTCGGATGCTGATTTACTCGTTCCAGACGGGCGACAGCAGCGCACTGTTTTCGCTGGATAACTTTGTGAAGTTCTTCACGCGCAAGTACTACACCACCGCGCTTTGGAACAGCATCAAGGTTGTTCTGAGCGCAACCGCACTGGTCATTCTGATCGGCGTGCCGCTGGCCTATATCACAACCACGTTCAAAATCCGCGGCAACCGCCTCATCAACATCCTTGTCATCATTTCCATGCTCTCGCCGCCGTTCCTCGGCGCGTATTCCTGGATCCTGATGCTGGGCCGCAGCGGCGAGATCACGAAGCTGCTGGAGAGCATCGGCCTGACGGTGCCGAGCATTTACGGCTTTGGCGGTATTCTGCTGGTGTTCGTGCTCAAGCTCTTCCCGTACATCTATATGTATACGAAGGGCGCGCTCAAAAAGGTCGATGCTTCGCTCGGCGAGGCCGCGGAGAGCCTCGGGTATCACGGCATCCGCAAGGTGCTCAACGTCAGCCTGCCGCTCGTGCTGCCGACGATCCTTGCCGGCGCAACGATCGTGTTCCTGCGGGCGTTTGCCGATTACGGCACGCCGCGCCTGATCGGCGAGGGCTACAGCACGCTGCCGGTCATCGTGTATCAGGAGTGGGTCAGTGAAACGGGCACCAACGCCTATTTTGCCTCCGCCGTTGCGATGATCATGATCGTTGTGGCCGCGCTGGTGTTCCTGCTGCAAAAGCACATCACCAACCGCAAGAACTACACCATGAGCATGCTCAATCCGCCGAAGGCGAAGCAGCTCCACGGCGTTGCGAATTTCTTCGCGCACTTTTATGTGTATCTGATTGCGGTGCTGGCCACGCTGCCGCAGCTGTACATCATTCTGATCTCGTTCCGCAACACCAAGGGCGTGATGTGGGCCGAGGGCTACAGCTTCATGAACTACATCAACGTGTTTACCAAGTCGCTCAAGTCGATCGCAAACACGTTTGAGTTCGGCCTTATCGCAATCGTAGTCGTCGTCGTTCTCGGCACGCTGTTTGCGTACCTCACGGTGCGCAAGACGAACGTGCTCTCGAAGGTGCTCGACGTGTTCATCATGTTCCCGTACGTCATTCCGGGCACGATCTTCGGTCTGCTGCTGCTGATGAGCTACAACAAACCGCCGGTAGTTCTCTCCGGTACGGCCGCGATCATCATCATTTCGTACGTCATTCGCAGAATGCCGTACACGGTGCGCTCGAGCGCTGCCATTTTGCGGCAGATCAGCCCGAGCATCGACGAGGCCTCCGCCAGCCTGGGCTATGGGTCCATGCAGACGTTCTTTAAGGTCACGATGCCGGTCATGGTGCCGGGCATCGTTTCCGGCGCCATCCTCTCCTGGATTACGATTCTGAACGAACTGTCCTCGACCTTGATGCTGTACACCGGGCGCACGCAGACCATGACGGTCACGATCTTTCAGGAGATCAGCCGCGGCGGATACGGCACAGCGGCGGCGCTGTCAACCATTCTGACGGTGACGATGGTCGTTTCGCTGCTGATCTTCTTCAAATTGACGCATTCGGAGGATATTGACCTCTGAGTGGAAACGCAGCCTGTAAAAGCCCGCGCAATTCACATTGCGCGGGCTTTGCCGTCGCATCGGGCGAGGGGCGGCAGGCTGCGCGCATCGTTCCCGCGCATTATACGTCCCCAAACGCTCCCGCCGGCGACCGCCGGACGTCGCGCCGGATTCGCCCGGCCATCCGCCGGCGACCGCCGGACGTCGCGCCGGATTCGCCCCGCCATCCGCCGGCGACAGCCGGACGCCGCACTGGATTCGCCCCGCCATATATGGTAAACTGATAGCGTACCGCTAAACAGTCATCCGCCCCGCGCCGGCGGCATGCGCGCGGTTTTTGCAACTTTTTCTGTCCCCGTCGGGTCTTATATGGAGTAACCGCCCGGCACACCGGGCAAATCCACCCTCGCCATTCCCCGCGAAAGGAGCTTCACCATGACCAAATTCCGCCTCGCGATGCTGTGCTTTGCAGCGATCTCCCTTGCTGCGGTCTTTCTCGGCATCTATCTGCTCGAAAAGCACGGGAAACTGCACATGACGCTGTTCCACAAGCTGCTGCTCGGCCTCGGCGTTGTGCTTGTGCTCGATACGCTGGTTGTGTCGTTTTTATCCAATTTCAACCTCGGCGTGATTCTCCCCGCCTTCTTCGGCGTACCGCTGATTGCGCTCGCATTCCTGCTGCCGTACATGGATCACGGCTTTTTGCGCGTTCTCAAGTGGTTCACGGCGGGGTGCTACGCCGTGGCGGCCTGTATCTTCCTCGTGTGCGGGATTCTCATGACCACGGCGGCGCACCGGGGCGACCACCGGCAGGCCGACGCGGTGATCGTGCTCGGCGCGGCCGTACACGGCGACAAGGTGACGTGGGTGCTCTCGAATCGGCTCGATGCGGCGATCGATTATCTGAATGCGCACCCTGAGGCCATCGCCGTGGTATCCGGCGGACAGGGGCCGGGCGAGAGCGTGACCGAGGGCTCGGCCATGCGGAAGTATATGCTCGAACACGGCGTCGCGGAGAACCGCGTCTATGCGGAAGAGCGCGCCGCCAACACACGCGAGAATTTCTGGTTTTCCATGGAGATCATCGACAAGGTGCTTGGGCCGGACGCAGACGTCGGGTTTGTGACGACGGGGTTTCATGTCTATCGGGCCGGCGCGGTCGCCGCGGCGCAGGGCATCGATACGTTCGGCATCCCGGCGGACGATGTATGGTATATCGCGTTCAACAACTTTTTGCGGGAGTGTGTGGGCATCTGCGTCTACGCGCTCAAGGGTACGATCTGATCCCCGGGGGACGAGCACATCCGCCGGTGAACGGGAGATTGGGAAGCGGGCATATGTACAGCGGCACTATGCCCGTTTTGTTGTGCAGCCAAATCGGCGTGCACCGTGGGACAGAAGAAGTTCGATGATCTGGTAGAGCGGGAGTTCAAGGGAAACTGGCTCAAGGACGGAGAGACGCTGGAAATAGCCGTAGAAGCCTATAAAAGCAGCGCAGAGAACGAGGTAATCGCGCAGCTATGCGAAGCCATGCTGAACAAGGAGAGCGCGATCAAGGCGTTTGCAAAGCGGAACACGGCCGCAGCGGAGCGGATCCGGGATCACATCAAGAGCTTTCTGCACATGATCCGTGACGCGATGAAGGACGGAAAGACCGTTCTGGAGGGGACATTCTCCTATGACGACCTGATCCACTACTTCAGCGAGACAAATGCCGAGCGTATGCTCGACGCGCTGGGCGAGAGCAACGCACAGATCATGCCTTCTTCGCGCGGTCGTTGGTATCGATGCTGTCGCGGAACACATAGAAGCGGTCGTACAAAAACTCGAGCACGAAATTGGCGATCATGTTGAGGCCGGTCACGAGGTATTCATTCCAGAGCAGCGCGTCCGCAAGGTAGCTGCCGAGCAGCGTCGACAGCGGCGTGAACACGCAGTAGAATGCGAACACCTTGCACATGGCCGCCGGCACATTGTTCGCGGACTGGAACGTGTAGCGCCGGTTGAGTGTGAAGTTCCACACGACCGACAGCACAAGCGCGATCAGATAGCACGGCCAATAACTCCATTGCAGCAATTCATTGAGCAACGCAAATGTGCCGGCCTCGATTGCGCCCGCCGAAACGGAGAACAACAAAAACTTGACGGAGCGCAGCAGCTCCGCTTTCCGATGTTTTTCCATCATTCCTCCCGTACATTCCCAATGCTAGCCTACAGTATACGCGAAGTTACAGCCCGCCGCAAGCGCTGCCTGTGTGCGGGAGGCGGGGGTTCCGACAGCCGTTTTTTGGGAAGGGACGGGGAAGTGTGAATTGCAGGATAGAATGATCGTGGGCTGCGGGGGCGAGCGTGTTCGCCGTTCCATTCCGTGCGGCGCGCATCGGCCGCGCTGGAAATAGGGAGCGTGAAACGCAGGATGGCGGGCCTGTTGTGGGGGCGGCGGAGACGGCAGGGGTGGGGGAGCTGGTGGAGTCAGAATGACGGGGGAAAGGAATCGCGGGTTGAGGGGGCGAGCGTGTGCGGAGCGTCAGGTGGGCGGCAGCATCACGATCAGCGCGGATCATAGAACCGCGGGTTGAGACGGTGAGTTGTGCCGTCTCATAAAGGACGTGCCTTTTTTAGAAAAAGGCACCAAAAACCCCGCGCTTGCTTCG
>ERZ857882.1216-NODE-1216-length-30852-cov-7.805988_pt1 | contig 30852 bp, 23 predicted proteins | sample MGYA00519697_ERZ857882 | MGnify/ENA primary metagenome ERZ857882 (study PRJEB31778, sample SAMEA3449373) | human gut metagenome | biome: human gut; feature: human-associated habitat; material: faeces | place: United Kingdom | collected 2010/2012 ...
TATGCAGAGCTTAAGCCATTTTATCCACCGGCATAGCCAGTGGTTTTCAATACAAATAAAAAATCAGCAACCAAACTTATTAGTTACTGATTTTTATTTTATATTTTCTTAATCCACTTAACAGCTAATTCGAACCATGACTCTACTTGTTTATGTAGCAACACCTAAATAACAAGTTAAATATAAACTTATTAATTTAAAATCGTGCCACAGCAACTTCTAAGCCTATTTTAATTTAGTTTCAATAATTCATTAATTACATTAATTACATTATCAACACTAAATCCAAACTTTTCAAATAATATTTCAGCTGGTGCTGATGCTCCAAAAGTATCCATTGTTATATATTTACCATCAAATCCAACAAATTCTCCCCAGCTTAAACCTGAGCCTGCTTCTATTGCAACCCTCTTAGTTACTTTTCTTGGTAGAACTTTTTCTTTATAATCTGAATCTTGTTCTTTAAATATATCCATACAAGGCATACTTACTACTCTAATTTTTTCATTTCCTAATTTCTTCTTAGCTTCAATAGCTAAAGATACTTCAGAACCAGAAGCCATTAATATAATTTCTGGTTCTCCAATAGAATCATCAATAATATATCCACCCTTCATAGCATCTTTATTTGAGCCTTCTATATCAGGAAGGTTTTGTCTTGATAATACTAAAGCTGTAGGTGTTTCCTTTGATGCCATTGCCATATACCAAGCTATATTTGTTTCAGTTGAATCACATGGTCTAAACACATTAAAGTTAGGCATTGCTCTAAGCATTGTTAATTGTTCAACTGGCTCATGTGTTGGGCCATCTTCTCCAACTCCAATACTATCATGAGTTAAAACATATGTTAAAGGTAATTTCATAAGTGCTGATAATCTTGCCATTGGCTTAACATAGTCACTAAATACGAAGAAAGTTGAAACAAATGTCTTTAATCCACCATGTAGCATAATTCCATTTCCAATAGCTGCCATAGCCAATTCACGAACTCCATAGTGTATATTTCTTCCAGCATAATTATCACTACTAAAATCTCCTGCTCCATTTAAATATGTTTTAGTAGATGGTGCTAAATCTGCTGCTCCTCCCATAAAGTTAGGGAATAAATCTTTAATTTTGTTCATAGCAATACCAGATAAATTTCTTGTAGCATTAGCCTTCTTATCATATTGCCAATATTCAGAACTTTCATCTAAAACTTTTTTATAATCAACATTAAAGTATTCATCCCATACTTTTTTCATTTCTGGGTATTTTACAAAATACTCTTCAAACATTTTATTCCAAGCTTCATATACTTTATTAGCTCTTTCTTGCTCAGATGCTATATGATTATAAACTTCTTCATCAACATAGAAATCCTTATCTTCAGGTAAGCCTAAATTTTTCTTTAATTCTATTACATTATCTACACCTAAAGGTTCTCCATGAGCACTTGCTTTTCCTTCTTTTGCTGGACATCCCTTACCTATTTTAGTCTTCACTTCTATAAATGCAGGCTTTCCAACAGATTTTTTAGCTTCATTAATTGCATTTAAAATTTCTTCAAGATTATCTCCATCTTCTACTTTAAACACATTAAATCCAAAAGCTTCCATTCTCATTTTTACATCTTCCGTAAATGTAATATCTGTACTTCCTTCAATAGAAATGTTATTTGAATCATATAATACAATTAATTTATCTAATTTTAATGTTCCTGCTAATGAAAAAGCTTCAGATGAAATTCCTTCCATAAAACATCCATCTCCACCTAATACATATGTATAGTGGTCTACTACTGGATACCCTTCTTTATTAAATACAGCTGAAAGATGTTTTTCTGCCATAGCCATTCCTACTGCCATACCCATTCCTGCTCCTAAAGGTCCTGTTGTAGCCTCTACTCCAACAGTATGTCCATACTCTGGATGACCAGGAGTCTTAGAATCTAATTGTCTAAACTCTTTTAAATCATCAATAGTTACCCCATAATTAAATAAATGCAATAAACTATATAATAAACTTGATCCATGTCCCCCTGAAAGTATAAATCTATCACGATTTATCCAATTAACATCTTTTGGTGTACTATTCATAACTTTTGACCAAAGGGTATATGCCATTGGTGCTGCTCCTAAAGGTAACCCCGGATGTCCAGAATTAGCTTTTTGAACTGTATCAGCGCATAATCCTCTTATGGTATTAACAACTTTTCTATCTAAGTCCATGCTTTCTCCTCCCTAACCTAACAATTATTATTTTCATTTATAATTTTATCACTAATTTTATTTTTTTGTATGTATATAGTATCTTTTCTCAAATTTCTTTTATTTTTTATCAATATATAATCCTCTTTTCTTAAATTTAATAATAAATAAAGCAGTTATACCTAATCCTATTGCTATCCATCCAACAATTGAATAATATTTTATATATACTGAAGATATCCCTGCAATTTCAAGGATTCCATAAAGTAAACTTCCTACAGTAAGTATAGCAATACCAGAGTTATATATATTAGTTGTAGCTATTATAAAAAATAGCACCTATATTAATGTAGATGCTATTTTTTAAATCCTTCTATATTTTTTAAGACAGATTACATTATTTTCTATAGTTAAACTTACATTGTCTAATACCACGCTTTTCCCATATTTTTTTGTAATATTAGATATTTTTATTACATCCATTGATATCCCCCTACAAACAACTTGTTGTAATTTATTTCCATAAATATACTACACCTTTTTTATTTGCATTACAATGATTTTTATATTCATATTTAATAAATAAGTTTCGATCAATTTCCTAAAAAATAGAGCAAAGCACCTACATAACTGCAGATGCTTTGCTCTATTTCCTTGATGTATCTTTTTACAAAATATAATATTATAATTTTTAAAACTTAATACTATCCTCTATATTAAATGATTATAGTTTCATAATTTCAATATATATTTTATACTCTTATATTACTTACCACTCTTAACTTTAGATAAGATTATTGGTATAGTAGTAGCAACAACTAAAATAATTAATAATATTATTCCCATCATATTACTAGCTGCAAAACCTACTGGAGTCTTAGGAGTTATTATTCCAGTTACTTGTAGTATAATTCCAAGTAATCCTATTATAGATCCACCTGCTACAAGTCCTGAAGATAAACCTACTCCATTAGAAACTCTAAACTCTTTTTCCTTATCACTCTTACTCATTTTTTCAACAAATACACGAATTAAGGCTCCAACTAAAATTATTGAGCTTGTTGATATAGGTAGATAAAATCCAATTGCAATAGTCATTACAGGTAGCTTTAATAGTAATAAGAATAAAGCTATAACTATCCCAACTAAAATCATTGGCCAAGGTAAATTTCCTGACATTATTCCTGATGTTAATGTAGCCATTAAATTAGCTTGTGGAAGTGCAAATTGTGCATCTGCTCCTGTAACTGCTAGTTGATTTGCAAGTAATAAAATAGTTCCTGTAACTACAATTACTCCTATTATACTTGAAATAGCAAAAGTAAATAACATTTCTTTTCTGCTTCCACCTATTATGTAGGTTACCTTTTGAGATTGGCTATATCCACCTGCTGTTGAAATTGCTACAACCATAAATGCTGCAAATAAAAGTAATGATTTATTATCACTTTGAGATGTCCATCCCATAATAACAAAAACTAATGTTAATATAACTAGTGAAGCTATTGTCATACCTGACACAGGAAGGTTTGATGTTCCTATTGTTCCTGTTAAACGTCCAGATACTATTACAAATAATAATGATAATATTAATGATACTATTACTGCTATTATAGCCATTTTAACGCTGTTTGAAATTATAAATGCTGATATAGCTGCAACTATAACTCCAACTAAAAGTATTATTATTTCCCCAGAGCTTTTTTCTGAATTATCATCAATACTTGACTTAGCTTTTAGTGTTTCTTTTATAGATACTATTATTGTTGGAACAAGTTTAAGAGCTCCAATTATTCCACCACAAAGCATCATTCCAGCTCCTATATATTTAACATAACTTGATGATATTAAATTTACATCCATTTGATTAAGTAATACGGATGCATCATTCCATGATACTATATTCTTATCAGCTAAATCTGTAAAATAACCAATTAAAGGCGCTACTCCAAAGTTAGCTAATATTGAACCTGCAAACATTTGTAATGATACCTCTAAACCAACTATAAATCCTATACCTAATAAAAGTGGATTTACTTCAAGAGAAAATTTCCATTTATAAAACTTACTTCCTACAAAAGTAATAGTGTTATTTATTATATTTAAAAATGATCCTGTTAATAAATTAATAATCCCACTTATTCCAAATCCAATTCCCATATATTTAATGGCATCTCCATTTCCTTCTGATGCTACAAGGGTTTCAGATATAGCTAATGATTCAGGATATAAAAGATTTCCATGTTCTTCAACTATTAAATAATTATAAACTAATGATAAGGCTCCTATTCCAAATAGTACCCCACCAACTCCTACAATTAATCCTTCAATAAAAGTAAATTTATTTCCTATTAATATAATTGCAGGTAATACGTAAATCATACCACTTGCAATTGATTCTCCACCACTAGACATACCTTGTGTTATGTTTTTTCCAAGAATGCCTTTTCCTTGTGCAAATATTCCTATAAGCATTGAACCAATTATTGCTCCAGGAATTCCAGCTGCAACGGTTAATCCAGACTTCATACCTGAATAAGCAGTAGATGCAGCAAAAATAGCAGATAAAACTATACCTATTATTATTACAGATAAATTAGCTCCTTTATTTGAGTTATTAGAAATATAAGGTACATACTTTTTACCATGTATGCCTCCATAAGCTTCTTTAGGTAACTTTTTGTTCATTTTATTTCTCCTTCTTTTGTTTAATTATTTATCTTTAGTATAACCATTTTTAATAATAAAATAATTACATCCTACACAAAAAAAGTCAACCCAACTTAATATATTTGGAGTATTAAGTATTTTTAGAATATATAGATATTAGTATATTTAATAATTTGAATCACCATAAAATTTTATTTTCTCTACTTTGTATTTAATTTTATTTATTGCTATCAATTACAGTAAGTTTTTTATCTATTGGAGTTCTATTACGAGGTTTCGGAATATTATCAAAGTATCCTACATGAAGAATAGCTGCTATTTTTTCTCCAGGACACACTCCAGCAGCTTCTCTAAATTCAGGTAAAGTTAAAAAAGAATCTGTTTTCCAAAATACACCTATACCTCTTTCCCAAGCTGCAAGCTGGAAGTTTTGAATTAATGCACAAGTGGCTGCATAATCTTCTTCCCTAATAAATGGCTGTGGATCTTCCGGCATTACAACAAGTATGTGTGCTGGAATAGTTTCATAATGTTTTTTTATTTCTTCAGGGCTTTTTTTCATCTTAGCTCCTTTTGAAGCTATATTTGCCATTGCATTTCCTAAGACTTCTCTTCCCTCACCATTATAAATTATAAATCTCCATGGTTCTCTTAATTTATGATTTGGAGCCCAGCTAGCAACTTCTAGTAACTCACTTAATAATTCTGTAGGAATACTCTCTTCCTTAAATTTCTTTATAGTTCTTCTTTCTATAATTAATTGTGACATTGGATATTGTGTTGTCATCGTATCAATCCCTTCAATTATCAATAAATATTATTAATTGATATTTATTATCATTATCATAATTCTACTACTTTCTCATTTATTATGTCAATATTACTTATATCTTTTTTCTAACAAGAATTCATATTTTCTATAAATCCCCACAAAAATGAGGTATTTAACTAGCCCAAAATATATAATTCATAATATATCATCTATGGTTTAAATATTAATAATTCCTTTGTTAGCTTTATATCTAAATCATCTTCTGTAATTAAAATAACTTTATCATAGTTTTCCTCTATGCTAGTCCTATTATAAAAATAATATTTAACTTCATTATGATAAAAAATACTTTTTTCTCTAATTAAATAATCTTTTTCATCACTGCAATATATTGGACTTCTTGTAGTACTTTTAAAATAAACATCACCTTTTAAAAATGAAGCAATTCTTGATGGAATATAAATATTTTCTCCATGCCCTAGTACTAATAACCTTTTATAAGTTCCTAATGTTTCTTGAATCATATTTGCTGCTTTAATACATTCATTTTCTAACAATAAAATATCCCAATAGTTTATTCCAAATCGTCCTGTAAATTTTAAATATTCTCTTTTTCTTGTTAAGACATTTATTTTACTTATATCAGTTCTTTCATCTATTATTTTTTCTTCTTCATCACAATAAATTTTATTATCTTCTCCCTTAATCTCTCCTGATACTAAGGCTTTAATTTCTATTTCTATATTATTTTTCTTTGAGAAATCTTTATATAACTTTCTATATTTTAAGCTTCTCCAATCTAAAATAGTTAAAATTTCATATTTATTTACACCTGTAGTTCTTTTTAATCCTTTTATTATATTTAACATAGATTTTCCAGTAGTAATTTCATCATCAACTAAAATAATTCTATCTGCTTCCTTTAATTTATAAGGATCCTCTGGAAAACACCTATGAGTAGTTGAATGTGAATGTTCTTCTTCGAAGGTCAAAAATGATTTTATTCCTTGAATATTTTCTCTTGTTGTTGTAACATAATAAGAATTTTCTATTGCTGATGCTACTGCCATACCTAATGCTGTGGCTGTTTCTGCAAAGCCTAAAACTACTACTTTTTCATTTGTTTTATAAGGTAACTTCATAGCTTCTTTTACCTTTTCATCCTCTCCCCTTTGTCCTTTTATATAATTAATAAAAGTACTTGTCTCATTAGTTATTCCAAAAATAGTAGAAGCTAATAGTAAACCCATAACTTTACATACATCTGGTCTTACCTCTATATGTTTTCCTAAAACCTTACTTATAAATAAAAAATTTCTTTTACTATTATTATTTCTGTATCCTATTGAAAATAATTCTTCACTGTCTATTCCATATATATTCTCTTTTATATTAATCTTCATAATTAATTCCATCCTCATCAAATAAATCATTACAGGAAAATTTATTACTTAATACTCCAAAAGCATTTGCTCTATTACATATCTTTCTTGCCCAATTATAATGGGGAGACACTTCATTCATCTTATTATTTCTATAACCTTTAAAGACTCCTCCAAGTTCTTTATACTTTAATATATTTATGGCATCTATATAATCTTCATAATCTACTGAATAAATAGAATTTACGTAAATACCTTGGGTTGGATGAATTATTGTTTTGCCACAAAAGCCATTTTCCTTATCTAATTTTATTTCTCTAATTAATCCTTTGTTTTCTTTAGAATTTAAATCATAAGAAAAATACTCCCATACTGGAGCAGAAATAATATATTCTTCTTTATATCTACCAAAGATATTCACTATATCACAAAGGCAATCATTTATTACTGAAACATCATAAATGCTATTACTAACACTTCTTCTCAGTCCAAATTTTGAAGAAAAATCAGTTCCTCCTACTCTAATATTTAAAATTAAGTTCTTATATTTATCTATTAGTTCTCTTAAATATAAAATTTCTTGAACCCTATTTTCCTTATATATTATTTCTCCACTTTCAAGGATAGGCATGCCATAAAGTATATCATCATATTCATTATTTATTCTTTTTAAATGTTCTAAATACAATAATCCATTTTTCTTACTAAACTTAGGAAATATAAAACCTGATATTAGTTTTAATTCCTCCTTTGATAATTTAGATGAAAATTTAATAAACTGATAAGTGCTTCTAACCCTGATAAATATTAATGGAATATACTCTTCATTTATTTCTCTCTTTTCTAAAGCTTTATTTAAATTATCTAAAGCAGTTAATACATTAATTTCACCTTTATCAACATCCCTTTCCTTAATTGAGTCTTCAAAACAAATGGTTATGGTAGTTATATCTTTAATTTTTCTTAGTTTTATTATGCTATAAATATCCATAAGTGCATTCATATATAAATTAGAGCCTATGGCATACTTTAATAAATCCTTACTAGAATACTTATTAAAACTCATAGGCTCTTTATAAAATTTTTCGCTACTAATACTTTTTAAATGTCTCATGCTAACACCTTCACCCATATAATAAGATAATATTTTATTGCTTAAAACAATTAATATCTATTGGTATTATATTTTTACCCTTTACTTTTTATTCTGATTTTAAGGTAAAACATATTATTTACTAAATAATTTTTAATATTTCTTTGTTAACATTTTTTATACTTATGTAATATACTGTACTACATATATTTTAAGCTATAATAAATAATTAATATGGAGATTGATATTTAATGATAAATAAATCCAAGATTAAAAAAATTTCTATATCCTCAAATTGTAATAATATATTTAAAGAATGTTCAAATCTTATATATAGAATTCCCGTTTTCTTAAGCCATCCAAGTAAATTAAATTCAAAACAAAGAGAATTCGTTGAAATTATAATTAAAGAAATCAGAAAGGCTTTATTTTTCCCAAGAACATTACCAAATACTGAGCAGTATCCAGAAACACCTCTTACTAATATACGCAGAATGATATTGTCAAGTTATGGTTTTATAGCTCTTGATTTAGCTCAAATAGAAGTTAGAACTTTACAAAACAATTTGCGACAATCAATTGATTCAACTACTTGGGAGGGAAGCCCCTTTGCACAAATAGAGCCTGCTATGGCTTATCAATTTGGTCTTCCAATGCTTTTAATTAGAGAATCAACTGTTGAAAAAATTGGTATCTGGTCATATGGAATTACTCCATTTTTATTACTTGAATGGAATCCAAATCTACCTTTATCAGACTTCTTTAATAGTAGTGCTTGGTTAGAAATTTTTCAAAATTGGATTTCCCAAGTAAGAAATGGATATTACCTTCAAACTCAGCCCCAATTTAAATATACTTGCACTAAAGATAGTCTTAATTAAAATAATGTTAAAAAAAATAAAATAAGCCACCTAACATATAGCAAAAGCTCTATGTTAGGTAGCAATTATAATAATATCTTCTAAATTATCAAAAGGACTATTATTAATAGCTTCCTTTACAGTTCCATAAAAAATACTTTTCCCCTCTCTTAGTATGCAAATCTTATCACATAGCTTTTCTACCTCGTCCATATAATGAGATGTTAAAAAAATAGTTAATCCATTTTTATTAAACTTAGATATACACTTCCATACATCTCTTCTAGCTTTAGTATCTAATCCAGTTGTTAATTCATCTAAAAATACAATGTCTGGATTTGGAATTAAAGCTAATATTATAAATAATCTTTGCTTTTGACCTCCTGAAAGCTCAGCGACTAAACTTTTGCATTTATCTAGCAATCCAAATTCCTTTAATAAATCCTTATATCCTAATGTTTTTTCATAAAAAGATTCTGTTACCTGACAAAGTTCTTCTACTGTTATTTTATCTTGATAATTTGACTCCTAAAATTGAACTCCAACCTTCTGAAATAACTTCTTTCTCTCCTTTTCTGGATTCATTCCTAAAAGTGAAACCTGTCCACTATCATACTTCTTTGTGCCCAAAATACACTCAATAGTTGTACTTTTACCTGCACCATTTGCTCCAAGAAGTCCAAATATTTCACCTTGCTTTACAGAAATGTTAAGGTTATTAACAGCCTTTACATTTCCATAATCCTTTGAAAGATTACTAATTTTTATTACTTCCATATTCATAAACCTCCTATCCTTTGTTGATAAAATAATAACACCATATAAAACTCTGGTGTTATAATGTAAAGTTATTAAATTTTCCCTTCATACTTACTAGCTGTTTCATCATGAATTTTGCATTTTCTTCTGCTTTATTTAGTGAAGTAAGTAGCTTATCACAAGCTGTGACTATATCTTCATCTTTGTTAGGAGTATCAATAACTTCACGAATATCAATATTGCTATTTTTAGATACTTCATTAATCATTCGTAAAATAGATGCAATAGAATAATTGGAGCATCTTAAAGATCTTATTATCTTCAAGATTTTAATATCTTCTTCTGTATATATCCTATATCCATTTTCTTTTCTCTTTATAGATAATAATCCATTCATCTCCCAATTTCTTAGGGTATCTATAGTAACATCAAGATAGTCTGCTGCTTGTTTTCTTGTAAATGATATCTGGTTTTCTATTTTTTCTTCTCCTAATATTATTTTCTTAGCAAGTTCAATAGCCTCTTCTGCATTTTTTTCTTCTCTATTAAGTTGATTAATATAATCCTCGCAATATTCAATTGCTTTTTGAAAATCTCCTCTTGCAGAGGTTTTAATAATATTAATTATCTTTTTTCTAAGACCATTTTGTAATATCTCTACTTTAAAAGCAGTCCTTGCAAGTTTAAATTGCTCAATATGAAATTCATTAAAAATTCTATAGCCATTGTCTAATCTCTTAGCTTTTGGTATTAAATCAAGTTTTTCATATAACCTAACAGTATTAGGATGAACTCCAATAATACTAGCTACTTCAGCAGTTTTATATATACTTGCCATTTATTCATCCCCCTCTTTTATTTAATAATATCACTTTTTAAAGTCTGGTGTTATAATGGATACTTATAATTGAAATATTATAAATTTTCTCAAAAATTATTGACAAATTAATATGAAAAACTTAAAATAAATACAATTAATTAAAAGCAAAGATAGAGAGAAGTAGAAAAGGTCACCACCTAAAGTGAGCTGGAGATAGTGTAAACCCAGTGGCAGGGCTTTTTTGAATAACACTCAGTAGCTGCAAACTGAAATATCTATTATTATTTATTAGATAAATTAGGGGCGCCGTATTCCATGCGTTATATGGATACCAGTAATGGCTGGGAAGAGACCTTTTTAAGGTAATTTAGGTGGTACCGCGGATAAGCACCAATTCGTCCTATTGTTATAAGACGAGTTGGTGCTATTTTTATATTAAGGGGGCTATCAATATGTGTACAATTATGTGTTATGCAGGAAAAGACATTAAAATGGAGAAATTTGAAGAAGCATTAAAAAGAACTGAATCTAGAGGACCAGATATGACAAAGATATTTGCCTTACCTTCTGGAATCTTTGGTTTTCAAAGACTTTCTATTATGGATTTAAGTACTAGTGGTATGCAGCCATTTACAAATAATAAAGATGCTGCTATCTGTAATGGAGAAATTTATGGTTTCCGTGAAATCAAAAAAGAATTAATTAAGAAAGGATATTCCTTTAATTCTGAAAGTGATTGTGAAATACTACTTCCAATGTATTATGAATATGGATTAGATATGTTTTCTAAATTAGATGCTGAGTTTGCAACTGTTATCTATGATGGGACAAAAGATAGTTACATTGCAGCTAGAGATCCAATTGGAATTCGTCCATTATTTTATGGATATTCAAAATTCAAGAAAATATTATTTGCAAGTGAAGCTAAAAATTTAGTTGGGCTAACTGAAAAAATTATTCCATTCCCACCTGGACATTATTATGCTGATGGTAAATTTACTTGTTACTGTGATATTACTAAAGTAAATGGTGAATATTGCACTGATAGTATAGATATTATCTTTAAGAAAATTCATGATAAGTTAGTAGCTGGAATAAAAAAACGTATGGATGCTGATGCTCCAGTTGGCTTCTTATTAAGTGGTGGATTAGATAGTTCCTTAGTATGTGCAGTTGCTCAAAAATTACATCCTGAAAAACCAATTAAAACTTTTTGTATAGGTATGACTGAAGATGCCATTGATTTAAAATATGCTAAAGAAGTTGCAGATTATATAGGTAGTGATCATACTGAATTTTATATGACAAAAGAAGAGGTTATTAACTCCTTAGATGAAGTTATTAAAATACTTGGAACTTTTGATATAACAACAATAAGAGCAAGTATGGGTATGTATTTGCTTTGTAAAAAGATACATGAAAAATCTGATGTAAAAGTACTTTTAACTGGTGAGATTTCTGATGAATTATTTGGATATAAATATACGGATTTTGCTCCAAATGCAGAAGAATTTCAAAAAGAATCAATAAAGAGAGTTAATGAACTTTATATGTATGACGTCCTTCGTGCTGACCGTTGTATAAGTTCAAATTCCTTAGAAGCAAGAGTTCCTTTTGGAGATTTAGACTTTGTAAAATATGTTATGTCCATTGACCCAGAAAAGAAATTAAATAAATATAACATGGGTAAATATTTATTAAGGCATGCCTTTGAAGGAGATTTTCTTCCACAAAATATATTATACCGTGAAAAAGCAGCCTTTAGTGATGCTGTTGGTCACTCTATGGTTGATTATTTAAAGGAATATGCAAACTCAAAATATTCTGATGAAGATTTTGAAACTTTATGTAAAAAATATGAATATCACGCAAAACCATTTACAAAGGAATCTTTATTATATAGAGAAATATTCGAAAAATATTACCCTAATCAAGGTGAAATGATAGTAGACTTCTGGATGCCAAATAAAACTTGGGAAGGCTGTAATGTTAATGATCCTAGTGCAAGAGTTCTATCAAACTATGGTGCTAGTGGTAAATAATTTTTAGACTTAATTTAAATTACTTTTATATATAATTAAAATGCACACCATTACTTTTTTATTAGTAGGTGTGCTTTTATTAATTAGGTAAATGAAATATCCTTTAAGAAAATTAATATCTATATTTTTAATTTTTTATTATTTTCATCATTTTTTTCTACTAAAGCCTCTATGCTTCTTCCTTTTAAAATCTCTATTATCATAGGTGCTATTATTACCATAGCATCCCTATATCCAAGTTCAATATTATGTTCAATAGTATCCTTTTTTATATTAATAGTTCCTATTCCATTTATTATTTCTAATGGAATTGATGGATAAATCTCTATTATCCTACTATTCTCTAAGCCATTTCTATCTATGTTATTCTTATAAGATAAATGAACAACAATTATAATATCACAGTCATAGCTTTTAATTGGATAAATTGGTACATTATCTACGTTATTTTTAGAACATATATTTATTTTTTTAACAAAAATCAGAGGCTATTTAGCAATAGCCTCCTTCATTTAATTTTCTTCTTAACAACTTAAATATCTGAACTCTATACTAGTTAAAAGTAGTGCACCAGCATAATCATTATTAGATGCTATACGAGCAACACTTAAAAGTGCAAAATCTTCTGCTCTAACAACATCATTTAATTCAAACTCTATTACATAGTGATTATATTGAAAATTTCCTGGTGAGTTTTTAATTGGAATATTTCTTTTATTAATAGTTCTTAGGTTAGCTATATTTACAACACCATTTTCTCTAGCAAATAATGATGAAAGCCTAATGGCAAACCTATTTCCCATTGGTGTATTTGAATTATCAGTTAATAAATGAACAAACACCTTAGTTCTTCTTGAGCTATTAGCAGCGTCTTTAGGAACATTAAAAGTAAGTGTATACTCCTCTGTGTCTCCTTGAGGAAGAAGCCATCCCATTATCCTAAGAGGTGAGTTAGCACTTCCAAGTGGCACTGTATCTGGTTCAGTCTCTTCAGCATCATTTATTGATCCACCATTGAATACTAATGATTTATATTCTAACTCATCTTCAAAGCAACAATCATTATACATATTAAATCATCTCCATATAAATTTCATCTTTCACTAATACATTATATGACAGACTAATAATTATGTTACTAAATCTTCTATTCTATTATATCAGGAAGTCCAACAGTAAATTTGCTACCCTTATTAGGTTCGCTTTCAAGCCTAACATATCCATTATGAAGCTCTACAATATACTTAACAAGAGTTAGTCCAATTCCACTACTGCTTGTCTTTTTTGTGCCTGTTCCTTCAACTTGTGAAAATCTTTTAAATATAAATTCTTGATCTTCTTTTGATATTCCTATCCCATTATCTTCTACAGTAATTTCAATATAATTATTAACTTCCTTAATAAAAACTATAATTTCTCCACCTTCTGGAGTAAACTTTACTGCATTAGCTAATAAATTAATAACAACTCTTTCTATTTCAGTACTATCAAAAGAAATAATTTTTTCTTCTATATAAGGATCAATTATAAGAGATATTCCTTTTTCTTCTATAAACTTCTTCATATTAAGTGCAGCTTCTTCTACTACATAAACTATATCATTATTTTCTTTATTTATTATATAATGCCCTGTCTCTATTTTTGAGGTATCTATAATATCATTTATTATTTTTAATAAGTTACCACAATTTCTATTTATAATATCCATATATTCATAAGCTTTTTCATAAGTCATAGTTTTATTACTCATCAAAGAACTTATTAATTGAACTGTTGCTGAAATAACATTTATTGGTGTTCTTAGTTCATGAGATAAATTCACAAAAAAATTATTTTTAAATTTTTCTTTATCTATTATTTCTTTGCTTAGTCTTTTATTTTCTTCCAATTGATTATTAATTTTCTTTGTCTTTTGATCTACTAGTCTTTGTAATATCTTAACATAATTAAAAACGTAAACAATTATTGCCGTAAGTAATATTATATATGTTAAATAAGCTAAAGGTGTTTTCCAGACAGGATTTTTAACTCTTATATTTATACTTGTCTCTTTTGTTAAATCACCATCGGGATACCTTGCTCTTAACTTTAATATATATTTTCCTGGTTCTAATGATTTAAATGATAAACTACTTTTTGAATCTATATATATCCAATTTGAGTCAATACCCTCAAGAATATATTCATAACTTATATTATTTAACTCTTCGTAGTCTGGTAAAAAATAATCAATAGATAAGTCTTTATCATTATATTCTAAAACTAATTCCTCTCCATCATAAAGAACTTTATTTTGTCCAATAAAAATATCTCCAATTACAACTTCATTTTTATTTTTATTAAAGGTAATTATATTATTAGGATAAAAAAATGTTACTCCATTTGTACTTCCAAATATCATAACTCCATTTTCAAGCTTCACACTTGAATTTAAATTAAACTGATATCCATATAATCCATCTGCTTTGTTAAAATTCGCAATTTTTTCCTCTTGAATATCAAACTTATTTAATCCTTTATTTGTACTTATCCAAAGGTTGTTACTATCATCAACTAAAATTGAATTAATAAAGTTATTAGTTAATCCATGAACTGTAGTATAAACGGTAACCTTTTCTGTACTTAAATCAAATTTACTAAGACCTACATTAGTTCCTATCCACAGATTTCCTAAGTCATCAAATGTCATACAATTTATATAGTTATCAATAAAAAAATTATTATTAAAAGAATCCTGTGTATATTGTTCTATAACACCCTTTTTCTTATGATACTTTACTAATCCTGTGTTTACTCCACCTAACCAAATAATATTTTCGTCTTTATAATCTGGTAATATATATTTTATACCACCTGGTTTTATATTAAATTTAATTAAATCTTCATCATAATATGTTGTTTCTCCAGTATTAAAATTATAAGAATAAAAATTTGATGTTGATGCAAGCCAAATATTTTCTTCATCACTATATAAATAATTTATTTCTGAAGAATAACCATCTTCAATAAAATGATGGTCATATGTATAATCTTCTCTATCAATTGATATTATTCCCTTATTAGTTATAACTATAATCCACTTCTCATTTAACTTATATAGACTTTTAATATGTTGATTCTTTATATTTATTCCATTGTCATTATCATATATTATAAATAGTAAATTACTAGTTTTTTTATCATATATATATATTCCATCATATTTTGTGGCTATCCATAAATAGCTATCATCTTTTAAAATAGATACAATATTTTTGTTATTTAAATATATTTGTTCTTCTACAGAATTAAATTGATTATTTTTATTTAATATATTTAAACCTTTATCTGTTCCAACCCATATAGTCCCATTAAAATCCTCATAAAAGCATGTTACAACATTACTACTAAGGGAATTTTTAAATTTTTCATCTTTTTTTATTATATTAAGCTCAGTTTGTCCTGGATAATATTTTAATATACCATCACTACTAGATATCCATAAATTTTTTTCACTATCTAGCAGAATAAAATTATTGTTATAAAATTCGTGATCCTTTTTATTCTCATAGCTTTCTACTATTTTTTTTTCTTTAATATCATATTTTTTTATTCCATTATTATCAACCATCCATAAATATACATTTTCTGATTTTCTTAAATCATAAACGATAATTCCTTCCTTGGTTGATATCCATACACTTCCAGACTCATCTATTTCTAAATAATATATATATAACTTATCATTATCCACTTCTATTTGCCTATATATTATTTTAAAATCTTTATCTATAACATTTATTCCATCTTTTGTTCCAACCCATAATTCACCATTCTTTCCTTCCTTTATACAAGTTATAGAAGAATTAGTTAATGAATTAATATTATTTTTATCACCATAAAAAGCTTCAATTTCTTGAGTTTCAATATCAATTTTTATTAATCCATTTTCAGTACCAACCCACATAATATTTTCATTATAACTACTTTTTAGTAATGAGGTGATTTTTAAATACCCTAAATTATAATTATCATTAGGAATATCCTTCATTCTTATAACATTATCTGTATCTCTGATTAAAATATTTAATCCATGATCAGTTGCTATCCATATATTACCACAAGAATCTTCTTCTATATCATAAATATATGTAGAACTTAATGAGTTTTTATCTTCAAATTTACAATTATATATTTTAATTTTTTCACCATCATATCTATTAAGACCATCTTTTGTACCTATCCACATATAACCTTTACTATCTTGAAATATGGTTGTTACATACTCATTTGAAAGGCCTTCATCAATAGATATCTTTACAAAATCTTCTTTTTTTACTATATCTGCACACACTTTTGTAGGAATTACAGTATTTATTAAAATACTTATTAATAATGTAAATATTAATAGTTTGTACCTCATATATTTCTACCTCACATTTAATATTATTTATCTTTTACATATGAATTTATATGCTAATAAATTAATAATCACTTTTAACATCTACATTATTTTATCACAAAATAAACCAAATTTATACAAAATAATACAAAAATATATTTTTTTTAAAAGAAAAAGATATATTAGTATGCAAAAACTATACTAATATATCTTCTAAATATAATAAATTTAAATAACTTATTATTTATTATTTTCCTTTATATACTTATACATATTTCTTCCTGCTAAAGTTCCTGATCCTAGTGAAAGACCAAAAGCTGAACCTTCATTGTCATAATATGGTGCAGTAAACAAACTTCCAGCATCTACACCAGCCACATATAGACCTTTAATTGGTTCATTATTCTTATCTAATGCTCTTAATGAATCATCAACCTTAACTCCACCAATTGTACACCATGCACTTGGTTCATATTCAAATACATAATATGGTCCATTGTTAATTGGTGTTAAGAATGTTGGATCTTTTAAGAATTCGCTGTCATATTTTGCTTCACAATACTTATTATATTGTTCTACTGTTGAAACTAAATTTTCAAGACCAAACTTTTCAGCTAATTCTTCAATTGTATCAGCTTTATAAGCCCAACCTTGGTCAATTGCTTCTTGTAATTGAGCTTTTGCTTCTGTTAATACCTTAACATGTGATTTTGATGTTGGTGCTTCATCAGATAAGTTTCTTACACCTGCAACCCAATTTTCAGGACTACCTAAAGTCTTGAATATACCTTGTTCACAAACTGAATTATAATATGCTTCATCCATTACAGCATAGTATTTTCCATATCTTAATGTAGCTTCTGCACCACTTAATGGTTCTGAAGCCATTATTTCTTCATTAAAGAATCTATTTCCTTCTGAATTAACAAGTAATCCTCCATAAATACCAAATCTTAAATTTTGATTTGAATTTACAGACCAAGTTCCTGCCTTTGAATTTGAAGCTGAAAACTCATTTGCAACTATACCCCAGTTTTTATCTTCTACTCCACCTGCTGCTAATGTCATATTAATGCCATCACCAGTTGATAATGTGTTTCCAAGTGGGTTTATTGTAATATTACCAAATTTATTTTCAATTATTTCTTGGCCACCTAAGTATCCTCCAGTAGCTAATAATACTGCATCTGCATTTATTGTAACTTTTGTTCCATCTGCTTTTGTAGCCTTAATTCCTACTGCATTTCCATCTTTATCTAAAATAACTTCTTCTCCAGTAGTTTCTAACATTATAGTTCCACCATTAGCAGTTATTTTATCTGCTAAGAAGCCCATTCTGTCTAGGCCTTTTTCTTTTATTCCATGTCTTGCTCTAAATCCTACTCCATAAGCATCTTGTCTTAAGTATACACTTAAACCTAAATCTGCTAACATATCTATTGTTTCACCTGTAACTTCTAAAGTCTTACGAAGTAAAGCATCATTAATTGTACTATTACCAAATTCAGACATATGTTCAAATAATTCTTCTGTTGTAAGGTCCTCTCCTTCTTCTTTTTGAACCTTAGTTCCAGTAGCTATAGGCCCACCTGCATTAGCTCCATTACTAACAGCAAGGCTTATCCCTTTCTCTATTACCATTACCTTAGCACCTAAGCCTGATGCACTAATTGCAGCTGTTAAACCTGCAGCACCACCACCAACTATAACTATATCTGTATCATAAGTTTCTTCCTTTTTAGAAGCTGTATCTTGTTTTTTATTATTCTTTAATGCTTCTACATCTCCATTAGCTTGTTTTACGCAATCTTCAACTGCAGAAACAATTGCATTAGTAGTCAAACTTGCACCTGATGTAGCATCTACATCTAATGTTTGTTCATCAACAATTGATTTTATAGTACGTTCAATAGCTTCATTTGAAATACCTTCTGTTTCATTACTTTCTAAAACTTCAACAGAGACTATTGAGTTTTCATCAAATATTGTTTTTATTTTCACATCACCATTTTTACCAGTACTTACTGCTGTGTATTCTCCAGGTGTAAAAGAAACCTTCTTCTTTCCTGAATCACATGATACTAATCCTAATATCATAACCATTGATAAAATAGCGGCTAGTAATTTTTTCATGCTTTTTTTCATTAAGTGTTCCCCCCTAATTTGTCAAATTAATATCAATCCAAATCAGAGTATAAAGGTTGCACTAAGTGCAATGTCAATACTTTTTTATTCTATTGGTATATATATAATAAATCCCTTGCTTCCATCTTCATATTTAAGTTTTACTCCATTAAAATAAATATCTCCCACAACTGTCATATTATTTTTTTCAATATATTTTAAAGCATCTTCTATAAATTCAATAAATTTATCATTTTTATTATGATTATTTGAATAGTAAACTAAGCATTTCCCCATTTTTAATACTTCTCCTTGATTACTTAAATCAATCCCCTTTTCTATTGCCACATCTAAATCCATAGATATTCCATAATCTTTTTGAATCATATCTCTATCATAAATATACGCATTTTTTATGCGACTACAATATTCTGAAACTGGCAGCATATCTACAAATTTTGAAAAAGTATCATACTCTGAAATAGTAAAATCTAGACCTTTAGAGGCAGGTATAAACACTTTATCTTTAATATATTTAATTTCGTAATTATTTCCTCCTGATTTTACAATTTCTAGATTTTTTGTAGTATTATCTATACCTTCTAATTGCTCATTTAATTTTTTTATTTCTATTTCTATTTCATTTTTTCTTTCATTAAGCTTTTCTATAACTGAATCTACATCACTTTTTTCAATTAGTTCTAGAGAATTCTCTACACTAATACCTAAGGATCTAAAATGCTTAAATCTATTTAAAATAAATGCATCAAAATGTGTAAAGCTTCTATAATTATTTGATTCTTTTTTAGGTTTCAATAATTCAATTCTTTCAAAATATCTAAGTGAACTATAGGGCAAGCCTACCATAGCACTAAATTCTTTTGCTGAATATTTTCTAATATTTGACTCTTCTTTCATACTTTAGATAGCTCCTATTTTAATAAATATTTTTTAACAATTTATAAATTACCATATCTAAATTAAATATGTAAATAATTATAGTACAGTTCTAAAAGAATATTTTAAAAGCAGACCTATATCTTAATAAAATAGTTTTTAGGCCTGCTATTATTAAATAAAATTTAATTTTTTCACTATTTAACAATTATAATGCTGTTATTCTTAATTGTTGTTTTTGTAATATCCTTATAGTTAAATTTAATACTACTTTCTCTGTAACTTTACTAAATATTTGTTCAGTTTGTGCTGTACAATTTAAAGTTTCATTTATGTTAATATCAATTTCAATAATATCTACTTTTACTAATTCAGCAAAAGGTTTTTCATTAAATATCTCTGTAAAAGCAGAGCACTTCTCACAAAGACTATTTCCAATCACAGCATCTTTACATTCATCACAGTCTTTAACTTTATCTGTAAAAAATTCAACTTCACATGGAATTGAATTTCCAATAAAAATAGGTTCTCTAATAAAATTAATTCTTGTAGTAAAGTTAAATGGTACCTCAGCTGTACAATACCTTATATAGCCGCAAGTATTTGGAGTACCATCTGAACTATAAGTTTTAGTTGCATACTCGATATTCTTTTTAATAAATCCTTCTACAAACAATATTCCATTTTCTCCACATTTATCCTCAGAAAATGGAATAATACGAGATTCAGATAAAAATACATTTTTTCTAATTCTCTTAATTTCTGATACTTCTCTATCTAATGTTATAGTTGCTTCAACAGGAATTGTAACATTTACTTCTGCAAGTACTACTGGCAACTTAACAACTACAGGTCCACATTTAATAGTATCAGATGTTACAGCCCTTTGATTAGTTAATAACTGAACCTCCGAAGTAACTTTTGAAGAAGAATTTGGTATATTCTTACAATCACTCACAATTATTTTATCGCCATTCATAATAAAGTTCCCTCCATTTTCATATAATTATAATCAATTAATCCATTCACTGTATCTTATACAGATATTTTCCTATTGGTACATCAATAAATGAAATATAAATCTTATATATAAAAATCCTCGATAAAACTTGTATTGAGTCTTATCGAGGATATAATAATTTAATATTCCTTTTTAATTAATTCTTAGCATTCTAATTGTAGTCCACCTATTGCTGTAACATTTACTTGTTGTTTTTGTAATACTTTTAATGTTAAATTAACTACTACTTTTTCTGTAAGTTCAGTGAAGTATTGTTCTATAGGAGCATTACAAGTTGAATATGGTCTTGTATGAATATCAACTTCAGCAATCTCTGCTCTTACTAATTCTGTAAAAGGTTTTTCATTAAAGATTTCTATATTGAAAAAGCTTTGATCACAAACATTACGTCCAATTATTGGATCTGCGCAACTATCGCATCCTTTACGTTTATCTGTAAAGAATTGTAACTCACTTGGTCCAAAGTTTGGAGTGAAAATTGGTTGTCTAATAAAAGTAATTCTAGTTGAAAAACTAAAAGGTACTTCTACTGTACAATGTCTTATATATCCACATATATTTGGAGTATTCGGTGTGCTACAAGTTTTTGTTGCATATTCAATATTTTTTCTAATAAAGCCTTCTATAAATAATATTCCTGTACCGAATTCGCTATCTTGAGAAAATGGAATAATACGAGATTGAGTTAAAAATACATTTTTTCTTATTCTCTTAATTTCTATAACTTCCTTATCTAATTTTATAGCAGCTTCAACAGGGATTGTAACATTTACTTCTGCTAATACTACTGGAAGCTTAACAACTACAGGACCTGGTGCAATAACATCAGGTGTTACAGGAATTTGCTCGGTTAAAGTTTGATTTTTGCTTGTAACAGTTGCACAGCTATTTGTTCCACATAAATTATCTTTTGTACTTGTATTGTTATAATTCATAATAACATTTCCTCCATTTTATCTAATAAAGAACAATTAATTAAACCTTATACTACATAATATATAAATTATCGATTTTTGTGCATTAATTGATAATTTTTTTCTAAAGTCTTAGCTTACATAAAGGAAATTTTTTCTCATAGATATAAGTTATAGGAGTTTGTGAATTAAAATGTTATTTTCTAAAAAAAAAAACTCCTTCTATGATAAACAGTTGAATATCATAAAGGAGTAAATTTTATAAATATACTAATTCTTAAAATCTAAAAGTTTATTTTTTAATTGATCTTCTATATTTCTTAATTCAACTTCAGCTTCTTTACGTTTTTGACGACCTTCTGTTTGTATGCGAAGAATTTCATCAAGAGTTGAAATTAGTGATTCATTAGTTACCTTTAGTGTTTCTATATCAACAATTCCTCTTTCTGATTCTTTAGCAGTTTCTATAGTTGAAGTTTTTAATATTTCAGCATTTTTACGTAAAAGTTCATTTGTCATATTAGTTACTTCATTTTGAACCTTTGCTGCATTAGAAGAATGTGCAACACCTAAGGCTAAAACTATTTGGCTTTTCCAAAGAGGAATAGTATTAACAATTGTTGATTGTATTTTTTCAGACATTAAGGAATCATTATTTTGAATTAAGCGAATTTGAGGAGCCATTTGAAGAGAAATCATTTTCGTTAACTCTAAATCATGAATCTTCTTTTCAAATCTATTACAAAGAGCAAGGAAATCATTTACCTCTTGAGCATCTTGAGGAAGTCCACTCCTTTTTGCTTTTTCTTGTAATATAGGAAGCTCTTCTTTTTCTAATTTTTGAAGCTTCTTTTTCCCTGCTAAAATATACATAGAAAGCTCTTTAAAATAAGCTTTATTTATTTCGTACATCTTATCTAGCATTGCAATATCCTTTAAAAGCTGTATTTGGTGCTTCTCAAGGTTATTACACATCTTATTTATATTATCTTCTACCTTATCATATTTTATCTTCATTTCAGAAATCTTATTTTTACCTTTTTTAAAAAATCCTAAGATACCTTTTTTATCTTCTGTATCTTCAAAATTCTTTAATTCCTGAACTACGCTAGAAAGCATATCTCCAATTTCACCTAAATCCTTTGTTCTTACGTTATTTAAAGCTGTTTCTGAGAAGTCTGAAATTTTCTTTTGAGCTCCTACTCCATATTGTAAAATAGAATTTGAACTCTTTATTTCTATCTTATCTACAAATTGATCTACCATTCTTTTTTCTTCTTCAGTTAAATTAATTTCATCAATTATTTCTTCATTTTTCTCTTCTTTAACTTCTACCTTAACAACCTCTTCTTCAATTGGTTCAAAAACTAATTCAGGTTTTAAATCAATATTCTCTTTAAATTCATCACTCATTATTACTGCCTCCCTTTTACTTTAAGCTTATTTTTTAAAATCTTCTTCTGTTAATCCCTCTTGATGAAATAAAGTTTTTAAAACAGATATATCTGTTGAAATATCTAAAACAATATCTTCATATAAATCATCTAATAAATTTTCAAAAGCATTATTTATAATATCAATACTTTTTTCAATTTCAATTTTTGCATTCTTTATATTATCACCTTGAACTGTTTGTTTAGTTAATTCCTTATATGAATTAATAAGCTTTAAAGTAATTGGAAGATAATGATTAATAAATTTATTAACTTCTTGTATTTTTTTAGGATTCTTTTCAACATAATCAACTATTTGACTTGAAATCCCTTGTAGTTTATCAAGCTTAATAGCTATTTCTTCTTTATATAAATCATTTCTTACAACTTTTATTTGCTCAATATACTTTCTACCCATTTCAAGTATAGAATTTAACTCTTCTTGCTCTTCATTTATATCTTGATTAATTTTTTCTTTTTTCTCTAATTCAGCTTTAGCTATTTGTTGTTTTTTTAGATTTAAATAATCATTATAAACATCATCATTTAACATAAAATAATTATTCTCATCATCTATATGTCCTTCTATAAACATTCCTAAGTTAATCATTTTATTAAGATCCTTAATCACAAAATCTTCTTTTTCTTTAGAAAATTTAGCTAAATCTTTAATTAAGCAATAACAATTATCATCAATGAATCTAACATACTTCTTAAAGCGTCTAACTCTTTTTCTTAAATTTATTCCTCTATATAATAGAACTAAACTTACTCCCAAAAGCAAAACCATAGTTACAAAAGCTACTAAAGTATCTGCAACCATTTTAGTAAAAAATGCCATAAATATTATAAATAGTAAGGTAAAGAATCCAAAAAATGTAGTACCTAATACTCCAAATATCATATAAACAATTCCTGATACAGTTCCTGCTGGTCTTTTATCAATATAAGTTGATATATTATTTTTAGCTTTCTTATTTATGGTACTATAATTATTTTCCATTTTCATATTAAATTCATTTAGCTTTGATTTAAATTCATTTATTGTATCTTCAGCTTTATAGCTAATATCTCTTTTTAAATTTACAAAATCTATAGCATTAAATGCATTTTTTACTGTAGACATAATTTGATCTTCTAAATCAGAGAAATCTTTTCTATCCATTATATTTCCTCCAGATAATTTTAATTTAGATATGTAACCACTCTATATTTATTATAATACTTCAAATTTATTATATCTTATTATTAAATCAATTACAATTTATAGAAACTATGCAAAGCTTTTTTTCTTAATTAATAATAATAAAGATATATTAATACTACTTGTACTAATATATCTTTATTCCAATTACTATAATCTATACTAAAATACACAATTTCTATATACATAATATTCTAATTATATATAACTTGTTAATCCATTAAAATATCTTTATCATTTAACGAATGAATTATCCCCTTATTAGAAAATTTCCTATCACATTCTTCTTCATATTTTTCTAATACATTAGGAAGTCCTATAGTAAAGCTACTACCTTTGTTAACTTCACTTTGAAGTTTAATATATCCACCATGAAGCTCAACTATATATTTAACAAGTGTAAGTCCAATACCACTACTAGTTGCCTTTATAGCTCCAGTACCTTCTACCTGTGAAAACCTCTTAAATATAAATTCTTGATCGCATTTTGATATTCCAATGCCTGTATCTTCTACAGTTATTTCAATATAATCTTTAACTTCCTTTATATATAATCTGATTTCTCCACCTTTTTTAGTAAACTTAACTGCATTTTCTAATAAGTTAATTATACATCTTTCTATTTCAGTTTCATCAAAGGATATTACCTTCTCTTCCATATCAGGATCAATTATAAGAGATAAACCTTTATCTTCTATATAATTACTCATATTAAGTGCAACTTCTTCAACTATATAAACAATATCATTATTCTTCTTATAAATTTTATATTTCCCAGTTTCTATCTTTGAACTATCTATAATGTCACTAATTATCTTTAATAAATTTTTACAACTTTTATTAACAATATCCATGTACTTATTAATTTTTTCATGAGTAATATTATTATTTTTATTAAGTAAATTTATTAATTGTACTGTAGATACAATTACATTTATTGGTGTTCTAAGCTCATGAGATAAATTTACAAAATAATTATTTTTAAACTTTTCATTATTTATTAATTCTTTACTTAACTTTTTATTCTCTTCTAACTGTTTATTAAGTTTCATTGTTTTTTGATTTACTAAGTGTCGTAATATTTTAACATAATTAAAAATATAAATAATAACTGCTAGTAATATTACAACATATATTATGTAAGCTAAAGGTGTTTTCCAAAAAGGATTTTTTACCCTTATATTAATTTTTGTTTCTTTAGTTAATTCACCATGTCCATCTCTAGCTCTTATTTTTAAAGTATACTTTCCAGGTTCTAAAGATTTTAAATAGATTTCATTACTAGTATCAATATATATCCATCTTGAGTCAATTCCTTCAAACATATATTCATAAGTTATATTATTTAAAGTTTCATAATTAGGTAGAAAATAATTAATGTATAAATTTTTATAATTGTAATCTAAAACAATTTCTTTTCCATCATAGGAAACTCTATTATGCCCAACGAAAATATCTCCAATTACTAATTCATCTTTAAGCATCTTATAATCTACTATATCATTTGGATTAAAGTATGTAAGTCCTTCTGTACTACCAAATATCATTGTTCCATCTTTAAGCTTTAAACTTGAATTTAAATTAAATTGATATCCATATAAGCCATCCATTTTCGTATAGTTTACTATATTATCTTTTTTCACATCATACTTATTTAAGCCTTTATTAGTACTTATCCAAATATGATTGTTATCGTCAATTAATATTGAATTTATAAAATTATTAGTTAAACCTTCTGAAGTAGTGTAAGAAGTAAACTCTTCTGTATTTAAATTAAATTTACTAAGTCCTACATTTGTTCCTATCCATAAATTTCCTAAACCATCAAAGGTCATACAATTTATATAGTTGTTTATTAAAGAAGTTTCTTTTGAAGGATTATTTATATATCTTTCTATAACTCCTTTTTCTTTGTGAAATTTAATTAACCCAATTTCAATTCCACCTAACCAAAGAATATCTTTATCTTTATTATCTTGTAAAATGTAATTTATTACTCCTGGATTTATTCCAAGTTCCCTCAGACTTTCACTATAATAAGTTCTTTTATCTTTATCTATATTGTAAGAATAAAAATCATTTGTTGTTGCTAGCCATACTTCATTTTCATCGCTGTATAAATAATTTAGTTCTGAAGAATAATCCTCCCCTATTATTATTTTTGTATATGATTTATCCACTGTATCTAAAGATATCATTTCTTTATTAGTTACTATAACCATATATCTATTGTGTATTTTAAACATAGTTTTTATATATCTATCACTTAAACTAAAGCTATTTTCCTCGTATAGCCAAGTTTTTAAATTACCACTATCTGCTTCATATATATATACCCCGTTGAATTTAGTAGCAATCCATATATTGTCATTATGTTGTAGTATAGATACTATATTCTGATTATCTTTACTAATATAATTAAATGTAGCTTTATCATTTAATATATTAGCTCCCTTATCTGTTCCAATCCAAATAGTTCCATTAGAATCTTCAAAAAAGCAGGTTATAACACTACTAGAAATTGAATTTTTAATAGTTATATTCTTTCTATATACATTAAAGTTACCTTTATCTCTTGAATACTTTATTGCACCATTACTTGTAGATAACCAAACATTATTTTTACTATCATTTAAAATAAAATTGTTATAAAAATTAACTTTATTATCTTTAAAATCATAAATAGTAGTTGCAGTATTTTCTTTTATATTATACTTTTTAACTACTTCACTATTAATTACATATAGATATTCCATTTTATCTTCTTTTATATTCGTTATAATGATACCTTGTTTAGTAGATATCCACATATTGCCTAATTCATCTTTTGATATATAGTTAATAAATAATTTATCATTTTTTTTATTATTACTTATTACAGAATTTTCATCTATTATATTTATTCCTAATTTAGTTCCCACCCATAGATTGTTATCTTCACCTTCTTCTAAACATGTTATTGCTGAACTAGTTAAGGTATTAAGATCACTTGGGTCGTTATAAAATGCTTCAATTGTTTCATCCTTTATATTAATCTTAATTAAACCATTTTCTGTACCTACCCACATAATATTTTCTTCAAAAGTACTCTTTAACAGTGCTGTTATCTTTAAATTACCTAAGTTATATTTATCATCTATATCTTTCATTCTTATAATAGTATCTGTATCTCTAACTAAGAAATCTAATCCGTTATCAGTTCCTATCCAAAGGTTTCCTTCGCAGTCTTCCTCTATAGCAGTTATATATGTTGAACTTAAAGTATTCTCATCTTCAACATTACAGTTATATATTTTTATTATTTCACCATCATATCTATTAAGGCCATCTTTTGTGCCTATCCACATATATCCCTTGCTATCTTGAAATATAGTTGTTACATATTCATTTGAAAGGCCATCACTAATAGATATACTTTCAAACTTAGAATCCTTTAGGATTTCTGCATATGGTTTTATAGGAATTAAAATAAATATTAAAATAAATATTATTAATCTTTTCAGTCTCATGTCATTAGCCCTCATAAAGTAAATTTACTTAGTATAAATACTTCTATATTTTTATTTTACTTTAATTATCTTAATGAAATTTATTTTTGTCGTAAAATGTATTTTTTTGTAGTCTAATTGTATTTATAATTACTTTATGGAAAGTTTACTATAAAAAATTATTCACAGGGTAATATTTTTATAAATTCCTCGTATAATAAAAAAGATACTGCTATAAAACAGTATCCTTAACTTATTTTCTTATCTTGCTGTATCATTATATATGTAGTAAATATATTATTTTTATGATGTCTATTAACATACCCATTATATTTTTTTACTATATTATCTACTTGAACTAAACCAATTCCATTCATATAGCTATTCTTTGATGATATAAATTTACCATCTATTTCATTTACATAGCCACTACTAGTATTATTACTTATCTTAATAACTAATATATTTTTTTCTGATGCTATTTTTAAATTAATAAATCTATAGTCCTTAATGTTATCACAAGCTTCAATAGAATTATCAAGAAGATTACCAAGTATAGTACATATATCTACACTAGAAACTTTTATATCTGAATTTATTTTTAAATTTAAGCTTATCTTTATATTTTTACCTTCAGCAGCTTTAATTTTACTTACTAATATAGAATTTAAGGTTATATTATCTGTATATATATTTTTATCTAATTTAGTAATGCTACTATCTATTTCATTTATATATGAAATAACATCTTCTTTAGTACTTACTTGTAATAAACCAGATATCATACTAATGTGATTTCTGAAATCATGTTTCCAGCCAATCATTTCAGTATACATATCTATAATTTCTTTATCATGAATTTTACGATCTAAATCCATTTTTAATATGAACTTTTCTTCCATTTCCTTTGAAAATATATTTAATATATATATTGACAATACTTGTATACTGCATAAACTAAATAGAATGGTTATAGTATCCTTATTCACTGTATTTATATTTACTATTAATGCTCTTTCTATAATGAATATTAATATATGATTAAAAAGTAATATAGCTGCAACTATATATAATGTTATATCTTTTATGTATTTTATAAAATTTATATTATTCAAAAAGAAGCATATAAGTACAAATTGAAATAATCTGATAAATAATACTACTATAACTCTTTTGTAATTAGTATATAGAAACATCTCGGAAAAGGTTATATTAAATAACATTGAAACTATAATGTATATTATAAAAGAACTTACTAACATTATAGTAATATATAAAGAAGATAAAAAAAGCTTTTCTGATACCCTGCCTTTTCTAAATAAAAGAGGATATATTGTTAATAAGCTATAATAAAAAAGCATAACTCTAATTATTTTAATTCCACTCATGTGAATAAATACTTTATTGATGTTTATTGTTGATATTAATGAATAAAAAACAATCATCAATATTGTAAATACTTTGCTGTATTTCTTAATTTTAGGTTCCATTATTGTATTAAAAAAGTATATTATCATAAGTGAACTTAGTAAGTTAGTTATTCTTTCTAATACATTTAAAATTATCATAAACTATTTCAATCCTTATTCACAAATATAATTTATAAAAGTATCATTTACTTCTTTATATTTTCCTCTACTTATAGGTATCTTAACCCCATTTTCTAATAATGCATTATTTTTTATTATTGATTTAATATGTCTTACATTTACTATATAAGATCTATGACATCTAATAAAATATTTCCTTGGCAAAATCTTTTCTATCTCGCCTATATTCTTTCTTATAGTAATTTTTTCAGTACTTGTATGAATGTCTATATATGGAGAAAACATTATAAAGTACTGTATTTCATTATAATCTAATTTTATAACTTTTTTCCCTGCCTCTAAAACTAGTGAAGAATCTTCTTCACTGCTAATCCTATCTAATGTGCTATTTAAACAATAATATAAATCTTTTACCTTAATAGGCTTTATTAAATATTGTAATGCACGAACTTTATAACCATGTAATGCATATTTAAAAAATCCTGTTACAAATACAATATCCATTTCTTTATTTTTTTCTCTTATTATATTAGACAATTCAATTCCTGACATTTTGCTTAACTTTATATCTAAAAATATAATGTCATATTTAGCATAATATGACCATTCAAATAAAAATGATTCTGCATTTGTAAAATTATCAATTGATATTTCAATATCTTTTTCCTTAGCCCATTTTTTAATGTAATTATTAAGTAAATTAATTTGTATAACTTCATCTTCACATATAGCTATCTTCATAATATAAGCATTCCTCCTTATACTAGATTTTTTCTTACTACAATTAACTCTGTAATTTATTCTAAATAATTACTATTATTTTAATAATATAACTTTCTATACCAAATTGTATCTACCCAAAATTCACTAATTATTATACTAAATGTTTCTTATTTTTCAATAATATATAGAAAAATGTTTCATTCATTATAAATAACACAAAAAAGTAGCACTAAATATTATAAATTAATATTTAGTGCTACTTTTTTGTATTTTTCTTAACAATTTTGTGAAGAATGATACTGTTAATAATCTATTAAGCTATTATAAGAGTTTTATAAAGTTTTATATCCCTTAACAAATAGGAATATTATATTCGGAGGTAGTTATGAAAAAAATAGTAAGCGTCAAAAAATCGACGCGTAGCAATTAAAAATTTAAACTGATAAAATAAACTTCAAGTAGGGGCGGTATCGCTTTCTACTTGGAGTTAAAATTTAATATAATTATTTACGGGTTGATGCTCTTAA
>ERZ857882.1233-NODE-1233-length-30685-cov-10.338883_pt1 | contig 30685 bp, 19 predicted proteins | sample MGYA00519697_ERZ857882 | MGnify/ENA primary metagenome ERZ857882 (study PRJEB31778, sample SAMEA3449373) | human gut metagenome | biome: human gut; feature: human-associated habitat; material: faeces | place: United Kingdom | collected 2010/2012 ...
TGCCTACAACTTTATGGATGGCATTAACGGCATAACCGGCGGTTATTCTCTGGTTGTTCTTGCTGCGTTGGCCTATATCAATAAAGAGGTGGTGACTTTTGTGGAAGCGGATTTCATCTATACCGTTATCTGTTCCGTCCTTGTCTTCTGCTTCTTCAATTTCCGCAAGCGTGCCAAATGCTTTGCCGGTGATGTGGGTTCCGTGAGTATTGCTTTTATCCTTCTTTTCCTGATAGGCAGGCTTATCATTGAAACAGAAGATTTCAGCTGGATAGTCCTTTTGTCCGTTTACGGTGTAGACAGTGTTCTGACTATCATCCACCGTCTGATGCTTCATGAGAATATCGGCTTGCCGCATCGCAAACATCTGTATCAGATAATGGCGAATGAACTGAAAGTTCCTCATGTAATGGTTTCTTCTATTTACATGGCAGTGCAGGCAATCATAATCGTAGGATATATAACGTGCTTGGGTTATGGTTATTGGTATTTGGCAGGTATAATTCTTTTGCTTTGTTTTCTTTATATCTATTTTATGAAGAAATATTTCGGATTGCACCAGTCTACGTGAGTAATGCTGAAATGATGATTAGTAGAATAATGAAAGGCGATGGAGACTAAAATCTCCATCGCCTTTCGTCTTATTTTTGAAATATAAATCGTACCTTTGTCATACACCAATCAGGTTATAATAATAACATGGAACAGATACGTAAACTGCCGATAGGCATACAGACTTTTGATAAACTTCGTGAAGGGAATTTTCTTTATGTAGATAAGACGGCTATGATTTATCAAATAGCATCTACTTCTACTCCTTATTTCCTAAGCCGTCCCCGTCGTTTTGGCAAGAGTCTGCTTCTTTCTACCTTTGAAGCCTACTTTCAAGGACGCAAAGACTTGTTTCAGGGCTTGGCCATCGAACAGTTGGAAACGAAGTGGGAACAGTATCCTGTTCTACATCTTGACTTGAATGCCCGGAAATATGAAACTGCTGCTGACCTGACGGCTATGCTTAATCAATATCTGGAGAAATGGGAGCTGCTCTATGGTCAGGAGAAGAAAGACCGTAGTCCGGAGGAGCGTTTTGCTTACGTGATAGAGCGGGCATGCACGCTGACGGGAAAGCAGGTTGTTGTGCTGATTGATGAGTATGACAAGCCATTGCTTCAAGCGGTCTTGGATGAGAACTTGCTGGATGAGTATCGGAAAATATTGAAAGCGTTCTACGGTGTCTTGAAGAGCGCTGACCGTTATCTTCGTTTTGTTTTCCTGACCGGAGTGACCAAGTTTGCGCAAGTAAGTGTATTCAGTGACTTGAACCAGCTGAATGATATCAGCATGAAGTCTCCTTACGCTGCTTTGTGTGGTATTACCAAAGAGGAGTTGGTGAAAACCTTTCTGCCGGAACTTGAGAGACTGGCTAAACGAAGAGGGATATCTTTACAAGAAGTGATTGATTTGATGGAACGTCAATATGATGGTTACCATTTTCATCCGGAAGGTGTAGGAATGTTCAATCCGTTCAGTGTATTGAATGCTTTTGATGCAGAAGAGATGGGGTACTATTGGTTTCAGACCGGCACACCTACTTACTTGGTTGACTTGCTGAAGCAGAGTGATTACGATATACGTCTATTGATAGATGGAGTGGAAGTGCTGGCTTCCGCTTTCTCCGAATATCGTGCGGAAACAAATAATCCTCTTCCGATGATTTATCAAAGTGGTTATTTGACCATAAAAGGGTATGATGATGATGTGAAGCTATACACTTTAGGCTTTCCAAATGATGAGGTTCGTTACGGCTTTCTGAATTTTTTGGTACCCTATTATACCAATGTATCCAATGATGAGACTGGTTTCCACATCGCTAAATTCATGCGTGAATTGAAGAGTGGGGATGTGGAGGCGTTTATGGAGCGTCTTAAGATATTCTTCTCCGGTATTCCGTACGAGTTGAGTGATGATACGGAACGTCATTATCAGGTTATTTTTCATGTAGTGTTTACTTTGCTGGGACAGTTCATCCGGTCCGAGGTTCGCAGCAGCCGTGGCCGTGCGGACGCAGTAGTTCATACCCCTACCGCTATTTATGTTTTTGAGTTCAAACTGGACGGTACAGCCGACGCAGCTCTGAAACAAATAGATGAGAAGGGGTATCTGATTCCTTATACCTTGGATGGCAGGAAATTAGTGAAAGTAGGTGTGAACTTCAGTAAAGAAACACGGAATATTGATGAATATATTGTCGTAAAGGAATAGGAACGAACAATCCTATATACGGAAAAGGCGATGGAGAATCAAATCTTCATCGCCTTTTCCATATATAGTATTTCATTTTATTTCTTCATCCTCAGTACCCGTATTCCCGTCCACTTATTATTGTCTTTCAGCATTTGGGACAAGGGGACTTTGGAGACGACCACTTTCTTGTCGGTAGAGGAAGCGTGTACCAGCAGGAGTTTGCTATCCGCATAGAAAGCGATTCCCATGTGGGCTACATCCAGCCCCGGAGTGTTGGTGGTGATGGCTATGATATCGCCGTCTTTAATCCACGGGAGACCATCGGCGGGAAGTTTGGCTTTGGGAAGATAGTGAATTTCCTTGCCGGACAAGGATTGTTCAATCTTTTTCATTTTGGCTACGTTTTCCGGAGAATTTGCCAGCTGCTTGTAGAGTTGGGGGTGGGAAGACATGTAGGAGATGGACAACCGTTCGGTGTCGGGACTCATGGCGCCCGTTACATCCTGAAGGAAGCCGTTGCGTACGCCATTGTTTATCCAGTCGGCAATATAATGCAGGCGGGAAGTGTACCCGTCGATTTTACCGTCACGGTAACGGATTTTTTGCAGGTTATCGGCGAAAGCGCTTTCCGAGATGTCTCCGTCGGCCAATTTGGGGGTAAGCGTCTCTGCCAGTACATATTCCACCAGCGTGGTACAGTCTACTTCATCGCAGTTGATGACGAGTTCTTCGGGACCATCTGCTTCCAGCGTATGGGCTACGTATGGCACATCCAGATACTTTATTCCATTGCTCAACATATCTTTCCCTCCCTGGGCAGAAACGGAAGTTACCATGGCTGCGGCGCAGAGGGCGCTGAACATAAATTTAGTCATTGTTTTCATTTTTCTTTCTTTTGATTATTATTGTTCTTGAACGTAAAAAGGATGCAGCAAATTTACTACATCCTTTTTATAAAAGCTTAATCCGGAGGGATTAAATTCAATATTGCCGGATTAAATATTTATAATCCTCCTTTTTATCGAACGGAACAAGGGAGAAACCGTATTCAATGGCGTTCTCTTTGCCCGGACGAATCAGATAGGGTTCATGGGCGGTTGCGCCCCAACTGTCGTCTCCACCGACACCCATCATGCGGTAATCAATGAACAAATCGACCATCTTTTCCGGCAGAGGGTCGGTGAGGTGGCGGTGATGGGTCTTTTCGGTACGCGGAGCGCCGTTGTCAATCGTATCGCCGCTGTCCATACTTTCCAGGGGATAGTTGGAGGCGTTCAGCTCAAAGGTGCGGTCGGCGATGAGCAGCAAACCACGTTGCGTCTTATCGGTAAGAGCGCACCAATAGATGTCCGTGCGATGGTTGTTCTCCTGCGGGCGGACATACGGCTCGTACATATCCTTGACCGGGATGGCGTACTCTCCGATGAACTGGGAGGTACGGCGGTCTCGGTAATTCTCTTTCGGACCGCGACCGTAGTAGGTCAAGTCTGTAAAGCTTTCCGGCAACTGCATCCGCAGGCCTACACGCGGTATCATCGGAGCTTGGTCTCCTTCGGCCATGAACCGGTTGTCTACCTTGATGACTCCGCTGGCATATATCTTATAGGTGATGTCCCAACGGGCGTCTGTCTGCGGAAAACGGTAGGTCACCTTTACTGTCGTGGCATTGCTGCCCGGAGTCACTTGGAAACTTTCGGCTTTTGGTTCTTGATAGCTTGCCTCTTTCCAGGCTTTGAGGCGGACGGGGAGGTTGGCTCCATAATCATTGTCCGTCGGTGCACGCCAGAAGAATGGGCGGGGACCTTGACCGTTCAGTATGTACTCGTGCTTCTTGTACAAATAGGAGGTGAGTAGGCCGCTTTGCTTGTCGAAGGTGGCTTTGAAGTCGGGACCGGAGAACACCACCAAATTTCCTTCTTCCTTAGAAGTGGCGGGCTTCTGTGCCGTAGCCTCTTTCTTGTAGAAGGTATGGACGTAGGTCTGTTCGTGTGCAATGACCGTGCCGGCCGGGAGGAAAGGTTCTGCCGTCTTGATGGCTGCATAGAACTCGATGCGTACATCTCCCGTTGTCTGTTTCTCTTTGGGTATGCCGTTCAGAAAGCCGGTGGTTACCGTCTTGCCCGGTGCAGCATGGATATTTTCAATCTTGCCACGGTAGACTTCCTTTCCGTGGTCGCGGATGATGTAGTAGAAGTCGTACTTGTCGAGATTGGTGAAGGAGAAATCATTGCGGATTTTCACGGTGGAAGTCTGCTTGTCGAAGTCGAGGAACTTGATGTTCTGGTAGACCTTCCCCATCTCTTCTGTCTGCGGCTTGACACTGCGGTCGGGATATACCACGCCGTTGATGCAGAAATTGCCATCGGAGGGGGTACCGTTCTCGCCATAGTCGCCGCCATAGGCCCAGTATTTGCGCCCGTCGTCTGTCTTGGCGGCAAAGCCCTGGTCTACCCAATCCCAGACACAGCCACCCTGGAGGATGGGATATTTTTCGATGATGTCCCAATACTCCTGGAAGTTGCCGAGGCTGTTGCCCATGGCATGGGCATACTCGCAAAGAATGAGGGGACGCGTCATCTCCTTGTTCCGGGCATACTTCTCCAGATAGGAAGGGGGAGCATACATCGGGCAGTAGATGTCCGTATTCCATTCCAACAGTGCGCGTTCATACTGGATGGGACGGCTGTCGAGCGTCTTCAAGGTGTTGTAGGTGACGTAGAAATTCAATCCGTTTCCGGCTTCGTTGCCCAGCGACCAGATGATGACTGACGGATGGTTCTTGTCCCGTTCGTACATATTCATGGTACGGTCGAGGTGGGCATTCATGAAGAGCGGATTGTTTCCCAGCGTGCCGCCTACACGCAGGTCGTAACCCATGCCGTGGCTTTCGATATTGGCTTCGTCGATGACGTAGATACCATATTCGTCACAGAGTTCGTAGAAACGTTCCTGCTGGGGATAGTGACAGGTGCGGACGGTATTGACATTGTATCTCTTCCAAAGCTCGAAATCTTTCTTCATCAGTTCTTCGGAGACATAGTGACCGGTATTCTCGTTGTGTTCGTGATAGTTCACGCCTTTCACGAGGATAGGTTGTCCGTTTACCAACAGTTGCTTGTCCTTGATTTCCACTGTACGGAAACCTACTTTGCAGCTTGTCGCTTCAATCACATCTCCGTTCGGGCGCTTCAAGCTGACGACGAGGGTATAGAGGTTGGGCGTTTCGGCTGTCCATTGCAGGGGGTCCTGGATGGTCTTCTTGGTGAATTCCACTTCCGTTTGGTCACCGCTGACTTGAGTAGAGGACTGGGCTATCTGCCGGTCGTTCTTGTCCAGCAGGCGGTAACCAACGACAAATGGGGAATTTTGTCCGCTTTCATTGGTAAACTGCACCTTTACCTTGAGGATACCGTTCCGGTAGTTCTCATCCAAAGGAGACTCCACCTTGAAGTCCGTGAGATGGATTTGAGGCTGGGCATATAAGTAAATGTCCCGTTCGATACCACTGATGCGCCAGAAGTCCTGGCATTCCAGATAGTTGGCATCGGAAAAGCGGTGTATCTGAATGGCAATGACATTCTTCCCTTTCTTGGCAATGGCGCTGACGTTGAAACGCGCCGGAGTCTTTGCATCTTTACTCATGCCTACAAACTTGCCGTTGAGGTAGTAGAAGGCTGCCCCGCGTACGCCGTCGGCACTCAGGAAAATTTCCTTATCGTCCCAGTCTCCCGGAAGAGTGAACTCGCGGCGGTAGGTGCCGGTGGGATTCCATTCTTGGGGAACGTATGGAGGATTGGGCTTGTCCCAATAAGGAGGATAGCCCGAAGAACAGAATTCATAAGGCTGGTTCACATAGATGGGCGTACCGAATCCCTGCAACTCCCAGTTTCCGGGTACATTGATGTCCGGCCAGCGGCTGGCGTCCACACGGTCCATCATGAAGTCCGTGGGGCGGTCGGCGAAGGTTTCCACATAATGGAATTTCCATTTCCCGTTAAGGGACAAGCGGAAGGTTCCGTTTTGGCGGTCATTGATGACGGCATCAGCCTCCGTGACGTAGGAGGTGAACGTGCTGCGGGCAGGCTCCCGGTTGATGCTTGTCAGCTTGGGGTTGGTAATCTCTTCGTAGCGATTGTTCTCCTGAGCAGTCAGGGCAAAGGGAAACGCTGCGAGGCAAGTGAGTAAAAAATACTTTTTATTCATAATTGCTTTTATTTCTTTGTGGTAGGTTCAGAGACCGGGAATACGAGCCCTTCACGCAACCACTTCTCCAGTTCTTCCGTCCATTGACGCTTGTAGGTGAAGTTGTCCCGGAATCCCCAGCCATGTCCGCCGGTAGGGTAGGCATGCAGGCTGGCAGGCACTTTGTGGTCGCGCAAGGCGAGGAAATAGCCAATGCCGTTGATGGGTGGCACTGCGTCGTCGTCCGAAGAAAGCATGATAAAAGCCTGCGGAGTGCGTGGGGACACTTGTCTTTCGAGGGAGTATTTTTGTTCCAGCTCCTGAGATGGATTTTCTCCGATAAGGTTCTTACGGGAACCTCCATGGGTAACGCCTTTCTGCATGGAAATCACCGGATAGAACAAGATCTGGAAGTCGGGACGGGTCTTGTCACTGCTGTATAGTGTGGCAAGCGAAGCTGCCAGATGGCCGCCGGCAGAAGCGCCCATGATGCCTACACGCTGAGGATTGACACCCCATTCGGCGGCATGTTCGCGTACCATGCGGATGGCTTGTTCGGCATCGGAAAGGGGTACTTCATGGTGCCCGTTGGGCATACGGTATTTCAGTACTGCATAGGTGATGCCTTGTGTGTTGAACCAGGGAGCCATGTCGTGTCCCTCGTGCTTCATGGCCAGGCCTCCGTAGCCGCCTCCCGGACACATGATGATGGCCATGCCGTTGGGGTGGGAGGCAGGGTACACCGTAAGGGTAGGGGTGGTGACATCGGACACCCATTCGTTGTTATGGTTCTGTCCGGAATTGGTCAGTTCGTTGTTATTGGGGGCACCGTTGGGCCATAGGGGCAGCTCAACGGGCTTTTGTGCAGATAACATGGTCGCTGCAAATAGAAAAGATAAAAGTAGAATCTTTTTCATGTTCTTGGTATTTAAAAGTTATTTGGTTTTCATGGAAGCTTTGATGAGGTAGAATATTAGAATGGCATAAGTACCCAGCGCCAGCACTTCGGACCAGGTGTTCTGCAACCATGCATCGTTTACGAGGTTGATTCCTCCGAAACGCATGGCAGCACTTGCCACACCCATCAATGCACCGCCGGCAATGAAACCGGAGGCAAGCAGGGTACCTTTCTCCCCGCGTTCGGCATTGAGAGCGGCATCCTTGCTGCGGCTGGTCACGTACCAGTTGATGGCACCGCCCACTACCAACGGAACATTCAGTTCCAATGGGATGAACATACCCAATGCAAATGCCAGTGCGGGAATCTTGCAGAAATTGAGGATGACGGCCAGCACTGCACCGATACCGTAGAGCGGCCAGGGCGCACCCACACCGTTCATCAACGGTTCGATAACGGCCGCCATGGCATTGGCTTGCGGAGCGGCCAGCTGTCCGCTGGTGAAACCGTATGTCTTGTTTAGGATAATCATTACACCACCTACGGTAGCGGCAGAAACGATGGTTCCGAGGAACTTCCAAGTCTCCTGCTTGGCAGGCGTGCTACCCAGCCAGTAACCGATTTTCAAGTCTGTGATGAAGCCTCCCGCCATGGACAGTGCCGTACATACAACACCGCCCATCACCAGTGCCGCAACCATCCCTTCGGGACCTTTCAGCCCTACGGCTACCATGACTACGGATGCCAGGATTAATGTCATCAGCGTCATTCCGGATACGGGGTTTGTGCCCACAATCGCAATGGCATTGGCTGCCACGGTGGTGAACAGGAAAGCGATACCTGCAACAAGCAGGATAGCTACAATGGTATGTGTCAAGTTGCCCTGCATCACATCGAAGTAGAAGAAGAGAACAACCAGCAGCAGCGTGATGATGGAACCGATGGCGATAATCTTCATAGAGATGTCCCGCTGTGTGCGTTTCACACTGGCTTCCACGTTGGACTTACCTCCCATTTCCTTGGCAGCCAGTCCTACGGCACTCTTGATGATGCCCCAAGATTTGATAATGCCGATGATGCCTGCCATGGCAATGCCACCGATACCGATGCTCTTGGCATAGTATTTGAAGATTTCTTCCGGAGCCATAGCGCCTATGGTTGCCGTGATTTCGGGGTTCCATTGGTTCAGTACGGAATCTCCCCAAATCATGGACATACCGGGGATGATAATCCACCATACGGCCAGTGAGCCGGCACAGATGATGGACGCGTATTTCAGTCCCACAATATAACCCAGACCGAGCACGGCAGCACCCGTATTAACCTTGAATACCAGCTTGGCTTTCTCGGCCAGCATTTCGCCGAAGCCGCATACGCGGGTAGTGAAATTCTCGTTCCACCAGCCGAAGGTTGCCACGATGAAGTCGTATAGACCTCCGATAATACCAGCCATGAGTAATGGTTTTGCCTGGCTGCCGCCCTTTTCACCGGAGACGAGCACTTGTGTGGTGGCTGTCGCCTCGGGGAAGGGATACTTGCCGTGCATGTCGCTCACGAAATATTTGCGGAAGGGGATAAGGAAAAGAATACCCAGCACACCTCCCAGCAGGGAACTGATAAAGACTTGTGCAAAGGTGACGGTGATTTCTTTCGGATAGGTCTCTTGGAGAATATAGAGTGCCGGAAGGGTGAAGATGGCACCTGCCACGATGACACCCGAGCTGGCACCGATAGACTGGATAATGACGTTTTCGCCCAATGCGTTTTTGCGTTTGGCGGCACCCGATACGCCGACGGCAATGATGGCGATGGGGATGGCGGCTTCGAATACTTGTCCCACCTTCAGCCCCAGATAGGCGGCTGCGGCCGAAAAGAGGATGGCCATCAGAATACCCCATGTCACCGACCAGGCATTTACTTCTGAATACTTCTTATCCGGGCTCATCAGAGGGTTGTACACTTCTCCCGGTTTCAATTCACGGAACGCATTTTCCGGTAGTCCGGTAATAGGTTCTTCTTCTTGTTTCATAGGTTTTGTAGTTTTATGTTTTTCTTTAATAGACTTCAAAGATAGTGCAAACCGAATGCAGGATAAAATGAGCAAGCTCATTATTATTCTGCTGAGGTGCAGCCTATCTTCGCATTTTAGGCAAAGAAAGCAAAAAAAAAGGAGATTTAAAAAAATCTCCTTAATTCTGTATGGTAAAATGCTTATTTGGCATCTTTAGCGGTCATGTCCCCTTCGATAAATAATCGCATGATTTCCGTTTTGGCATTGGTGCGCAGGGTAATGGATTTCTTGAAGTGTCCGGGGTATCTTCCGGTTCCATTATAAGTTACTTTCACTGTTCCAGTCTTTCCCGGTGCTATCGGTTCTTGTGAATATTCGGGAACGGTACATCCGCAGGAAGCTACAGCCTGATGGATGACAAGCGGAGCATCGCCTACGTTCGTAAACTTAAAGGTGTAGCTGACCACAGGACTGTTTTCGGAGAATGTGCCGAAGTTGTGGGTGGTCTGTTCGAATTTGATGTCTGCCTTTCCTTGTGCATAGGCATAACCGATGCTCATAACCAGCAGCATCATATAAAAAACGACTTTCTTCATGTTCTTATCTTTTTTATATTTCAACGGCGCAAAGGTAACCCATTTTCATTAAAATAATGCCTATGGCGTGCGAAATTGTATTAAATCGGGCTCAAAAGGTCTCTGTACGAATGATAAGCAGGGAAAAATAGGGGAAGCGGATGGTCGCTATCCGCTTGCTGTCATTGATATACTTCTCTTCCGGAGTGCCTACATTCTCAAAATAGTGATACCGGTATTCGGGATGCAGGCAGATGCAGCGGTGAATCTCATCGGTGCATCTGGACAGCTTCATGATGACAACCGCACTGTTTTCGCTTGTCAGTTTCTCTATCTCTTCTGTCGTAGTAATGCCGGGTATCACCGTCAGCCGCTCTTCCTGGCTGGCCACATGGAGCCCGCCCAGTGCGCCGGCGGCAATGAAGGCAGGGATACCGGGGATGTGCTTCACGGGGATGCCGTCTGCCTGCAGTTTGTCATATACATAATGTATGGAAGAGTAGAATCCGGCATCTCCTTCGGCAACGATACAGACCTTCTTTCCTTGTTGCCGGAGGGTGGAGCTCTCCATATAGACCTCGTCGTAGGCGCTCAGGGCTTTTTCGCGCTGTTTGCTCATGGGGAGTGGAAAGCGGTGCACCGTGTTTTCCGGAATGTCGAGTTGCAATAGGATGTCGGCTGCGCGTGAAACTCTGTTTCCATCTTTGGCCAGTGTCTCGGGACAGAATATACAGTCGGCTGTCTGCAGGGCTTTCAAGCCTTTTACGGTAATCAGTTCCGGTTCGCCGGGACCGAGAGATACAAATATGACGGGGAACATTTGCATGAAGACATTAAAGGTTAAAAATTAAAGAACAGCAAAACGGCTACAAAAGTGGGGAAATAATCAGTAGCAAACAAGATATTCGCTATCTTTGTTATTTACTAAAACAATCTGTTTTTTATGGATTATCAACTGAACACCCGCTTGAATGGCAACATAGCCATGACTTCCAGCTACCATGAGCGTGCGTCGCTGCAACGTGACAAGACTCTGTATAAATTCATTTGGGTACAGAGCGGTACGCTGACTCTGGAAATAGACCATATCCCCATGCGCCTGGAAAAGGATGAAATCGTGACCTTGACCCCGTTGCATCACCTGGAGGTAAAAGAGGTGGACGGTGAATACCTGACGTTTGTATTCAACAGCAATTTTTATTGCATCTATGGACATGACAACGAGGTCTCTTGCAATGGATTCCTTTTTTATGGCTCTTCCAAGGTGATGAAACTGGCACTTTCTGCCGGGCAGTCTTCCAACTTGCATGACATAGTCCGCATTTTCCGGCAGGAATCGGTCATCCATGACAACCTGCAGGAGGAGATGCTGCGGATTGTCTTGAAACGTTTCATCATTACCTGCACACGCATTGCGCGCCAGCGTTTTGGGGTGGGGCAGGAGAAGGAAAAGACGTTTGACATCATCCGGCAGTATTACGTATTAGTGGACCGGCATTTCAAGGAGAAGAAGCAAGTGCAGGATTATGCCGATATTCTTTGCCGTTCTCCCAAGACACTTTCCAATCTGTTCTCGACCTGCGGGTTGCCTTCCCCTTTACGGGTGATTCATGACCGCATTGAGGCAGAAGCCATGAGATTGCTGCTGTATACCCACAAAAGCGCTAAGGAAATCAGCTCCATTCTGGGCTTCGAAGACTTGTCCGCGTTCAGCCGTTTTTTCAAGAAAATGACCGGCGAGAGTGTCTCGGACTACCGGAAAAGAGTGAAACGGGAAGAATTGCCAACTGTTGCGGAATAATTGCCATTTCGTACGTGGTGGAAAACAAGGAACTTTGCAAAAACAAAAATCAAGTCATATTACTGAAACCATTTAAAAAGTAGAACAAAGATGAAAACGAAATTGCAAAACTTGTTTATGGCTGCGTTGACGCTGGCCGCTTCCACTCAAAAGTTGGGTGTTAATTTGATTCGTGTAGCCATCCTGGTTATTTTCGTATGGATTGGTGGGTTGAAATTCTGGAATTATGAGGCTGAAGGGATTGTCCCTTTTGTGGCGAACAGCCCGTTCATGAGCTTCTTTTATACAAAGAGTGCCCCGGAGTACAAGGAGTATAAGCTGAAAGAGGGCGAGTTCAATGAGGCGAAACATCAGTGGCACGTGGAGAACAATACGTATGGTTTCTCTCACGGTCTGGGCATTCTGATTATGACCATCGGCATTCTGACATTTCTGGGGATATTCTCTCCGAAAATCGGACTGGCGGGAGCTGCACTGGCCATTGTCATGACAATAGGTACCCTCTCTTTCCTGGTGACAACCCCTGAGGTGTGGGTGCCCGACTTGGGAAGCGGGGAGCACGGCTTTCCGTTGCTGACGGGGGCAGGGCGCTTGGTCATCAAAGATACGGCCATTCTTGCCGGTGCCATTGTCGTACTGTCTGACAGTGCAAAAAGAGTATTGAACCAATTAAGGAAATAGACGTATGAAACAGTATGATGTCATTATCATCGGATTCGGCAAAGGCGGAAAGACATTGGCTGCCGAGTTGGCAAAACGGAAGCTGGACGTTGCCGTAGTGGAGCGTTCGGAAAAGATGTACGGAGGGACATGTATCAATATCGGTTGCATTCCCACAAAAACATTGGTGCATGCGGCAAAGCATGCGGACAAAGACGCTTCTTGGGAGGTCAAGAAGGCATACTATCGTCAGTCCATTGCAAGGAAGGAAGAGGTCGTCTCTTTCCTGCGTCAGAAGAACTATCACAATCTGGCCGACAATCCTCATATAACGGTCTATACGGGTATCGGCTCCTTTGCAGGTCCGGATGTGGTGGAAGTTGGGATGGTGGAAGGGACATTACAATTGCAAGCTCCCCGGATATTCATCAATACGGGTGCCGAAACCGTCATTCCACCGATAGAGGGGATACAAGGTAACCCACGGGTATATACCAGCACCTCCATTATGGAACTGACTGAGTTGCCGGCACAGCTCGTCATTGTAGGTGGGGGATACATCGGACTAGAATTTGCTTCCATGTATGTTTCATTCGGTTCGCAAGTCACGGTGCTCGAGGGCTCTTCCGAACTGATATCCCGGGAGGACCGGGACATTGCGGACAGTGTCCGGGAGGTATTGGAACAGAAAGGAATCGTTTTCAGGCTGAATGCACGCGTGCAGTCCGTGAAAGACTCTGACGTCATTTACCGGGATGCGGTCACGGGAGAGGAACATCAGTTACACGCAGATGCCATCCTGCTGGCTACCGGCCGGCGTCCGAATACGGCTGGCTTGAATCTGGCGGCGGCAGGTGTAGAGGTGAATGAGCGCGGTGCCATTGTGGTGGACGACTATTTGCAGACTACCAACCCCAAGATACATGCTATCGGTGATGTAAAGGGCGGTTTGCAGTTTACCTACATTTCTTTGGATGATTACCGCATTCTGCGCGAAGACCTTTTCGGGGCGGGAGAACGCAAGGTGTCCGACCGTGACCCGGTGAGCTATTCGGTATTCATCGACCCGCCGCTTTCACGCATCGGGCTGAGCGAAGCGGAAGCACGCAAGAAGGGATTGAATATAAAGGTCAACAAGCTGCCGGTAGCCGCCATTCCGCGTGCCAGGACTTTGGGCGATACGAACGGACTCTTCAAGGTAGTGGTGGACGCCGATACGGACAAGATTTTGGGATGTACGCTGTTTGGCCCGGAATCGAGTGAGGTCATCAACCTGGTGGCAATGGCTATGAAGACCGGGCAGGAATATACCTTCCTCCGTGATTTTGTCTTTACACATCCCAGCATGAGCGAAGCGCTGAATGACTTGATGGGCTTTTAAAGATTATTTAGGCACAGTATCCGTCAATTTGCAGGAGGAGCATTTGCGTATCTCCCCAAAAATGACGAATATTGTGCCCGAATTCCATAAACCCCGATAATCATGACCCGGATATCTGCCATAGGCATTGCACTGCTGTGCGTTTTATGCGTAACCTCCTCTTGCGGCTTAAAATCAAGACAGACTGCTACCGAATCTTCTTCCGAAACGGGCTATTCTCCGGTTATGACAGACACGGCAGCTACCATTGTACCGCTTTATGCCAAAGGCTATACGGTGAAGTACTTGCCGCACCATGTCCGCCTGGTGGATATACACGACCCTCAGAAAGAAAACGGCAACACCTTCCATTACGCACTGGTACCGAAAGGCATAAAGCCTGTCGGCATACCGAGCGACTATACGGTGATTGAAACGCCGGTAGAGCACGTCATGTGTATGACATCCCTGCAACTTTCCAACTTCATCCGTCTGGATGCCTGCGATTATGTGGTGGGCATCACCAGTACGCGCCATCTCTTCAACAAGGAGATGAACGACCGTTTGAAGTCCGGCGAGACCGTGAAGATTGGTATCGAAGGGAACTTTGATAATGAAGTGATAATGAGCATGAATCCGGATGTTATCTTTATCTCTCCTTTCAAGCGGGGTGGATATGATGCCATGCGGGAAATCGGTATTCCACTGGTTCCCCATTTGGGATATAAGGAGATGACCCCGTTGGGGCAGGCTGAATGGATAAAATTCATCGGCATGTTTATAGGCCAGGAAGTGGAGGCGAATGAAAAGTTTGCTGCGATAGAGAAGCGCTATAACGAATTGAAGGAGCTGGCTGCCAACGTGAAGAAGCGTCCGGTGGTATTCAGCGGCGAGATACGGGGTGGCAACTGGTATGCAGTGGGAGGAAAGAGCTTTCTTGCCGAACTGTTCCGTGATGCCGGTGCGGATTATTTCTTGAAAGACGATCCCCGTTCGGGAGGTGTCACGCTGGATTTTGAAACCGTATATAGCCAGGCGGAGAGTGCCGACTACTGGCGCATTGTCAACAGCTATGACGGGACATTCACGTATGATGCCTTGAAGTCCCTCGACCCGCGTTATGCCGACTTCCGTGCGTTTCGTGAGAAGGGAGTGGTATACTGCAACATGCGTGAGAAACCCTTCTACGAAAGTATGCCCATGCAGCCCGAAATTGTATTGGAAGACTTGATACATGCTTTCCATCCCGATTTGTTGCCTGACTATAAACCGACTTACTACGAACTGCTGAAATGATAAAAAGACCCGTACTTCCGTTGATGTTGCTGACACTGGCATCTATCTTTCTTTTTTTCCTGCTGAACCTGCTTTTGGGGTCGGTTCACATTCCTCTGCGCTCCGTGTGGAACATATTGTGGGGAAATACGGATGAATCCGTTATTTGGCAGAATATTATCTGGAAGTCCCGCGTGCCCCAAGCGTTGACGGCATTGGTGGCGGGAGCAGGGCTGTCAGTCAGCGGTCTGCAGATGCAGACGGTGTTCCGCAATCCGCTGGCAGGGCCTTCGGTATTGGGCATCAGTTCAGGTGCCAGCCTGGGTGTGGCTTGTGTGGTATTGCTGTCCGGGGCGATGGGCGGTGTGGCATTGAGCCGTTTGGGGTATATGGGCGAGGTTGCCTTGTCGGTTGCCGCCATTATCGGTGCGCTGGCTGTGATGGCGCTCATTGTCTATGTCTCCCAGAAGGTGAAGGGCAACGTGACGCTGCTGATAATCGGTGTGATGATAGGCTATGTGGCAAGTGCCGTCATCGGCGTATTGAAATATTTCAGTGTGGAAGAGGATATCCGTGCGTATGTGATTTGGGGCTTGGGCAGCTTTGCCCGTGTCTCGGGCGACCAGATGGTGCTGTTTGTGTGCATCATGGCTGTGCTGCTTCCGTTGTCCTTCCTGCTGATAAAGACGATGAATCTGTTGCTGCTGGGCGATGGCTATGCACGCAATCTGGGACTGAACATCAAGCGGGCACGCCTGCTGGTTATCTCATGCTCCGGTGTGCTGGTGGCTATTGTAACGGCCTATTGCGGTCCGATTATGTTTATTGGATTGGCGGTTCCCCATCTGTGCCGTGCCATCTTCCACTCTTCGGACCATCGGGTGTTGATGCCTGCCACATTGCTGGTAGGCGCTTCCCTGGCATTGGTCTGCAATCTGATAGCCCGTATGCCCGGCTTCGAGGGAGCTTTGCCGGTCAACTCGGTGACGGCACTGGTAGGTGCGCCGGTAGTGGCTTCTGTACTTTTTAGAAAACGGAAAGGAGAATTGAATGAATAAGGAAACCATACATATAGAGAATCTTTCCATCGGTTACCCCGGTAAGGGGGATGTGAAAGTGGTGGCAGACGGCATTTGCGCCGGAATTAACAGTGGTGAGCTGACTTGCTTGTTGGGAGCTAATGGAGTGGGGAAGTCCACGCTGCTTCGTACGTTGTCTGCCTTCCAGCCTAAACTTGGAGGAAACATATTTATTGAAGGAAAAGAGATAGGGGACTATACCGACAAGCAGCTTTCGCGCGTCATCAGTGTGGTGCTGACAGAGAAGTGCGATATACGCAATATGTCCGTCGTAGAACTGATAGGTCTGGGGCGCAGCCCCTACACCGGTTTCTGGGGAACTCTTTCGAAAGAGGACAAGACTGTGGTGGACAAATCCATCGCCCTGGTAGGCATTCCCCATCTGGCACACCGCATGGTGCATACGCTGAGTGACGGTGAACGGCAGAAGGTGATGATAGCCAAGGCGCTCGCCCAGGAAACTCCCGTCATCTATCTGGATGAACCGACAGCTTTCCTTGATTTTCCCAGTAAAGTAGAGATGATGCAACTGCTTCACCAGCTCAGCCGGCAAACGGACAAGACGATTTTCCTTTCTACTCACGACCTGGAACTGGCCCTGCAGATAGCGGACAAAATATGGCTGATGGACAAGGTGAACGGCGTAACTATCGGTACGCCCGAGGACCTTTCGTTGAACGGCAGCCTGAGCAACTTCTTTGCCCGTAAGGGTATTGCCTTTGATTTGGAAACGGGACTGTTCAGGGTAGCCAATGAATATACCTCCCAGATACGCTTGGCGGGCCACGGGCAGAAGTATGCCATGGTGCGCAAGGCACTCCAGAGAAACGGGATTCTGGCAAACCGGAATGTTGAATCGGAGATTTATATCGAAACCGGAGATTTGAAGGGAGACGGCAGCTTCGTATTCCATCGACCGGGCAAGGAGCCGGTAACAGTGTACTCCATTGAGAAATTGCTGCAAATAGTCTTGTCATTCCATTCCCTATGATGCACCATTCTGCAAAGGATAATTATGTCCACTTAACGACGACTCCGGTCCCCCGGCTGATTACGTCATTGGCTGTGCCGACCATCATCAGCATGCTGGTGACGTCCTTCTACAACATGGCAGATACCTATTTTGTGGGTAAAATAAATACCCAGTCTACGGCTGCCGTAGGTATCGTGTTTTCTGTGATGTCCATTATCCAGGCTGTGGGATTCTTCTTCGGTCATGGTTCGGGGAACTACATCTCCCGTAAGTTGGGGGCGCAGGAAACGGAGAGTGCCGAGAAGATGGCATCCACCGGCTTCTTTTTTGCCTTGTTTATCGGAGCGGCTCTGGCTGTGCTGGGATTGCTGTTCCTTACACCGCTTTCCCTTGCTTTGGGGTCGACGCCTACTATTCTTCCGTATACGGAGCGCTATTTGGGAATCATTCTGCTGGGTACTCCTTTTATGACCGCCTCATTGGTGCTGAATAACCAAATACGTTTTCAAGGTAATGCGGCGTATGCCATGGTGGGGATTGTGAGTGGGGCGGTCATCAACGTGGTGCTCGACCCTATCCTGATTTTTGTATGCGATATGGGCATATCCGGTGCCGCACTTGCCACAGTAGTCAGCCAGATATGTAGTTTCATCCTTTTGCTATATATGGGGCGCAGAGGAGGAAATATACGTATACGTTACAGAAACTTTACGCCTACACTGGCTTTCATCAAGGAAATTATTGGGGGTGGAACTCCGTCACTCACCCGGCAGGGACTGGCAAGCGTGGCAACCATTTTGCTGAACGTGGCGGCCGGTGCATATGGTGACGCAGCTATTGCAGGGATGTCCATTGTGACGCGTATCTCTATGTTCATCAATGCTTTCCTGATTGGTTTCGGGCAAGGTTTCCAACCGGTATGCGGATTCAATTATGGTGCCGGGCTGTATGCCAGAGTGCGCCAAGGATTCTGGTTCTGTGTGAAGGTAGGCTTTTTCTTTTTGCTGGTTTGTGCGGTGGCAGGTATGGGATATGCCGAGGAGATTGTCTCCATCTTCCGCAAGGGAGACCCTGCTGTTGTAGCTACCGGTGCGGCAGCATTGCGCTGGCAGTTCATCACCTATCCGTTGGGGGCATGGATTGTGGTCAGCAACATGATGCTGCAGACTATCCGCAAGCCCGTACGCGCTACGATACTTTCCTCTGCCCGTCAAGGGCTGTTCTTCATTCCCCTCATCTTCATTCTTCCTTATTTCTTAGGACTGAAAGGGGTGGAAATGTGCCAGGCGGCGTCGGACATGCTGACCTTCTTCCTCTCCATTCCATTGACCTGCGGGGTGCTGGCGGAGATGAAGAGGAAGGAGGCGGAACAACTGCAACAGCGGCAATCTTGAAGTTTCTGCGTCCCTATTCAATTTTCACGGGAACTATCGGTTGCCGCTTCACTTTATCAAGGGGAGCTGCATGGTACTCGATGCGCCCGAAGTCTATCTGTCTCAAATCAATGCTTCTGATTGTACTGTTGTACATGGTGCGATAGTAGATGATACCGTTTGTCATATCTGTGGCCGATGTCCATTGGGTGGCACTTGGAATATTGGCAGGAACCTGGCCGAGGGGAAACTCGATGCCTACGGGTATATCAAAGTTATTCAGTATCTGAAAACATTGGAGAACGGTTTCCTGTGCGGTATTCTGTGGTGGTGTAGAAGTCTGGTAGAAAGCGGCACGGATAAAGCGGGAAGGGGGAGTCACATCTCCCGGAATTCCCAAAAAGCCGCTTCCCGAACCGAAAGGGGCTATAGTTACATTGCCCAGCGATTTGCTTTCGGCACTGCCCGGGTAGAGGTTCACATAATTGTTTAAGTTGGTCATCTGCCAGTCAAAGCCGGGGGAGTTTGTCAATACTCCCAGTTTGTTTTCATAGAAACGGGGCTGTCCGTCGATGAACTCCAATACCAGTTGGCGGCCGGTCTTGTCTGCAATCCGCCAATGTACGGTGGAGGCGCGTGGGTCAATGGCTATGACCGTTACATTTTCAATAGCCTCCTTTACCTCGTCCACAGTAGAAAAGCTTCCCAACAGCCATGATACCAATTGTAAATCGGCTATGCTCGACGCTTTTCGTGTGGGGTCGTACTCCTCATATTTGCCATATCCGGGAAAGTAGAACAGCCCGGCGGAGAGCCCGGCTTCATTCAGACCTTCGGCCACGAACTCCTTTTGCTCCACTGCCAGGCCTACGTAGCCATAGCGTGAGGTGAACTCCATGCCGGACAGACTGCCTCCGGGTGTCAGTGATTGTTGCGAATAACCGCGCGGTACGATGACGTACTGGCTGTTCAGCTCACTGCCTCCCCATTCGATGGTGCGAGCTACGACGTGCGCATTGTCTTTGGCCGTCAGGGTGATACCGGTACATGCCTCTGCTGTTTGAGGGGCGAAGGTGAGGGCTGTCATTGCTGCCAGCAGGATAGGAATTCTTTTTGCCATATTATTCAGTTTATATTGTTGAGTATCTGTTTGTATACTAAACAACTCTGTATGGCAAAATGTTCCCTTACCAGAACCGGTACCCCAGCGTAAAGAATGCGGCGAAGTTCTTGGGAAAATATCCTCCTTCTTCCGAATGACCTATCATCTGGTTTATCTGCTCATTGACTTTTACCAGTCCCACTTGTGTCTCTGCACCGATGATGAATCTTCTGTATTCAAAAGTAAGTCCCAGGGCAATACCTGCATCGAAACGGTTGTTACCCATTTTCCCGTCTACCATACTGCCGAAAGTGTCTATCTTGAACTGGTATCCTCCCTGCATACTGCTGCTGCTATAATCGTAGGTCTCGCCGGAGGTCTTGCCTGCCACGCCTATGGCCGCATAAGGGCCGACGCTCAGCGAGGCATGATAATCCCTGCCCAGATGGAGGCGGGCCGCTATCATGAGGGGGATTTGCAGATACAGTTCATGCATTTTGGCCTTGCCGATGTGGCTTATCTCGTCTTTACCGCCGATGGACACGAATTCCAATGCGGATTGCAGCACCCAGGTCTTGTTGAGGACATATTCTGCACCGACACCAGCTTTGTAAGCTATTTGGGTGTCACTGCTGGAGTGTTTTCCATGAAAATGGGAGGTACCGATTCCTGCTTTTGCATGAAAGGACAGCGGGCTTTGTGCCAAGCCGGTCAGTACGGTCATTGCCATACAGACGGTAATGATTATCTTCTTCTTCATGAGTAAATTTTTCCGTTTTCGGTTATGAGTAATACTGTTAATTCGCCGTTGGGCAGCAAGGGGTCACAGTGCCGGTGACAGAGCTCAATCAGTGCCTTGCCAAACTTTTCCAGCAGCTCTTCGGGAATGATGTCCCAGAGTTCGCGCGCCAGGTTCATCTGTCCGATGGCGGCAAGTGTTCCTTCGCTGCATCCCGTCTGGCGTGCCAGGTCTTGAATGAATTCCTTATTCATGGTCACTTTCTTGCTGTGGGTATCCAGATTGCCTTCGGCCAGTTTCACGGCCTTTCCCATCATCACGCCGAGGGTGACGTGCGGTACTTGCTCTTCGGCTGCTATTTTCAAGGTTTCGCCGATAAAGTTGCCGTAATGCACGAAAGCCTGGGTGGGGAGGTCGGGATAATACGCCTTGATGAAGCGTTCGCTCTTTGCACCGGAGCTGATGACGATACGAGGGCTCCGGGTTGCCTTTGCCACTTCCATGGACTTCCGGATGGAATTGACGAAGGCTTCCGAGGAGAATGGCTTCACGATGCCGGAGGTCCCGATAATGGAAATGCCTCCTTCGATACCGAGGCGGGGATTGAAGGTGCGTTTGGCTATTTCTTCTCCACCGGGGATGGAGATGGTAATGAGAATAGGATTGGGCTGTTTGGCAATATGGAGGCGTTCAAGCCATAGCTTGACGTTCTTCTTTATCATTTCGCGTGGGGTGTCGTTGATGGCAGAGCTACCGAGCTCAAGTCCCAGACCGGGCATGGTGATGACACCTACGCCTTCGCCGCCGCAGACGATGATGTTGTAGTCGTCCTGGGGAGTGTCTTCCGGCAGCGGGTCGTCTATGCGGAAAGGTATGGCTATATTGGCCACAACTTTCATCCCGTTGGTGATGTCCGGGTCGTCGCCGGCATCCTTGATGACGGTAGCGCTTGTCTCGAACATGCCGTCACCGTTTTCCAGAAGGTCGGAGTGGGGAATATGGTGCTGAGGCTCTACGGGAACCTGGATGGTTTCTCCGTTGGGAAGAACTACCGGAAATTCCGTAGGACGCTTTTTGAAGTAGATATTGAATACATCCCAGGTGGCGGCTACGGCGGCAGCGGCGGCACATGTTCCGGTGGTCAGTCCGCTGCGCAGGGGGAAGAAGTCGGGTAAATGTTTCTCGATTATGCGGCGCAGGCCATGCTCGCCGTTTACACAGATAAACTTGCCGGATGTCTTGGGGCGGCAGATGGCAAAGATGCGTATACCCAGTTGCCGGGCAGCTTCCACCTTTTCGCAGAATCCGCCCGATATCCCGCTTTCTTTGAGGAGGATGGCTTCGGGATGAAGCAGTTTCATCAGGACTTGCTCGTCTTCTCCGGGTGTGTAGTAGTAGAGGTTCTTCTCGGAGAAGCCCTGTTCCCGGGCGAGCTTGCGCGAGCTGTCACGGTCGAGGATGCGGAAGTAACAGCAGGCATTCTGCCACAAAGGCTTCAGCTTACCTATGGTCTGTACGCCGGTCAGTGCAAGTAAGATGAAAATCTTTTCTTTCTGTATCTTCTCGATGGCATCGTCATAATCCCTGCACCAGGTGATGTGTTCTTCATCGCGTTTCGGGAAGATACGCTCGAAACGGATGACGGGGATATTCGATTCCACGGAGACTTGTTCCAGAGTCTCATGCAGCTGTGTGGCAAAGGGGTGCGCGGCGTCTATCAGCAGCTTTATGTGATGCTGTGCACAGAATGTTTCTATTTCTATTGCATCCATCGCGCCTTGCAGGCGGATGCCATTATGCAGAAGTACGTCCTGCTCATCCCCTTTGGTAGAATAGTAGAAAGTTTTTCCGGCTTCTTCAAGGGTTTGGATGGCTATGCGTCCTTCGGTGGTTCCGCCAAATATTAATATCATGTTTGAATGTTTATGGGTGATTAATCGTTGATTTATTTCCGGTACAGATGCTTGAACTCGTGTGCATAGAGCCGTGACAGACCTTCACGGTTGCCGATGGCTTCGCCTACGACAATCATGGTTGTCAAGGTGAGGTTATTTTCCTTCACTATCCTGGCAAGGTCTTTGAGTTCCCCCTTGAATATTTGTTCGTCTTTCCATGTCAAGTGGTAGCAGACAGCTACGGGGGTAGTTTCCGGATATTCCTGCAACAGTTCTTCCTGCACCTGCTCCGCAATGCTTGCACTGAGGAAGATGCACATGGTACTTTGTGAGCGTGCCATGAGATGTAGCTTTTCGCGTTCGGGCATGGGCGTACGTCCTTCGCCGCGTGTTAGGATGATGCTTTGCACTTTTTCCGGAATGGTGAACTGCGACTTCAAGGCAGCTGCCGCCGCCTGGAAGGAGGATATGCCGGGGGTGATGTGGTAGCTCATGCCGTGCTGGTCAAAGTAGTTCATCTGTTCCTGAATGGCACCATAGATACATGGGTCACCCGTATGCAGGCGTACGATGAATTTTCCCTTGTCATAGAACTTCTTCATCACTTCAAATTGTTCTTCCAAATCCATGGAAGCGGAGCTGAGTACGGTAGCACCGGCCTTGGCACAGAGAGTCAGCTCCTTGGGAACGAGGCTGCCGGCATACAGAATGAGGTCGGCGCGTTCCAGCATTTGGCGTCCGCGTACGGAAACCAAGTCCGGGTCGCCCGGGCCGGCGCCCACTATTTCGATGTGGCCCTGGCGCACAGTTCTTATGTCGAGGGCGGCGGCCACGGTATAGTTCTCTCCTTTCTTCTTGGGCACCAGCAGCCGGGAGTTGTTTGCACTCAGTAAGGCGGCGGCTTCGCTGACGCTGGGGGTGCCCATGTGCTTCATGACGGTTTTGCTGGGATGGGGCACCTCTATCTCTGCCAGTTCCTCGGCTGTATAGAAGTAGACCGGGAACTTCTTTTGGAGCGCTTTCACTACCGGTTCGTCACTTTTGGCTTTAATCGTGGAGATGGAGGCGATGCTTTGGGGCATGATGCCGTATTCCTTCAGCGTGTTCATAATTTCTTTCTCCACTTTCCGCACGGGGCCTGCCAGCCGGGCAAGGCCGATGCCGAGGTGTACGACACAAGGCACGTAGCATATCATAGGCATTTCCGGGAAGTTGGGGACTTGGGGAGATACGCACAGAATCAGTTTGAAGCGTGAAGGTTTAATGTCCTGCACCCGGTAGAATACTTCTACATGAGGCGGCAGGTGCGCCTCCATCCAGTCCGTACCTTCATTGCGCACCGTGAGCAGCAGGGCGGTGGGCTTGCCGGAAACGAAGAGGCTGATATGCTCGTTCATGCATACTCTTTTTTTCTCTTCGGGCGTCTTGGCAAGTTCTGCCAACAGGAGGGTGGAGGGCTCGGCGTTGATGACCGGAAACCACCCGAAACGTTGGGGCAGGGTATCGAGTCCCCATAGGCCGGTGCAGTCGCTTTGCGTGGTGACTACCGGTTCGGCCCCGAGGATATTCGCTACCTGGTGGGTCAGTTCGTTGGCTCCTCCGATGTGTCCGGAAAGTACGGAGATGGCAAATTTACCGGTACTGTCCACGCAAATCACGGCAGGGTCGGTATATTTGTTCTTCACGCAAGGAGCGATGGTGCGGACACAGATTCCCATGGCGCCAATGAAGACAAAGGCATCATAGCGGTTGAAGTTTTCCGCTGTGAATTTGCCGGCGGATTCTATATGTGTGCATCCCTCTTCGTGCCTGAGGGTGAAGATTTCGGAGTCGGGAAGTTCGTTGAACAGTGATTGGGCTATGCTCAAACCGGCTTCGGAGATTAGAATAATAGCTGTTTTCATAATGGGTATGTTTAAGAAAGCGTGGCTTTCATAATTTCAATGGGGTTATATTCGTTCAAGGCGATATGGGTGGAAGGGTGGAGCACCATTCCGTTCCGCTCGATTCCTCGGCAGAACGCCTCCTTGCTTTCTGCCGATACGGAGTTGAAGACGATGCAGCCTTCGGGGTGCAGCACTTGTTTCACTTTCTCTATCATTTCCTCCAGATGTCCGCCGTGTCCACCGATGAAGACGGCATCGGGGCGGGCAAAGGGAGTGAGATCGGTGTGCAGGAAATCTCCGGTTACCGCCGTAATGCCCGGTGCGCCGAAGCGGCGGGAGTTGGTGTCCATCAGCTCTTTTCCTTCGGGGCGTATCTCGAAGGAGATGACGGCGAGATGAGGAAATTGCAGGCGGGCTTCGATGGAGACGGAACCGGTACAGAAACCGATGTCCCAGAAGACGCGGCGGCGGTTCAGTTCCAATGCCTGCAGGGTGAGCAGGCGGATGGGAGCCTTGGTTATCATGCGGGCGCGTCCGTCAAGATGTGCAAACTCTTCATCGGGGATGCCGAAGGGACGGACTGGAAAGTCCGGGGCTTGTACGCTGCCGTGCAGGGAGTTTGTGCGGCATTGTCCGGGATGGCTGTCCAGCAGCAGGCAGTTGGGATGTTCGAAGTCACCGGAAACCGCTTCCTGGGGTGTCATCCGGCGTATGCGTTCCTTTTCGGGATTGCCGAGATGCTCGCCGATGTATAGTGTGTAGTGGGAGTACCCGTATTCCAGCATGCGGGCGGCAATGGTGACCGGGGTATGTTCGCGGTCGGTGAGGATGCCTATTTTGGGTGCATGCTCTATGAGGGCACGGTCGAACTCCTGCCACGGGCGTCCTGTCAGGGAGACGGTGCGCATGTCGTCATACGGCATGACGAGGCGGTGTGCCAATGTCTGCAAGGAATTGAAAGCGGGATAGAGCAGAATGTCTGCCTCGGGAAGCTTACGCTTTATGGTATTGGCAAAACCGAAGAATAACGGGTCGCCGGACGCGAATACAATGATGGAGTCGTCCGTAGCCGTCTCTTCGAAGCGGGTAAATATTTCTTCATAATGGGAAAAGACGCGGTCCAGCGGTACGGTGATGGAAATCCATTCGGCCCCGGCAGGCAGCAGAGGACCGACAATCTCCTTATGCCGTATGCCACCGGAGAAAACCTTCCCCTTCCGTATCTGCGCCAGTGCTTCCGGTGGAAAGAAGGGGGAACGGTTGTCATCCATTCCTATGATTATAAATCTGTGTTTCATTCAATGAGTAATCTTATGAAAATATCAAGTAATGTAAGGGGGCATAACAAGTAATGTTATCGGTCGTAACAAGTAATGTTATGGAATGTCTCTTTTCACTTACACATCCCTGCCCGGGCGCAACTGCTCCGCATCGTTGTAGCACAGCACGGAGTTCACCAGCGTGGCAGCTAAGTTACTGCCTCCCTTACGTCCTTCTACGATAATCTTGGGTATTTCCGTAAAGGGTTTCACCATGTGTTTGGACTCTTGTACATGCACAAAGCCTACCGGTGCGGCAACAATGCCCGCCGGATGTGCCTTGCCCTTACGTATCAGGTCGCAGAGTTCCATAAGTGCCGTAGGTGCATTGCCGAATACAAAGAAAGCATCGGGATGCTCCTCCACAGCCAGGCGGATGCCTGCCTGGGTACGGGTGATGCCTTTCTCTGCAGCCATCGTCGCCGTGCGCAGGTCGCCAAGGTAACATTTCACCTCTACGCCCAGCCGCTGCAAAGCTCCTTTGCGGATACCGCTGGCTGCCATCGTGACGTCTGTGACAATCGTCTTGATTCCGCCTTTCTCGATGGCTTGATACAAGGAAGCCACGGCACCTTCGTCCGTATGCAGCAGATCCTCCATTTCAAAATCGGCGGTGGTATGTATGGCATGGAGTAAAGCCCATTTATGGTCGAGGGGAATATGCTTGTTCTTCAGTTCCTTTTCGATGGTACGGAAACTACGAATCATGATGTCTTGCCCGATGCCCGTGGCTTCGGTATTCGTGTCCCGGTAATAGCCGCGCGGAGTGATGAAGGCTCCGTTCCATTCGTAGGACTGTGAGTTGCCTATCAATACGACTGTAAACATATCCACCTCTTCGGGATTGAAATCTCCCAGCGTGGTGATGTGTACCGCTTGTTCCGGGCGTCCTGCCTGGCGTACATATCCCACGGGTGTTTCCGGTGAGCGTCCTTCCTGCAGAAAGAGTTCTTTCAAGCGGTAAAGCTGCCAGTAGCGTCCTTCACTTTTGGGGTTGTAGACTGCCGTCACGAAGTCGGCGGCAGCGGCTGCGGTGATACGTCTTTCGACACGTTCCCAGGGAGTCATCAGGTCTGAAAGGGAGATGACGCAGAAGTCATGTCCCACGGGAGCTCCCAGCAGTGAGGCTGCCTTTTGAAAAGCGCTGATGCCCGGCAGCGAGACTATCTCCACGTCGCTGTTCCTTTCCCGCTTCATCTCGTAGACAAGCGGCGTCATACCATAAATGCCCGCATCCCCGGAACTGATGACGCAGACCGTCTTTCCCTGCTCTGCCAGCTCGAAAGCCTGCTCGGCACGGGCGCGCTCACGCTTCATGCCGGTATCTATGCATGTTGTTGAGGGGTGGAGATAAGGGATTACAAATTGGAAATAATACTTATATCCCACCACTACATCTGATTCTTGCAAAGCGGAAATTACGGCGGGAGTTATATCCGATTCATTGCCCGGTCCGATGCCGGCAACAATTATTTTGGGGTGTTTCATATCCATATGTTCTATTGGCATACAAAGATAGAACTTATATTTGATGAAACCGAAAAAACTCTGCGCTAATCGGCGTAATCTGTGGTGAAACTTTATTGTCTAAACCTGCAAGTGCCGGTATTCGCTCGGAGTATAGCCTACGTTCTTCTTGAATACTCGGTTGAAGTGCTGCGAATACTGGTATCCCAGCTCATAGGCAATCTGGCTGACCGTCTTCCCGCTTCCTATAATCATTTCTTTGGCCAGGTCGATGATTTTGTTCTGGATATATTCCTGCGCCGTCTTTCCGGTTTCCTTCTTCACCAAATCTCCGAAATAGTTGGAGGAGAGGAACACTTTGTCTGCGAAGTATTTCACGGAAGGCAGTCCTTCGGTCTGCGGTTTGTCGCTCTGGAAATAGTCGTCTATCAGTGCTTCGAATTTCATCAGGATGTCTTTGTTGGCTGCCGAGCGGGTGATGAACTGGCGTTCGTAGAAACGCATGCAGTAGTCCAGCAGCAGTTCGATGTTGCGTGCTATCAGACCCTTGCTGTGCTTGTCGATGGGGCGTTGGATTTCCATCTTAATCTTCTTCAGACAGTCGAGGAAGATTTCTTTCTCGTCTTCGGACAAATGCAGTGCCTCGGTAGAGGAATAGGAAAAGAAGGAATACTGCTTTATTCCTTGTCCCAGCGAGGTGCCTTTTATCAGGTCGGGGTGGAACAGCAGGCCGGAGGCGCTGGGCTGCATACCTTCCGGCATGTTGACCTCGGTCACCTGGCCCGGGGCGAAGCTGGTTACCGTGCCTTCCTGGTAATCGTAATACTGTTTTCCATAGCGTATGTCTCCGCATTTGGTGTTTTTGAGGAAAAGGGCGTATACGCCATAGTTCAAGGTGAAATGCCTGGGATATCCGGTGGCTTCGGACAAATCGACTACGCTGACCAGCGGATGCAGGGTTTCGAGACCGAACATCTTGTTGTATTGGTCTACAGCATTGAGCTTGATTACTTCTTCCATAAACGTTCCTGTTAGTTTTGTACAAATGTAGAGAATAATCCGGAAAGTTCCATATTGCAGGAGGAGGAATCCGTAATATGGTTACAAATGTCTGTAATCTGTGTACATTGAAAAGAGCTACACCCTTTGTCCGGAATGGTGTAGCCATCCGGAGCAAAGGGTGTAGCCTTGGTATGTAAAAGGTGTAGCCCTTTTACGCTTGCTGGTTATCAATCTTTTAGCATGGCTTTGATGTGTTCCATATAGAGCTGGCGGATGGCTTTGTTTTCGCCCAGTCCCTGCATGCGTACATTCACTTGATAGCCTTGCTTTTCAAGTTCCGTCTTCCACACGCCGGCAATGTCTTCCTTGGTATGGTTGCCGCATACCAACAGCAACGGAACCAATGTCACGCTCTTGGGGCGTGTCTCTTTCAGTTGCAGCAGGGTTGCGTCCAGGGTAGGATATCCTTCAATGGTGCTGACGTGGAAGTTCTTCAGTCCATGGGCTTTCATCATGAAGTCGAGCATGGCGTAAGTAGCCGTGCTGGGTAGCTGGTTGCCGTGCCCCACATAGACAATGTCTTCTTTCTTTTCCGGCTGTTCGGCGGTCAGTATACCGATTACCTTCTCGCAGTCTTCGACGGAGTAGAGCAGGGGATTTCCCACTTTTATCTCCTTGAAGAAGGGACGGAGCTTGTCTGCATCCCTGCGGACGGAGGTCATCTCACTGCCTTCTATCAAGGTGGTGCTCTGGACGTAGATGGTCTGGTAGCCTTCGGCGCGAAGTTTCAGCAGTGCATCCGTAGGGCTGTCTTTGTACACACCCTCCTTGGCAAGTCTTTTTCGTACAATCGGCGAGATGTATGCTTCGCGCACTGTAAACTGCGGAAAGGCTTCTTGTGCCTCACGGGTCACGACGTCGAGCGTCAAGGCACGTGTCTGAGGGTCCGAACTGCCATAATGGGTGATGAGCAGAGCCGCCTTCTCCTCTTGTTGTGCGGAGGAGAAGAGGCTGATGCCGAGTAAATAGAGAGTGATGAAAAAATGTTTCATAATTGTTGTTGTTTCTAAATGCGTTATGGAGAGATTATTTTAGTCTGAGTGCCAGGCTGATTACTACCGAACGTCCCGGAGAATACAAGGCGAAGTTCTTGTTCAGCGGGCGGTTGTCCTTCTTGTTGAAGATATTGTCTATGCCGATGCCCGGTTCGATGACAAAGTTGCGGAAGCCGTCGAAGGTATGGCGGGTATTGAGGTTCCAGATGCCGTAGCCCGGAGCATTGCCGTCCGCGTCACCCGGATAATAGACTTTGCTTTGCAGACGACCGTTCAAGTTGAGGTTCAAGGTATAGTCGCTCCAGCTGTGTGTATAGTTTCCGGTGATGGTGGCTGTATGGCGTATGCTGCGCTCGATGTTTTGCCATTCGCCTCCTTCGTTCAGACCGCGTCCATAGGCGTAGGTATAGTTTCCGGTCAGGGTGAAGCCCGGGAACAGATTGCCGTTCAAGTTCACTTCAAAGCCTTTGACGGTAGCTTTCTCGAAGTTGAAGTAGTTCTTGACACTTAGGTTTTTCGTGGATGAAAGGTCACTGATTTCGGGGAACTCTTCACGCAACTGGTTCTGCTCTGCTTCCGGTAGGTCATCGAATTTAGTGGATTTGGAAGTTACCATGTTCTTTACATAGTTCAGGTAACCGGTGACGGAAGCACTGAAACGGTTGGTGCGGTATTCCATGTTGATGGAGTAATAGTTGCTGCGTTCGGGGTCGAGGTTCTCGTCACCCAATGAGATGGTGGCTCGTGTACCCATTGTCTTCTTGAACATGTGGTAGTAGAGCTCGTCGATGCCCGGAGCGCGGAATCCGGCAGCATAGGTGGCACGTACATTGAAGTTGCCTATGTTGTACATGGCTGCCACTTTGGGGGTGAAGCGTCCACCCGTCTGTTCGTGATGGTCGTAGCGTACACCCACAACACCGGTCAGATGGTTCCATAGCTTCACTTCATGCTGGCCGTAGGCTGATGCCGTATAGACACTTTTGTCCAAATCGGAGTCGGGACGGCGGAGTACTTCACGGCGATAGTCTACACCGAACACCGTAGTGCTGTTGGTTGTAAAACCGAAGATACCTTTCAACTCGGCATCATGGAATTTCTGAAGCTTGGTAAGCGCATACTGTCCGGGCAGGTATCCGCTGTTTTCTATCAGGTATTTGTAGCGTGATGCGTAATTGTTTCCTGAATAGTCGAACTGGATAACGTTGCGTTTACTCAGTTTGTATTTGGCGCCTGCCCCCCAGTTGTAACCTTCGTAGGCAGTGTTGTACTTGCTTCCGCCGGTGATGTCTTCGCGTTCTACCGGACGTTCGAGTCCGCGGTTGTAGTATCCACCGTTGGCATAGAAGGAAAGCTGTTCCGTAGCATCATAGGTAAACTTCTGCGAAAAGTTATTCGAGCTGTAGCCCAGGGAGAGCGGGGCAATCGTTTCGATGATGTCTTCTCCGTCTTCTGTCAGACGGCTGTTTTGCCAACCGTCGGAGTGGTCGTATTTATAGGAAGTATAGGACCCTATTTTTCCTTGGGCGATGTCCAGATTCAAGCCTTGGGAGAATTGATTCTTTCTCGTATAGCTGCTATTGCTGCTGAAGGCTACCACATCTTTAGGCTCGTTGGTAATGATATTGATTACACCGCCGATGGCATCCGAACCATAAAGGGAAGAAGCGGCTCCGTTCAGCACCTCGATGCGCTTGATGCGGGTCATGTCAATCTGATTGAGGTCGATGTTACCGGTGATGTCTCCCGTGACCTTGCGTCCGTTCACCAATATCAGTACGTGCTTGTT